>Ga0156093_1122_pt4 | contig 34858 bp, 33 predicted proteins | sample RifCSPlowO2_02_FD_107746 | JGI IMG/M metagenome (GOLD analysis project Ga0156093, IMG submission 107746) | Candidatus Tectomicrobia bacterium RIFCSPLOWO2_02_FULL_70_19 | reverse complement strand
CGGGAGCTACCGCATCGGAGGTCCACCGTGCGGCGGCCAGGTTCCTCGACGAGAACGCCGGGGGCGGCGGCCAGTACCTTTACCCCATGGCGGGGCACGGCATCGGGCTGGAGACGGTGGAGGCCCCCCTGATCCAGCCGGACAACAAAACCGTTCTCGCGGCGGGGATGGTGCTCTGCGTCGAGCCCACCTTCAGCCTGCCTGAGGTGGGAGGGGCCAACGTCGAGCAGATGGTGCTCGTCCAGCAGGGCGGCTGCGAGATACTGACCAAGACCCCCACCCGTCCCTGGCGGGTGTGAAGACGAGGGGCGGCTACCCGCCCCTCGTCATCCCGTGGGGAAGCCCGCGATGGCCTTCGACGTCCTCGTCATCGGCCGAGGCCTGAACGGCCCCGCCTCCCTCTATCACCTCCTCCGCCCCGGCCACGACCGGCGCAGCTCCCACGGCCAGGCGCGGATCACCCGGAGCACTTACGTTTCCCCTCTTTATGTCCGCTTGATGCAGGTCCTCCATGCCGAGGAGTGGCCCCGTCTGGAGCGGGACGCGGGGGAGCGCTTGGTCCATCCAAGTCTCGGCTGCTTCTTCGGCCTGCCGGGGAAGATGATCCGGACCTACGCGGCCGCAGTACGGGAGGTGGCGGCTCGGGCAGGACGGCGCGCGTCCGTTGACTCAGCCGGGTAATCTGCTAATTCGTCATGGGGGAGCCCTGTAGAGCACGAAGGGTCGCGATTCAAGAGAAGCCCTAGCTGATGTGATCAGCGAAGCGCCGCTCCCTGATGTGGCATGGATCCGAATCCGGCAAAGGAGATCCAGCGAATGCCAGCGAACCGGATGAAGGCCCTCCGAATTGAAAAGCACGGCGGCCCCGAGGTGATGCATCTCGCCGAGGTCCCCATCCCGGAGCCGGGGCCCGGAGAGATCCGCCTGAAGATGGAAGCCAGCGGCCTGAACTACTCCGACATCATGATGCGTGAGGGACGCTATCTGCGCGAGATTTCTCTCCCTCTCATTCTCGGGCACGAGGTTTGCGGCACCATCGAGAAGATCGGCGCGGGAGTGGAAGGCTGGCGCGTCGGCCAGCGGGCGCTTGCCATCACCGGGGAGGGCGGCGGGCTGGCCGAGCATGTGATTGTCAAAGCTGCGAGCATGGTGCCAAGCCCCCCTGGGCTCACCCCGCACGAAGGCGCGGCCCTGCTCGTTCAAGGCCTGACGGCGGTGCAATTGATCGATAACGCCGCCAAGGTGACAACCGGCGAGACGGTGCTCGTCCACGCGGCGGCTGGCGGGGTGGGCACCCTCGCTATCCAGATCGCGCGGGCGAGGGGCGCCCGCGTGCTCGGTACCTCCTCGAGCGAGGAAAAGCTCCGCCTCGTCTCGGAGCTGGGGGCGGCGCCGATCGACTACAGCCGGGGTGATTGGGTGCGGGAGGTCCTCGCGTTCACCGGCGGAAAGGGGGCGGACGTGATCCTCGAGTGCGCCGGGGGGGAGATTCTGGAGCGTTCCTACAAAGAGGCTCTGGCCGACTTCGGCCGGCTGGTAGTGTACGGCATCGCGAGCGGCAAGGTTGTGAGCTTCGACAATCGCGACATCCTCACCTCGAACAAGTCCCTTATCGGCTTCTGGCTCGGCCCCCACCTCGCCCGCCATACCGATCGCGTTGCCGTTGCAAAAGAGAAGCTTGTAGGGATGATCCGCCTGGGAGAGCTGCGGCTCATCGTCGGGAAGGTCTTCAGGCTGGAGGAGGCGACCGATGCCTTCGCCCACATGCAGAACCGGAAGAACGTCGGTAAGATCGTCGTGACGCCCTAAGAGCCGAAGGTCCCCGCGAGATTCCCCGGGGTGCGAGTCATGGGGCAGGCCGAACGACCGTCTTGAGATTCTTGGCCGAGATGAACACAACCAGGATATTCGCGGCCGGAGACAGGGCTGGCCAGCGCCAGGACGGCGGCGGCAAGGACCCAGAAGAATCTGCCGATGCACTTCATGATCCCCTCCCAGCGCTCCCTGAAGATGGATCAAAAAAGCTTCATGCCAGGTATCTTGACCCGGGTACGGTAGACCGAGGACGTGGCCGTGATGAACAGGTCGCGCATGTCCTCCCCCCCCCAGGCAAAGTTGGCGGCCCTCTCCGGCGTGCGGATGACGCCCAGGCTGACCGCGTCCGGCCCGAAGACGTGAACGCCGCCCGGGCCCGTGCAGTAGAGGTTGTCCTGGTTGTCCACTTTCATCCCGTCCGGATGCCCCTCTCCATCCCCCGTGGTCTCCGCCCAAACCGCTCCGCCCGAGAGCGATCCGTCGGGCCGGACGTCAAAGACCCGGATATGCCCGCGCCGTGTATCGTTGACGAACAGCCGCTCCTCTCCCTTGGAAAAGCACAGCCCGTTCGGCAGGATGAAATCGTCCCCGAGCAGCGTCAGGTTCCCGCCGTCCGGGTCGACCCGGAAGAAGCCCTGGAAGTCGAGCTCCTGGGGACGGAACCTCCCGTAGCGCTCTGACCGCCCGGCTGGCGGGTCCGTGAAATAGATCCGGCCGTCGCTTTTCACAACGATGTCGTTCGGGCTGTTGAGTTCCTTCCCCTGGTAGTGGGAAGCGACGACCTTCACGGAGCCGCCGCCCTCCTCCCGGACGACCCGGCTGGTGGAATGCTCGCAGCTCAGCATCCTCCCCTGCCGGTCATAGGTGTTACCGTTCGCCATGTTGCTGGGCTGGCGGTGGATGGAGAGCGTCCCCCCTTTCGAGCCCGGGACCCACCGGTAAATCTTGCTGTCGATGATGTCGGAAAATGCGAGGTGGCGTTCGCCTGGGTGCCAGGCGGGGCCCTCGGTGAATATAAAGCCTGTGGCGATCCGCTCCATCGCCCCATCACCCCCCACGATCTCACGGAACCGCTCGTTTCTGATCTCGAGGCTCATGAAATCACTCCGACGGCAGACTCTGTGAAACGCCCGAGAAGTTCAGGCGCATATGGGGGTGTGAAATCCAGGAAAAAACCGCCCCAAGCAAGAGAAGAAATCGCCCGTAATCTAGCGCATTCAAACTTATTCGGAAAGGCGCCGGGAAAGCGCTGTGAAGGGGCAACTTTCCCCTTTTCCCAGCGAGGGACTGCGGAGGGCATTGGGGCTCCTGGCAGGATTTGCTATCATGGGTGCACCAGTGTGAGCTTCAGGCCGAAATAGCGAAGAAGCCATCGATTGCCGCGACCGGGCCGTTCGCTTCCGCTCGCGGTGGGATGGGCCCTTTCACCGGAAGCAGGTGGGACCTTTATGAAAAAGTTCTTCCATCCTGTCGCCCTGCTGGCCATTCTCTGGTCCCTGTTCCAGTTGTACTGGGCGGTCTTCGGGATGTCGCACGTCTTCCTCGTCCGGCCCGTCCACCTGAGCTTCGCCCTGGCGATCGTCTTCCTTTCCGTCCCCGCCCGGCCGGGTGGAAAAACCGGCTTCTGGGACTATCTCTTCACCTGCACTGCCCTCGCTGCCGCCGGGATGTACACGGCCGAAGTGGAATTTCTGAACAACCGCATCCGGGACGTGGACCCAGTTCCCCTGCGCTATCTCATCGTGGGCCCCATGTATCTTCTTCTGACGTTGGAAGCCTCGCGCAGGTCCCTGGGCTGGGGCATCACCTCGGTCGCCCTGGCCGCTCTGGCATACAACTTCCTTGGCCACCTCATCCCAGGGGATCTTGGCCACCGTTTCGTCCGCCTCACTCCTTTCGTCGAGTTCCAAACCCTGGGGGTGGAGGGTCTGTTCGGAGTTCCCCTGGGGGTGAGCGCCGAGGTGGTCTTCTACTTCGTCCTGTTCTCGGCGGCGCTCGAGGTTTCTGGCGGTGGGCGCCTGTTCATTGACTTGGCTGTCTGGCTGACGGGCCCCTACCGCGGCGGCCCCGCCAAGGCCGCAATCGTGAGCAGCGGTCTCATGGGCACCATCAGCGGGAGCGCGACGGCCAACGTGGTGGGAACGGGCGTGTTCACCATCCCCCTCATGAAGCGGCTCGGCTTCGCGCCGCATTACGCCGGAGCGGTGGAGGCGGTCGCTTCCACAGGGGGACAGATCATGCCGCCCATCATGGGAGCCGCCGCCTTCATCCTGGCGGATATGACCGGAATCCCCTACCTGAGCGTGGCCGCGGCTGCCGCCATCCCCGCCATCATCTACTATCTTTCGCTCTTCTTCATGGTGGACTTCGAGGCGAGAAGACGGGGGCTCATGGGAATGCGCAGAGAGGAACTGCCCGAGCTGCGCGGCATTCTGCTGGAGCGCGGCCTCCTGCTCTTCCCCATCCTCCTGATCGTGGGGTACATGGTAGCGGGCTTCACCCTCATGTGGTCGGCCACGTCGGCGGCGCTTGGGGTGGTGGTGCTGAGCTGGGTGCGACGCGCCACCCGCATGGGCCCCCTGAGGATCATCGAAGCGGTCGAGTCGGCAGCCCGGGCGGCAGTCCCCGTGGCCATCCCCTGCGCCGTGGCCGGCATCATCGTCGGGGTGCTCTCGGACACCGGGCTGGGGCTCAAGTTCTCGGGCCTCATCGTCGACCTCTCGGCTGGCCGTCTCCTCTTGGCTCTTGTGTTGGTGATGGTCGCCTGCATCATCCTGGGGATGGGGATGCCCACCTCGGCGGCTTACATCATGGCTGCCACTCTCATGGGCCCGGCGCTTGAAAAGATGGGCTTGCCCCCGATTGCGGGCCACATGTTCATCTTCTATTTCGCGATCCTGTCCATGGTGACCCCTCCTGTGGCCCTGGCTTCCTACGTCGCGGCCGGGATCGCCGACTCGAGCCTTTCCAAGACTGGATGGAAGGCGTTCCAACTTTCGTTCGCGGCCTTCCTCGTCCCCTTCGCCTTCGCCTACAATCCCGCGATGCTCCTCGAGGGCGGTCTCGGCGAGACGGTGTGGGTATCAGTGACTTGCGCCCTAGGGGTCTTCGCCCTCGCGGCGTCCTTCGCGGGCTACCTCGTCGCCCCGGCGGCGGCGTGGGAGCGGGCGGCCCTATTCTTGAGCGCGATCGGCCTCATTGTCCCGGAGAAGATCACCGATCTTCTCGGCCTGGCGCTGCTCGTTCTGGTCGGCGGCACACACATCCTGCGGGCCCGGCGGGCCGCCGCAACGGAGCCTCCCCGCCTGGCAAGGCCGGAGGCGGCCCCGGCGGAGGACCCAAGGTGAAACGGCCGGCCGCCCTCGCGGGCGGCCAATGCGGAACCACGGCCGAGGGCGCTGCAGAGAGCGGCGCTCCGGTGGAAACACCCATTCCATAAAGGGAGTGATTGCCATGACGCGAAAAGCATGGAAGGGCGTTCTTTTGCTCCTGGCCGTCCTGGCCGTCGGTGCCTCTGGCATCGGCCAAGCGGAGGCGGCCAAGCGCCTCCAGCTCGGAAGCTGGAACCCGGGAAGCGGCTGGTACGTCTACGCCGCCGCGATGGCCAACATCGTCAACAACGCCAAAGTCGGGGTCCAGATGGACGCTCTCGCCAAGGGGGGCGCCATCGGGAACCCCATCAATGTGGGTGAGGGAAAGTACGACGCCGCCCTCACCTTCAGCATCGCGGCCAACTGGGCTTACCAGGGAAAGGTAGCCTACAAGAAGGCCTACCCCAATCTCCGCGGCCTCATCGGGGGGATGGACGAGTACTACCTCGGCATCGTCACAACCAACCCGAAGGTGAAGAGCATCAACGACATCAAGGCCCAAAAGATCCCCGTCCGCTACGTCACCGTCCCCCGCGGGGGCCTCGGCCAATGGGCCACGGAGGCCATGATCGAAGCCCACGGCTTCACGTTCGAGGACATCAAGAAATGGGGAGGCACGGTCACCCATACGGGCTTCAGCGTCATCGCGAGCCGGATCAAGGACGGCCAGGCCGACATGTTCAGCCACACCGTCAACCCCGGGCACCCCTCCCTGACCCAAATCGCCATCGAGAAGAGAGGTGCGCTCCGCTTCCTCGGGGTGGACGATTCGGTACGGAACGAGCTCACGAAAATCGGCTTCCTCAAGGAGACCATGCCCGCCAACACCTTCCCCGGGCAGACCGAGCCGAAGAACACCTTCGGTTTCACGACGGCCATGCACGTCTCGGCTTCGATGGACAACGAGACGGCATACAAAATAACGAAGACGCTGATCGACAAGATCAGCGATCTACGCGCCGCCCACAAGGGACTGAGGACCTTCAAACCTGAGAAGACCGCCTGGCGGGAGGAGCAGATGGGCACCCCAGTCCACCCAGGCGCCGTGAGGTACTACAAGGAGAAGGGCTGGCTGAAGTAGCTCCGGCAAGAGGGCGCGTCCGCCGCCCCGCTCTCCGGGGCGGGGCGGCAGCGATGATGAGCCGCCATTTTCCTTCTGCTCGGGAGGTTCGATGGGCTACCGTTTCGTGGATCTCAGTCTGGTCATGGATCCGAAGGACAGCTACGTCCAGTTTCCCCGCGACGAAATCTACGGCAAGCCGGCACCCGGCACGACCATCACCCCCATCGCCACCCTCGACGTGGACCACATCGCCAACTTCCGCTTCGAGACGACCACTCAGAGCTACACCCACTACGACGCGCCCTACCACTTTTACCACGACGGCCTGAAGAACCACGAGGTCCCCCTCGACCATGTCTGCGGGGAGGCATGCGTCCTCAAGGTCCCCGGCAAGGGGCCCTCGGACACCGTGTCCGCGGAGGATCTCGAGGCGACGGACGTCGAGGTCCGGCCAGGAGACATCGCCGTCGTCGGCACGGGGTGGACCGACCGGGCGTGGGGCTCCCGGAATTTCTGGGAGCACATGATCTACCTCACCACCGACGCCGCTGACTGGCTCATCGAGAAGGGCATTAAAGCGCTCGTTCAGGACTTCATGACCTGCGACTCACCCCTCTGCCCTCCGCCCGAGCGTCGTTGGCCGGCGCCAGATTGGAGCCCCAACCACATCAAGTTCCTCAGCCGCGGGATCTGCCTCATCGAGTGGTGCACCAACATCGGGGCGATCCAGAAGGAACGGGTTCTTCTCGTGACCGGGGCCCTCAAGCTCAAGGACACCGAGGGCGCCCCCGCTCGAGTTATCGCGATCGAGGAGGTGGGCGACCTCCCGTCGCGCGGGGATCTCCCCCCGTTTCCTCCGCTGAGCACCCCCTACCGGGACCGGGGCGCCTGGGCGAAAGGCAGCACGAAGCGCGCATCGGGGGCATGACCATGGCCGACCAGAGCCTGCGCGGTTTTCTCCGGATGGTGGAACAAGATTTCCCGGAGGAGATTGTCCGCTTCCGCGAGCCCGTCGGTCGAAGGCTCGACATCACATCGACGGTGTTCGAATTCGAGCGCGCGGGGCGCTATCCCATCCTCATCTTCGACCGCGTGGAGGGCTTCGACATCCCCGTCGTCACCAACATCGCCGCCAACCGCCGCCTTCTTGCCGCGGCGCTGGGGGTGAAGCCTGATGGCCTCCCCACGGCTTACCGGGAGCGATGCCAAAACTACATTCCCGTCGAGGTGGTTCCCGACGCCCCCTGGAAGGAGGTGGTGATTGAGGGGGACGAGGTGGACCTCACGCGCCTCCCCATCCCGCTGCACTTCGAGGTGGATGCAGCCCCCTACATCACGGCGGGCCAGCTCGTGGCCCGGGACCCGGAAACCGGGGTGGACACCACCGGCTTCCACCGCCTCATGCTCAAAGGAAAGAACCGCCTGGGGCTCTCCCTCCATTCCCGGCGCCGCATGTACGAGTTCCACCGCCGGGCCGAGGCCCGGGGGGAGCCGCTCCCCGCCGCCATCACCCTTGGCATCCACCCGGTGCACTACATGGGCTCGATGGCATACCACTACCCTCCAGGCGTCCGGAAGTACGAGATCATTGGCGCCCTGTTCGGTGAGCCCTACCGTGTCTCCCCCTGCGGGATCGAAGGCATCGAAATCCCCGAGGGAGCCGAGATCGTCCTCGAGGGCGAGATCCTGAACGAGGTCCGCGAGCCCGAAGGGCCCTTCAGCGAGTTCACCGGCTACGCCTCTTACCGCAGCACCGAGAACGTCTTCGTGGTCAAGCGCATCCAGATGCGGCGGGACGCCATGTTCCACAGCGTGGCCTCCGGCATGTCGGCCGATCACCTCCTTATCTCGACCGTGAGCCGGGAGGCCGAGATCCTGAACACCCTCCGGCGGAACATGCCCAACGTCCGCTCGGTCCACGTCCCCCTCATCACCGCGGGGGCGCTCATGGCCGTCATCTCGATGAAGAAGACGGCCGAGGGCCAGCCCCAGCAGGCCATCATGGCCGCGCTGGGGACCGAATTCTACTGCAAGTGCGTCATCGTGGTGGACGAGGACGTGGACATCTTCAACCTCTCCGACGTGATGTGGGCGGTCATCACCCGCACCCGGGCGGAGAAGGACATCGTCTTCATCCCCGGCGCGATGGGAGCTATTCTGGACCCTGTCTCGGACGCCGAGACCCACACCCTCACCAAGGTGGGCATCGACGCCACTAAACCCGCGGGGCGGGACTTCGCCGAGCGGTTGATGATCTCGGAGGAGCAGCGGGCCCGGGTTCGCCGGATCCTGGACAGCGCCGGGATCCGCTTCTGAGAGAGGAGCCTCACCAAATGGCGGAGCGGAAGGTGAAGCTGGGAGTCCTTCTCCCCACCCGGGGTGTGCTGCTCTGGAACCGCGGGGTGCCGGAGGTCGGGCCCATAGTGGATCTGGCCGTCCGGGCGGAGGAGCTCGGCTACGATTCCGTCTTCGTGGGGGATTCCGTCCTCGCCAAACCCCGACTAGAGGCCCTCTCGGTCCTCTCGGCCCTGGCGGTCAGGACCCGGCGTGTCAAGCTCGGAACGGCGGTGTTCCTGCCCTGCCTCCGGAACCCGGTGTTCCTGGCCTATCAGGTGGCGACCCTCGACGTCATCAGTGGAGGGCGTGTCATTCTGGGGGTGGGGATCGGCCCTCCCAAGCCCAAGGAGTGCGAGCACGAGTTCGAGACCCTGGGGGTACCATTCCAGAAGCGGATGTTCTACCTCCAGGAGCACATGACGCTCATGCGGAGGCTCTGGGCCGAGGACCGGGTCACCTTCGAGGGCAAGTACTACCGCTGCCGGGAGGTGACGCTGGAGCCCAAGCCGATCCAGCGGCCTGTCCCCATGTGGATCGCATCAGCCATTGTGGAAACGGCCTGGCGGCGCGTCGCCCGCTTCGGGGACGGCTGGTTCCCCAACCGGCTGACACCGGAGGAGTTCCGGGCCACCTGGGCCAAGATCGAGACGGAGGCCCGCGCCCTGGGGCGGGATCCCGGCGTCCCCGCCTGGTACATGACCACCTGCCTCGGCGACAGCAAGGAGGAGGCGATGAAGAACGGGGAGGAGTTCCTCCTCGCCTACTACTACACGCCTTTCTGGGGGGACAGCATCGAGAAGTGGGGGGTCTACGGCACGGCAAGGGACCTGACCGAGCGGATCAACGCTTTCATCGCTGCGGGCGCCCGGCACATCTCGCTCCGCTTCACCCACAAGGACCAGATGGGCCAGCTCGATCGGTTCACGAAGGAAGTCCTGCCGAATCTTAACCTGAACTGAAGAGCCTTGCGGCCAGAGCGGATTGGGCTTCCCTACCCCTTCAGCCAGGCATCGAGGTCGAGCCGCTCCGCCCCGGGGATGCGGAGGGGGCAGAAGCTCCCCTCCAGGGAGCCCAGGGGGGCGGTGGCGTCCAGCCCCATCTTGGCGGTGACTCCCTCGCGGGCGGAGGGGTCCAGCCGGCTCCCCCAGGCCCCGGGGACGACGATCAGGTCCTTGTCCGCCTGGAAGCGGGTGGCCAGCGCCCAGTCCACCATGGCCGCGTCGTGGGGGTCGATGTCGCGGTCCACGGCGATGGCATGCTTAACGTCGTAGTGGGCGGCGAGGGCGGCCAGGAGGGCGCTCTTGGGCTCGCCCTCGTTCCGCTTGTCGAGCTGGATGACGCAGTGGTAGCGCCCGCTGCCCGAGAGGGGGAGAGCCACGTCTGTCACCGAGGGAACCGCCCGCTGCAGGTCACGCAGGAGGCCCGCCTCGCGCGGCACCGCCCCCATGAGCAGGTGGTCCCGGCCCGCCGGAAGGATGGAGTAGAAAACCGCGTCCGGCCGCCAGGCGAGGGACCACACCCGGAGCACCTCGCGCTCCCCGGCCGGGCTGTAGTAGCGGGGGAATTCGCCAAAAGGTCCCTCCCGGCGCCGCTCCCCGGCAGGGATCTCCCCCTCGATGATGATCTCGGCCTGGGCGGGGACGAGGATGCCCGTCCAGGGAGCGCAGACCACCTCGACCGCCTCCCCGAGCAACCCCCCGGCCATCTCGAGCTCATCCTGCCCCGGCGCGAGCACCAGCTGGCTGGCGAGCAGGAGCATGGGGTCGAGGCCGATCGCGACCGCCACCTTGAGCGCTTCCCCTCGCTCGCCGGCCTTGCGGATCATCCCCTTCAAGTGGCGCGGGAGGACGAGGAGGCCGAAGAGGTCTCCCTCCAGGCAGTGCATCCGGTGGATAGAGACGTTCCCCGCCCCCGTGTCCGGGTCGCGGACGAAAAAAACCCCGGCGGAGATGTAGGGGCCCCCGTCCCGCTCGTGGTAGGTGGGCAAGGGCAGCACCTTCCGCACATCGATGTCCCGGGTCTGAACATTCTTCAGGAAGGGGGCGTCCCCTGATTTCCGGGGCGGGATGCGAACTTCCTGGCGCCGCTGGAGCTCGGGGAGAAGGCGCTCGGGAGGGACACCCATCGCCTCGGCGTACCACTCCCGGCGGGTGCAGATGTTCGCCAGGACCGGCATGGGAGGGCCGTCGGTCGCTTCGAAGAGGACCGCGCGATCACCCTCCAGTTTTTGCGAAACAGCGGCCAGCTCGTAGCGCAGGCCCACCCGCTTCCGAACCCGGAGGAGGCGGCCGGACCCTCCCAGCCGCTCCAACCACTCGCGGAGGCTGCGCGTGGGTTTCACTGGCGTTTCGCCCTCGCTGCCTCGATGGCCTCCAGCACCCGTTCGGGGGTGAGGGGGAGGGTGTGAATCCGGGCCCCGGTGGCGTGGAAAACGGCGTTGGCGATGGCCGCGGCGGTGGGGTTGATTGCCGTCTCCGCAAGTCCCTTGGCCCCGTATGGGCCGTGGGGATCAATGGTCTCGAAGAACTGGTATTCGACGGGAGGAACGTCCAGAGAGGTGGCGATCAGGTAATCGTGGAAGTTGGCCCCCCGGATGCGCCCCTCCTCGGGGAAGAGCCCCTCCATGAGGCAGTAGCTCATGGCCTGGACCGCCCCCCCCTCCACCTGTCCCTCGGCCCCGAGGCAATTGATCACCCGCCCGGGGTCGTGGCCGGCGGTCACCCGCAGCACAGTCACGATACCCGTCTCAAGGTCCACCTCGACCTCGGCGGCGTGAGTGGCGAAGGAATAGGTCGTGGAAGGGTTGCCGTATTTCTTCTTGTCCAGGACCTCCCCTCCGGCGAGCCAAGTACCCCTCCCCTGGATCAGCCCTCCCGCCGCGCGCACCACTTCCGTGACCGAAGTCCGCCGGCTCGGGAACCCCTTCACCGCGATCTCCCGCCCCTCGACCACCAGCTCCTCGGGAGAGGTCTCCAGAACCTCGCCCGCCGCCCGCAGAAGGGCCTTGCGGGCTTCGCCCGCCGCGATCTTCACGGCGTTCCCGCCGATGAGGGTGATCCGGCTCGCGAAGGCACCGAAGCCGAAGGGCATGCAGCCCGTGTCGGTCGGGGGGACCTCGAAGTCCTCGACCGGAAGCGCCAACTCCTCCGCCGCGATGTAGGCCATCACGCTCGCGGAGCCCTGCCCCAGGTCGGACTCCCCCGTCCACACCTCAATTTTTCCGTCCTCCTTGATCCGCACGTCCGCGCTGGAGGGCTCGGTGTCGTCCGGCCCCAGCTCCACCGCGAAGCCCTTGTTGCCGGAGACGTGGATGGTGCTCGCGAGCCCTACCCCGCGCCCCCGCCCGCCCCGCTTCCGCTTCTCCGCCCAGCCGATGGCGCCTGCGGCGTAGCGGGCGGCGTCGGACACCCCGCAACTGGCGATCTTCCAGCCGTGGAGGGTGACGTCCCCCTTCTCCACATAGTTCCTGAGCCGCAGATCGAGGGGATCGATCCCCAGCCCTGCGGCCGCGTTGTCCAGGTGGCTCTCCCAGGCGAAGGTAGCCTGGACGTTGCCGAACCCGCGCATCTGGCCCGTGGGGCAGATGTTTGTGTAGACGAGCTTCGCCTCAATGTCCACGGCCGGGGTCCGGTAAAGGTTGTCGGTCCTCAGCGCGACGGAGCTCATGATGGCCGGGGAGAGGGAGCTGTAGGCCCCGTTCTCGGCGACGATCCTCACCCGCTTGCCGAGCAGCTTCCCGTCCTTGCGGAAAGCCGACTGCAGGGAAATGTGGACCGGCATGCGCGGGCGCATGCTGATGAGGTCCTCGCGCAGCGAGAGGAGGAAGCGCACCGGCCTCTGGGCCGCCCGGCTGAGCATAGCGGCGATGAGGGCCGCTTTCACGTCCAGCTTCCCCCCGAAGGCCCCACCGGGCTTGGTCTGGATCACCCGGAACTTATCCGGCGCAAGCCCCATGACGGGGGAGAGCATAAAGGTTCGGATGACGAACACCGACTGGAGACAGCCCCATACGGTGATCTCGTCGCCGGGACACCACGTCGCGGCACAGCCCGTGGGCTCGATGTAGGCCTGGTGGGCAAGGTGGGTGTGGAACTCATCCTCGAAGCAGGCGTCCGCCGCGTCGAAGGCGGCATCTACCTCTCCCCGGACGACGTGGAACTGGCTGGCGATGTTCCCCTGAATGTCCTCGTGGACAGGAGGGACACCCCCGGCTAGGGCAAGAAATGGGTCCGTCACGGCGGGTAGGAGCTCGTACTCCACCTGGATGAGCGCCAGGGCCTCCCGGGCGGTCTCCTCGTCCACGGCCGCTACGGCGGCCACCTCGTCCCCGATGTAGCGGACCTTCTCCCGGCAGAAGGCCGTCTCGTCCTTGTGGTTGATCCCGAAGCGGTTAGGGGGGGTGTTCTTGCGCGAGAGGACAGCGTGCACACCAGTCAGGCGCTCCGCCCGGGAGGTGTCCACCTGGAGGATGCGGGCATGGGGATGGGGACTGCGCAAGGCCATCCCCGTCAGCATGCCCGGCAAGCGGAGGTCGGCGACGTACTGGGTCGCGCCGGTCACCTTCTCCACCCCGTCCACGAAGGGGAGGCGCGCTCCGACCACCCGCGTCTCGATCCGCTCCGTCATCCCCGCATCTCCAGGGCCGCGGCCACGATCGCCTCGAAGAGCTTCTGGTAGCCCGTGCAGCGGCAGAGGTTCCCCGCCAGCCCGCGCCGGATATCCTCAAGGGAGGGGGCGGGATTCCGGTCCAGCAGGGCCTTGGCCGCCACCACGATCCCCGGCGTGCAGAAACCGCACTGGACCCCGCCTTTCTCCACGATCTGGCGCTGGATGGGGTGAAGGTTTCCCTCTGTCCCGATCCCCCGGACAGTCACAATCTCGCAGCCGTCGGCCTGGGCAGTCAGGACCAGGCAGGCATTGACCGCCTCCCCGTCCAGGAGGACCGCGCAAGCGCCGCAGTCCCCCGCCTCGCAGCTCGTCTTCACGTCCACATGACCCAGCTCGCGAAGGGTCCGCAGCAGGGTGTCTTCGCCCCGGACGGAATCCCGGCGCTCCTCGCCGTTCACGCGGAAGGCCACTTCATACCGGCTCATCGGAGAGCTTCCCCTCTTCTTGCTCATAGCTCCCGGGGAGGAGCCGATAGGCCCAGCGCCCGCCTCAGCAGACGCCGGACAAGCACCCCACACATGCGCATACGGTACTGCGCGGAGGCGCGGACATCGTCGATCGGCCGGGCCTCCTCCCGGGCGGCAGCCGCAGCGGACTCGATCTCGGTCTCGCCCACCACCCGGCCCCGGAGCTCGGCCTCCGCCGCCCAGGAACGGTAGGGGACGGGAGCCACCGCGCCCATGCCGATGCCCGCCTCGGCGCACCGGCCGTCTTCCATCCACAGGGCCGCCGCCACGCTCACCACCGAGATGGCCATCGCCCGGCGGAGCTGGAGCTTCTGGTAGGCCGATCGATCGCCCGGCCCCAGGGGGCGGAGGGAGATCGCCGACAGGAGCTCCCCGGGGCGTACAGCGGTTTGCCGGTAGCCCAGGAAGAACGACGCCAGCGGCAGGGAGCGCGGACCCTCCACGGAGATAAGCTCCGCCTCGCCATCCTGGGCCAGGAGGGGGGGCGCCAGGTCCGCCGCCGGCGACGCGTCGAGGAGGTTCCCGCCCACCGTCGCCCGGTTGCGCACGAGGGGTCCCGCGAACTCGACGGCGCTCTCGTGGAGGGGCGGGGCGGCTTTGCGCACCCGGTCCGACTCAAGCAGGTCCGTCACCGTCGCGAGCGCGCCGATTCGCAGGCGGCCACCGCGCTCCTCGATGAAGCGCAGCTCCCGCAAGCGGCTGATGTCGACCGCGAGACCCGGCTTCTTTCGGCCGAAGAGGATGTCGGGCACCAAGTTGGTCCCCCCGGCTACGAAGGCGGCTCCGGGCCAGCGAGCGGCGACGAGTGCGTCCTCGATGGATGCGGCGCGAACATAGTCCATGCGATTCTCCGGCCCCTCAGCCTCCGAGGTAAGCCTGCTTCACATAAGGATTATCGAGGAGATCCTTCCCCTTCCCCTCCAGCGCCACGGCGCCGGATTCAAGGAGGTAAGAACGGTCTGCCATCTCCAAGGCGGAGTAGGCGTTCTGCTCCACCATCAGGACGGTGACACCCTGGCTCCGAATCTCCCGGATGATATCAAAGGTCGTCTCCACCAGGTTAGGAGCGAGGCCCAGGGAGGGCTCGTCGAAGAGGATGAGCCGGGGCCGGGACATGAGCGCCCTTCCTATGGCGAGCATCTGCTGCTCCCCGCCCGAGAGGGTCCCGGCGGCCTGGCGCCGCCGCTCCTCCAGGACGGGGAAGCGTCGGAAAATCCGCTCCATGTCCTCGGCTACCCCCACGGGGTCGCTGCGGAGATAAGAACCCATCTCCAAATTCTCCTGCACGGTCAGATAGGGAAACACACGGCGGCCCTCCGGGCAATGGGCGATGCCCCGGCCGAGGATAGCCCGGGGGGTGGCCGCCTGGATCTCGGCTCCTTCGAAGAGTATGCGGCCCGCCGCGGGCTTCAGGAGGCCCGAGATGGCCTTGAGGGTGGTGGACTTCCCAGCCCCGTTGGCGCCGATCAGGGTGACCAGCTCCCCCTCCTCCACGCGGAGGGAGAGTTCCCGCACGGCGTTCACCTTGCCGTACCGGCAGACGAGGCCCTCAACACGCAGCACGCTTCGCCCCCTGCCCCAGATAGGCGCGGATGACCTCGGGGTCGCGTTGAATCTCAGCAGGCGACCCTTCGGCGATGATCCGCCCCTGGTTCAGCACCACCACTCGGTCCGAGACCCCCATGACCATGCGCATATCATGCTCGACGAGGAGGATGGTGATTCCCCTCCCGCGGATCTTCTCCACTATCTTCATGAAGCCAGCCGTCTCGGAGGGGTTCATCCCCGAGACCGGCTCGTCGAGGAGGAGAAGAGAGGGGCCCGCCGCCATCGCCACGGCCACCTCGAGGAGCCGCTGCTCTCCGTAGGGAAGGGCCGCTCCCAGCTCCTCTCGCCGATGGGCAAGACCCACGAAGGACAGAATCCCCATGGCTTCCTCCCGGAGTCTCTTTTCCTCCCGGCGGACCAGGGGAAGAGCGAGAAGGATCTCCCAAGGCCGGGCGCGCCCCCGGCGGTGAAGACCGATCAGGACGTTCTCGAACACCGGGATTCCCCCGAAGACGCTCGTCTTCTGGAAGGTGCGGACCACCCCCTGCTCGGCGACCTGATTCGGGGGCAAGCCGGTCAGGAAGTTCTCCCGGTAGCGGACGCGACCCTTGGCCGGCCGGAGGAAGCCGGTGATGACGTTGAAAGCGGTCGTCTTGCCTGCCCCGTTGGGGCCGATGAGGCTGGCAACCTCCCCTTCCCGGACGGCGAAGCTCAAGTCCGAGAGAGCGACCAGCCCGCCGAAGCGGACCTCCACGCCCTCCACCGCGAGAACGGCAGCCGGCGCGTTCATGCCCCCTCCCTGGCGTCGCCGGACGGGCCCGCGGTGGCAGTACGGGCCTTCCACCAAGAGGCCGCCGCGGGGACGATGCCGTCCGGGAGGAAGAAGACGATCAGGACCATGATGAACCCATAGATGATCCACTGAACCTCGGGGCGGGCCACCTCGCGCAGGACCTCGGGCAGGATGCCGAAGATGACGGCCCCCACCACGGGGCCCAGGAGGGTCCCCTTCCCACCAGTGACCACCATGATCACCATGACCACCGTGTAGATGAACAGGAAGATGTCCGGGTCCACGATCTTGATGTAGTGGGCATAGAGGCCGCCGGCCGCTCCCGCGATCGCGGCCGAGATCACCGCGGCCAGGACGAGGAAACGCGTGACGTCCACCCCGACCGACTCGGCCAGGGGCTCGTTCTCGCGCAGGGCGACGAAGGCCCTCCCCGCCCGGGAGCGGACCAAGCGGCGGATGACGGCGTAGGAGAGAAGGCACACAACCAGGACAAGGTAATAGTTCGGCTCCTTCTTCCAGAAGGTCAGCTCCCCCAATCCAGGGAGGGCGAGGGTGACGGGGGGGATGTTGTTCAAGGCCATGGGGCCTTCCGTCAGGTCCACCCAGTTCAAGGCGACCAGCTTCACCACCTCCGCGAAGCTCACCGTCACGATGACGAAATAGGCCCCCCGCACCCGGAACGAGAGCTTCCCGATCACCCAGCCGAACATTCCAGCTACGGCGATTCCAGAGAGGAAGCCTACCCATACCGGGCGCGGCTCGAAGACGAGGATGTAGCTCGGCGCGAGTTGGAGGTCGAAGCCCAGCGAGATCAACGCGCTGGTGTAGGCACCAACCCCGAAGAAGGCGACGTGCCCGAGGCTCAGCTGCCCCGTGTAGCCGAGCAGGAGATTGAGGCTCATGGCCGCGATCGCGAAGATGCCCGTGTTGATGAGGACGTGGAGGTAATACTGGTTCCGCACCCAGAGAGGGATCGAGGCCAGGAACATCACCCAGGCCAAGGCCGGCCAGCGGCTCATCCCACCCGCTCCGCTCGGACGAAAAGGCCGGTGGGCCTGAATAGCAGGACCGCGATGATGATAAGGAACCCCATCGCGTCCCGGTAGCCGGAAGAGATGTAGCCCGCCCCCATCTCCTCGACGACACCGAGGATGAGCCCACCCAGGGTGGCCCCCATGAAGTTCCCCATCCCTCCCAGGATCACGATGGCGAACGCCTTGAGGGCCGCGAGGTCCCCCATGGTGGGGAAGACAACGAAGACGGGCCCCAGGAGAGCGCCCGCGGCAGCGGCCAGTCCGGAGCCGAAGGCGAAAGTGATGGTGTGGATGGCATCGATGTTCACCCCCATCAGGGCAGCCGTCTCCCGGTCCTGGAACGTGGCGCGCATGGCCGTACCGAGGCGGGTCCGGCGGATGAGGAAGTGCGAACCCGCAATGAGAAGGAGGGCTACGGCGAGGACGAAGATACGAATCCAGGAGACTGACACCGGCCCGATCACCAGAGGAGCTTCCGGGAAAGGATGCCGGATCGCCTTGGCCACCCCGGTCCAGAGAAGCTGCTCGGCGTTCTGCATGGCGATCCAGGCGCCGATCATCACCAGCATGGTGGTGTCGATGCTCGCCCCTCGGAGGGGACGGAGGAGGCTTCGCTCGATACCCGCCCCGAGGATGACGCCCAGCGCCATCGCCAGGAAGAGGGCAACGAAGAAATTTCCGTGAAGGGCCGCCACGATCCCGAACACCATGTAGGCCCCGAAGGAATAGAGCTCCCCGTGGGTGAAATTCACCACGTTCATGATGCCGAAGATGAGGGTGAGGCCGATACCGAGAAGGGCGTAGCTCCCCCCGAGGACGAGCCCGTTCAAGAGATGCTGAAGAAACTGGTCCAAGGCAGACTGCTCCCCTCGGCCTGGTCCGGTGCTCAGGCCGGCTGATGAGGCTAGGGAAAGGCCCCCAGGGCCCGCGGGGGCCCTGGGGGATCAGAGCGCCTTCGCCATCAGTTCTTCATGAACGCGGGCAGGGTGACCTTGCCCCCCTCGACCTTCACGATGAAGACGTTGGGCTGGCTCTGGCCGCTCTCGCGCCCCTTGGGGCCCTCCTTGAAGAACTTGATGGGGCCGTTCACACCCTGGACCTGCACCCCCCAGAGGGCCGCCTGAATGGCCTTGGGGTCGGCCTTCCCGGCCTTCTGGATGGCTGCGGCGATGGTCATGACGCCGTCATAGCCCCGGAAGCCCTCGGTCAGGCCCGCGAAGTTGTAGCCTCGCTTCTTCCACTCCACGACGAAATCCTTGGCAATGTTGGGATAAGGCGCTGCCTCGGGGAACCAGGGAGCGAAGAACAGGATGTGGTAGCTGTTCTCGGCGGCGGCGCCCGCCTGGGAGATGAGCTGGTCCGGCGAGGAGGAGCCGCCGGTCGTGATGATCTTGTGGGTCAGGCGTTGCTCCTTGGCCTGCTTCAGCACGAGGGTGATCTGCTCCACCCCCGTCGTTAGGAACAGAGTGTCCCCGCCCGAGGCTTTGATCTTGGCGAGCTGGGCGCTGAGGTCCTGCGCCTTGGCGTCCATGGTCTCCTTGGCGCCGACCTGGATGCCCTGCTTCTGGAGCATCTTGGAGAACTCGGCGACGGCCCCAAGTCCCCAGTCGTTGTTCACCGAGAGGAAGTCGGCTTTCTTGACGTTGAACTTCTTCACGTGGGGAGCCATGGCCACCGCTTCCATGGCCGAGGTGGGGCTGATGCGGAAGATCCAAGGGTTGCCCGAAGTGGTGATCTTCCCGGAGGAGGAGGTCTCCACCACCATCGGGACGCCGTACTCCATCAGCTTGGGCATGACGGCGAGGGTGTAGGTGGAGCTCCATGCACCCATGAGGACGGGCGCCTTGTCACGCACGATGAGCTTCTCGGCGGTGGCCACTGCCTCCACCGGATTGCTCTTGTTGTCCTCGATGATGAGCTGGACCTTCTTCCCGAGGACCCCGCCCTTCGCGTTCAGGAAGCTCTCGGCGATCTTGGCCCCCTGGGCGACGTAGTTGCCCGAGGCGGCAACCGCGCCGGTGAGAGGCTGGGTGACCCCGATCTTGATCATCTCCGCCGCGTTCACCCCCAGAGGGAACGCGAGAAGCCCGAGACACGCAAGCCAGGAAACCGCACCTGCTATCCACCGCTTCATGAGATTTCCTCCAGAGACGATAATTGGCGCTCCGGCGGCCCGCGTCTCATCGGGGCCCGGTGCTCTCCCTCCACGAAACGCTCAAGCGATGACCTCCCAACCGGCGGCGTACTTAGAAAGCTCGGCCGCGCTATATGGGTCGATGTCGTGGTCGCGCTCGGGGATCTCGACGTGCTTCTCCTCCCCGCAGAGCGCCGTCGTAAAGTACCGCTGGCCGGTATCATTAATGTTGGTCACGATGCGGCCCAGTTCCGGATGGGCTTTGGCCACCTTGACGGCGGCGGCCACATTGCAGCCCGAGGAGATGCCGCAGAAGATGCCCTCCTCCCGGGCCAGCCGCCGGGCCATCCCGACAGACTCCCTCGTCGTCGTGGTCACGATGCCGCTAAGGAGGGAGAGGTTGAGCGCCCGGGGCACGAACCCATCGCCGATGCCCTCGATGCCGTGCGGGCCCCAGCCCCGCCGGCTGAGCAGGGGGCACTCCGCGGGCTCCACCGCGAAGAGAAGAGTCTTCGGGTTCCGCTCGCGGATATACTGACCTACCCCGCTTACCCAGCCCCCGGTGCCCTGGGAGGCCACCACGGCGTCCACCCGGCCCTCGAGCTGCTCCCAGACCTCGGGTCCGGTGGTCAGGTAGTGAGCTTCGTTGTTGTCCAGGTTGTCGAACTGGGCCGGCACCCAGTACTCGTCGGTGTTGGAAGCGCGGATCTCCCCGAGCCTCGCCAGGGCCAGATCCACATCGCTCTCCCCGCCGGGGGTGAAGACGAGCTCCGCACCGTAGGCGCGCATGAGCTTCTTGCGCTCGTCGCTCATGCCTTCGGGCATGACGACGACGCATGGGTACCCCTTCACCGCCGCCACGAAAGCGCAGGCGATGCCGGCGTTGCCCGTCGAGCATTCCAAGATGGTCATGCCCGGCCGCAGGTCCCCCCGCTCCTCCGCCTTCGAGATCATGTTGTAGTAGATGCGGTCCTTGAGGCTGCCCGAGGGCGAGTACCACTCGATCTTGGCGAAAATCTCCGCTGCGGCCTCAGCCGCGGCACGGCGGAGCCTGACGAGAGGAGTCCCCCCGATCGCCTCGAACATGTTCTCGGAATAGCGCCGGAATGAATCCCACGGCCGTCGCGTCAACCCCATGCCGCCCCCCTCCCCCAGGCTAGCCCTTCAGCCGGGGGATGATCTCCTTAGCCGCGATCTCCACCTGCTCCATCTCGTACCTGTAGGGAACGAGGATAATCCGGTCCACGCCGGTGGCGAGGTGCGCCCGCAGTTGAGCCACGCAGTCGTCCACCGTCCCCATGACCGCGCTCGCGGCGGTGGAGTCGCTCCAGTCGGCGTAGTCCCACTCGGTGCGGAGCCACTCGTTCATAGGCCCTTCCACTGCGGCCCGGGACTTGCCGGCCATAATGGGGAGCTGGTTCGTGCTCTCGAGTGCGGAGGGGTCCCTGCCCGCCTCCTCGGCGAAGCGGCGGACTTTCTCCCATGACTTCGTGAAGCTCTCGGGGGTGTAGAAGTAGGTCAGCCAGCCGTCGGCCCTTGTGCCCGCGCGCTTAAGCACACGGTCGACATAGCCGCCGATAAGGATCTTCGGCCGGGGCTTCTGAACAGTCTTGGGGAACATCACCGAGTTGCGCAGGTTATGGGGTGGGTACTCGGCCCGGACCATATCCTCCTGCCACAGGCGCGTCATGATCTCGAGGTTCTGATCCATTATGTCCCCGCGCTTCTCGAAGGACACGCCAACCGCGTCGAACTCACGCTTGTACCAGCCCGAGGCGAGGCCGAGGATGAGCCGGCCGTTCGAGATGAGGTCGATGCTGGAAAGCTGCTTGGCCAGCACCACCGGGTTCCGCAGCGGCAGCACCAGCACCCCGGTGCCTAGCTTGATCCGGCTCGTCCGCGCGGCCACGGCCGTGAGGAGAGAGAGCGATTCGATGATCGGAAAGTGCGGATCCACACCGAGGAGGATGTGGTCCCACACCCACACCGACTCGAAGCCCAGCTCCTCCATCCGCACGCCATAGTGGACGAGCGCCCGCGCGTCGGGAAGTTGGGGGAAGGCGGTGAAGTTCCGCATCGCGACCCCGTATTTCACGTCCTTGACCGGCATCGGATGTCCTCGTCGCTATTCGGCGCCGCACCAGTCGTAGATCGAGAGAGTGAGGGTCTTGGTGGCGTCGAGCAGGTCGTCCACCGCCACCCACTCGTTGTTGGCGTGCATCTGGGTGGTGGGGCCAGGGCCGAAGATGACCGTCGGGATCTTGCCGACACCATTGAGGAAGCGGATGTCCGCCGCGCCCTGTCGCCCCGAGATCTCGGGGTCCCTCCCGGTGACCTCCTTGTAGTTACGGGCCACGGCCTGGACGATGGGGTGGTTGGGGTCGATGGCGGCCGCCTCGGCGTAGTAGCCGACGAAGCGCACTTCGGGGGGATGGCCCTTCATCCAGGGGTCCGCCTGGGCTGCGCGGGCAATCTGCTCCACGAGGCTCCGCTTGGCGGCAGAGTGATCCTCTCCGGGGACTGTCGCCATGCTCCCCTTAAGGAGGCAGGTGTCGGGGAAAGCGCTGGGGAAGCTCCCCGCCTCGAAGGAGCCGATCATGCAGGGGATGGCATCGATGACCTTAGGATAGAGGGGATGGGAGACGGTCTTGAGGCGCTCCTTCTCGAGGCCGGCCACAGCCTGGACGACCTTGTAGCCCAGCTCGATGGCGTTGACGCCCTCGTAGCGGCGCTGGATGCCGGCGGGCTTGCCCTTGATGCGCACCTCGAACCAGATCCGCCCGATGCAGCCAGGCTGCACTGCGTTGCCACTCGTCTCGCAGCAGATGCCCGCGTCGGCGCGGTAGCCGCGCAGGATGGTGTCCAGGGTGCCATGGCCGCTCAGCTCCTCGTCCACGACGAAGTCGAGGATGACGTCCCCCTTGGGCCTGAGGCCGGCGGCGAGGAAGCATTCGGCGGCGGCGATGATGGCGGCGACCCCGCTCTTCATGTCCGAGGCGCCACGGCCATACACCCGGCCGTCCGCCAGATCGGCGCTCAGGGGGTCATGCTCCCAGGCGTCGCGGGGGCCGTTGGGGACGGTGTCCGTGTGTCCGTTCAGGAGAAGGGATTTTCCCCCGCCCGTGCCCTTGATCACCCCGACCACGTTCGGGCGGCCCGCGTAGCCGCGGGTGACGGGGACGTACTCGGGATGCTTCTTGAGCGCCTCCCAATCCGGTTCCCAGACGTCCACCTCGAGGCCCATCCGGCGGAGGCGCTCGGAGACGAACCCCTGGATCTCGCCCTCCTCCCCCGTCACGCTGGGGATTCGGACGAGCGCCTGGAGCAGCTCGATGATTTTGCCGCGCCGGGCGTCCACCTCGGCCAAGAGCCTCCGCTTCGCTTCTGCGCTCATCGCTCTCCAGGCCTCCCGTCGGCTAGGCCGTGTAGACCCGATCGGGGTCGAGGCGGCGCAGCGCCGCGAGCTCTTCTGGCGTGGGGGAATCGGTGAACCCCACCGCCGGGCCCACGGGGAGATCGAAGCCCGTGTTCGCTTGCACCTGCTCGGGAGTCACCTCCGGATGGAGGGCCTCCACCTTCATTCGGCCCGTCTCTTCGTCGAAGCCCAGCAGGGCGAGATCGGTCACGACCTTGTACATCCCGCCCGCGATGAGGCCGGAGTCCCTGCGGCTGGCGCCTCCCCGGAGGAAGCCAGGGCTGGTGATGAAATCCACCCGCTCGACGAAGCGGCGCCTCTCCTGGGGCATGGCGACGATCATCTTGGCTAGGCTGGCGATATCGTTCCCTCCCCCCGTGCCGGGCAGCCGCACCTGGGGGTCGTCAGCTGGGCCGATGAAGGAACTGTTCAGGTTGCCGTACTGGTCGATCTGCGCTCCTCCCATGAAGCCCACGTCTACATACCCGCGCTGAAGGAGTAGGAGCACCTCGGTGATGCCGACCAGCATGTTGGCCCGCCGGGTGCAGCGCTGCTCGTTGGTGGTGGGAGGAAGCTGACCGGGCACAATGTGAGGCCCAATGGTCCCCCCCTCGAAGAGGATGGTGAGACCGGGGGCGTGGAGGCGCTGGGCCAGGGTGGCTGCCAGGAGGGGGATGCCCACCCCCGCGAAGACCACCTGCCCCTCCTCCAGGAGGCGGGCGCTCATCACGCACAGAAGCTCGGAAGCGGTGTAGAACCTGGTCTCAGTCGGCATAGATGCTTCTCCCGCGCCGGGTGGCATCGAGCAGCGGCTCCAGGCCCAGGAGGTCCAGGTACTCGGCCCAACTCTTTGGGCTGTAGTAGAAACGGTCCAGGTATTCCCTCACCCCGGCGTCGGGGTTCTTGCGGGTGAGTTCGGCGTAATAGTCCATGTGGGAGAAGAACGGCTCATAGGCGCCGAAGCACTCATGGGGCGCGCACCCGTAGGGTGCCTCCACCACCGCCTCCACGGCGAAGAAAGGGATCTTGGTTTGGTCCGGCGCGCGGCGGATCTGGTCGTTCGAGACGATGCGCTCAGTGGTCAGGATTACCCGGTTGGCGGCCATGGCGATATCCACGTCCATGAAGAGGAGGCCGTCGATCTGGGCGTTCCCGTACGGATCGCAACGCTGGACGTGGATGAGGGCGACGTCCGGGTTCAGGGCGGGGACGAGGAGAAGCTTCTCTCCCGTGAAGGGACAGTCCATCTCCCGGAGGTCCAGAAGGCGCCCGGCCACGTCGGATCCCATCATGGAACGCATGGGTAGGAAGGGGACGCCCATCGCCCCGGCCCGGTAGCGCAGCCCGATGGACATGTGGCTCCACTCCTCGAAGACCGCGCGCTTCGACTCGGTGTAGCTCCGCATGACGCGGGAGACGCCCCACACGATCCCCTGGCTGAACCAGCTCGTCAGGATGCGCCGGCTCGCCCCCGAAGCGAAGAGGAGATCTCCCTCGGTGGAGACGATGCTCCGGGAGACGGCGAGGTTCTTCTTCCTGGCGCGGATCAGGGCCCAAATCATGGCCATGGGGGTGCGCGAAGCGGTGGAACCGCCCAGGGCGACTTGATCCCCGTCCTGGACGAAGCGGCAAGCCTCCTCCAGGGACATCACCTTCTCGCGCAGGCTCCGGTCGCGCGATTGGGTGCGCCGCCGGAGTTCCAGGTAGGGCTGGCTCACTCGGTCCTCTCTGGGGGTATTTCCCGCGGGGCAGAACAGTTTTCTCGCCTGGAAGCCAAGAAAGCGGCTCCCCCTCAGGTCGCCTACTGATTTTGCCGTCTTTTCTCCCGTGGGGAGAGAACTCAAAGTACACGAAGAACCGAGGCGATGACAACACCCGGAAGTCCCACGTTTGGTCCGGATCCATTCTCGGCGGGACAGCCCACTGGACCTGGCGCATTCTCCCCTTCTTCGTTTGAACAGCAGGGAGAGAAATGGTACGGTTTCCGCTGATTTTCGCTGACTCCGCGCGTCGCAAGTCCGGGTCGTGGCACCGGGAGGGAGCCGCGTTCTCCGGCCTGACGGAAACTTTCCGAAGGAGGATTGGAGCGATGCCAGCCGACCTTCGCAGCTTTCTTGACGACCTGCGCGCCGCAGGCGAGATCATCGAGATCCACAAGCCCGTGGACATTCGCCACATCGCCGCCCTGGTGGACAAGTCTCCCAAGGCGCTCCTCTTCCACAAGGTGATCGGTTACGGGATGCCGGTCATCTCGGGCTTGACGAACAGCCGGAGGCGCATCGCCATCTCCATGAAGTGCGACTACTCGGAAACAGAGGGAAAGCTCCGCCACGCGCTGGATCACCCCATCCCCCCAGTCCGCATCGAAGGGGGCGCCGAGCGCGAGGTGTTCGTGGAAGGAGATGAAGTGGACCTGTTCAACCTTCCTGTCCCCGTCTGCTCCGTGTTCGACGGTGGCCCCATGATCACGGCGGGCGTGACCCTCGCGGTGGACCCCGAATTCGGCCTGAACGCGGGCACCTACCGGTATCAGGTGAAGGAACGGAACCTCACGGGCATCGACATCGTCACTCCGAACAACCTGAGAAGGTACGCCGAGCGGGCGCTCGCCGAGAACCGGCCGCTTCCCATCTCCATCAACATCGGGATCCACCCCGTCGAGATGATCGCCTCGCTCTACAAGGCCCCCATTGGAATGGACGAGATGGGGATCGCAGGCGGGATCCGGGGGGAGGCCGTCCGGCTCGCCCCCTGCGAGACGGTGGATGTGCCCTGCATCGCCGACTCTGAGATCGTCCTTGAGGCGGAGATCCTCCCCACGGGATGGACCAAGCCCGAGGGCCGCTTCGGCGAGTTCACCCGCCTCATGGGAGGGCTCCACTGGAACCCCTACGTGCGCGTGAAGGCCATCTCGCGCCGCAAGGACGCCATCTACTACGCGCTCCACATGCCCTGGGAGAACATCTGGCTGAAGGAGCACGGCTTCCAGGCCATGCTCCGGAGGGCGCTCAAGGAGGCCGGGGTGCAGGCCAGGGCCATCAACGTCACCCCAGGCGGTTGCTGCCACTGGCACGCCGTCATCGCCATCAAAGGGCAGCCGGGGGACGGCAAGAACGCCATCATAGCCGCCCTTTCCGTCGGAGACATGAAGCACGTCGTGATCGTGGACGACGACATCGACGTCTTCGACCCAATGGACGTGGAGTGGGCGATCGCGACGCGCGTGCAGGCCGACCGGGACCTCGTCGTCATCTCGAACGCCCGATCGAAGCCGCTCGACCCGAGCCTGCCCCCCACGCCCGGCTGGATTCCCACCACGGCCAAGTGCGGGATCGACGCGACCATCCCCGTCGACGTGCCCCGTGAGCGCTACCACCGCATCACCTACGCCTACGCCAGCCAAGTGAAGCTGGAGGACTACACGAATGGCGCGGAGGCCCCGACTGCGGCTGCTCCTCCATCAGGAGAGAAGACGAAAACCGAGATCGAGGCCCTGGCCGGGCGCATCCGAGCCACCCTCGAAAAGGAGCCGCTCTATTTCGCTCAGGTGGCGGAGCACTTCGCGGCCGAGGGCTTCCCGGCCGTGACGCGCGCGATGGGCGACCTACACGCCCGCGGCGAGATCTGGCAGGATGCCGAGGGGAAGCACTGCATCGCGGGCTCTCAGTTTGCGGCGGCCCCGCCCCTCGGGAAGAAGCGATAGCGTACTTTTTCCGGAAAAAAGATCGAGAACTTTCCCCGCGGGAAAGGACCGGCACGGCACGAAAATCTCCGGCGGCCGGGGCGGGGCCTCCGGCCTAGGAGGCCCCGCCTTAGCCATCCAGGCCGAACAGCCGAGCAGCGTTCCCTCCGCAGATCGCCTCCCGCTGCGCCTCCCCCAAGCCGGGAACGGCGTCCACCAGCCGCACCGGATCCCGCTCGAAGATACCGAAGGGGTGGTCGGTTCCCATCAGGACCCGCTCTGCCCCCACCGCCTCCACCACGAACCCCAGGGCGCGGGGGTGATAGGTGATGGTGTCGTAGTAGAGCCGCCGCAGGTAGGCCGATGGAGCTTCCCGAGAAGTGCCTTGGGCTTGGCGGATGTAGCGGTGGCAGTGGTCGAAGCGTCCCTCCGTGAAGAGCATCTGCCCCCCTGCGTGGGCGAGGAGAATCCGCAAGCTGGGATGCCGGTCCAGCACCCCGCCGAAGATGAGCCGCCCGGCAGCTAGGGTGGTCTCGGTCAGGAACCCGATGATGTTGAAGAGGTAGAAATCATCCAGGCGTCTCCGGGCAGGGGGTTTTACCGGATGGATGAAGACCGCAAGGCCGCGCCGTTCCACCTCAGCCCAGAAGGGATCGAGATCGGGATGGTCGAGCTCGCGCTCCCCGGCGCTGGCGCCGATCTCGACGGCGCGCATCCCCAGCTCCCCGCAGGCTCGCTCCATCTCCTCCAGGGCGAGCGAAGTGTCTTGCATGGGCAGACTTGCCATCGGAGTGAATTTCCGGGGATGCGCCCGGGACGCAGCCGCGAGGGAGTCGTTCGTCATCTGCGCCATCGCGTGGGCGAGGCGCGGCTCTCGGTCATAGAAAAGAATGAGCGGAACGGCCGAGATCACTTGATGGTCCACCCCCATGCGCTCCATCTCGGCGAGGCGCGCGCTGATGTCGTAGAACGCGGGGGGAAAAGGCAGGAACCGGCCGTCCACATGGAAACCCTCTGCCCCCTCCCGGCTGCGCGTGACTTGAATTCCCCAGTGGTTCCCTGCCCGGCGGATTTCTTCAACGAACCCGGGCGGCGCCAGGTGCGCATGAACGTCAACGATCAAGGGCGAGATCCCCCGGGGAGGAGGCGGAGGCTGGCTTCGCCGGCAGCCGCCAGGCGATCAACCCCAGGATCAAACCCGCGAGGTCGGTCCAGAGCCCGGGCTCCAGAAGTAAGAGCGCCGCCGCCCCGTAGATCAGGCGCGCCGGCAGGCTAAGCCAGCCGCCCAGATAGCCCTGGACGGCGGCGCTGAAGAACACCACTCCCACGATCGCGGTGACCGCCGCCAGAAGGACCTCCTGCCAGCTTCCCACCGCGAGGAGAGCGGGGCTGTACGCGAAAATGTAAGGGACGACGAAGGCAATGAGCCCGAAGCGGAAGGCGACGAAGCCCGTCTCCACCGGGGAGGCGCCCGAAATCCCCGCGGCCGCGTAGGAGGCGAGGGCCACGGGAGGCGTGATGGCCGCGATACAGCCGAAGTAGAAGACGAAGAAATGAGCGCTCAGGGGTAAAAGGCCGAAGCTCACCAAGGTGGGAACCGTCAGAGATGCCATGATGACGTAGACGGCGGTGGGGGGGACGCCGCATCCCAAGACCAGCGCGGCCAGCATGGTGAAGACCAAAGCCATGATCTTGTAGCCGCCCGAGAGCTTAAGAAGCACGGTCGAAAGCGTGTCGCCCAGCCCCGTCAGGGAAACCACCCCTACGATGATCCCGGCCGAGGCGCAGGCGGCGGCGATGGGCACGACCTGGAGAGCGCCTTTCTCGAGGGCCTCGATGAAGACGGGGATCCTCAGACGCCCAGGGTCGCGCAGAACGGCGGAGGCCACCACAAGGAGGATCGCCCAAAAGGCCGTCTTCATCGGGCTGTAGCCCTGCAAAATGAAGACGATGATGGCCAGCAGGGCCACCAGATAGTGCCCCCCTCCCATGAAAGTCTTGCCGAGCGGAGGAAGCTCGGAGGCCGGAAAACCTCGGAGCCCCGACTTCGCGGCCTCGGCGTCCACGATCAGCATGAGGCACAGGTAATACAGGAAGGCCGGCAACGCGGCCGAGAGCGCCACGGATCCGTAGTCGACTTCGAGGTACTCGGCCATGATGAACGCGCCCGCGGCCATCACCGGCGGGGTGAACATCCCTCCCGTCGAGGCGCAAGCCTCGACCGCGCCCGCGACCACCCGCCGGTAGCCGGTCTTGATCATGAGCGGGATGGTGAACGTCCCGGTGCCAACCACGTTGGCCACCGCCGACCCCGAGATGGTCCCCATGAGGGCGCTCGCCACCACCGCTGTCTTGGCGGGCCCGCCCCGGAAGCGGCCGGCCAGGCTGTAGGAGATGCTGATGAAGAAATCCCCCGCCCCGAAGCTGTTGAGGAACGCTCCGAAGAGGACGAAGGCGGCGATGTAGGTGGAAGAGATCGCCATCGGGATGCCATAGATCCCCTCGGGCACGACGTAGAGGTGCTCCACCAGCCGCTCGACCGAATAGCCCTTGTGGATGAAGACTCCCGGCATGTAGGGGCCGAGATAAGCGTACAGAAGGAAGGCGAAGGCCGTCGCCGGGAGGAAGATTCCCACGGTGCGCCGGGCGGCCTCAAGAGAGACCAAGATCATGACGACCCCGAAGAATTGCTCCACCGGCCCTCCCCCCCCGATGGCGAGGGCTCTCTCCTCCCAGGTGAAAAGGATGTAGAGACCCGAGGCCAGCGAAACCAGCGCCCAGAGCCCGTCGAGAAGGGTGGGCGCCTCGCCCCGACGGCGTGTCCCCTTCACTCCGTAGAGCAAGAACAGGGGCACCGACATGAACATCCAGTGCACCGACCGCTGGACCGTGCCAGCGTAGACGCCGTAACCGGCCGTATAGAGGTGGAACAGCGAGGCCGCCGCGAGAACGGCGAAGATCCCCCGTTCGAGTGAGGAGCGGGGTTCGTTGCTGGCTCGGTCCATCGGGGATCCCAGAGATCGGAGAGGGAAACCGCCCTCCCGGCCCCAGGGGGCCGGGAGGGCGGAGGAGCAATTACTTCATGAGGCCTGCTTCCTTATAGTAGCGGGCCGCGCCCGGATGATAGGGGACGGGGATGGTCACCCCGGCGAACCGCTTCCGGTCCATCCACCGCAGGCTGGGATGGATTTTCTTGACCTCATCCAGGTTCTGGTCGATCGTCTTGATAATCTGGTAGACGAGCTGGTTGTCGAGCTTGGCGTTCACGATCAAGCCGTTCCGGGCGCCAATGGTGATCGTGTCCTCGGACACCCCGTACACATTCCCGGGAATATCGTAGCGGATGTAACCCTTGAACTTCTGCTCGACCGCTTTCATCTTGTCCGCGCCCATGGCCACCAGGAGCCACTTCCTCCCGCTCGCCTGGAGCTCCTTCAGGGCGGGCACGGGGACGGCGGCGTAGTTGAGGGACGCGTCGATGTTGCCGTCCACAAGGGCGCTCTTTCCCTGGGAGTAGTTCAGATAGCTGACCTTCAGGTCCTTCATGGTCAGTCCGTACGCGTCCAGGGCGGAGACCAGCGCGGGGAGCCCTCCGCCCTGGGCGGGGCCGGCCGAGACCCGCTTGCCCTTCAGGTCGCCGAAGGACTTAATTCCCGATCCCTCCAGCGCGGCCATCTGGAGCACGCCGATCGAGAAGCCCGAAAGCAGCATCCGGACGCTGGGATGCTTCTTCCCCTTGAAGGGCCCCGCGCCGGTGGTAGCGAGATAGGTGATTCGCTCCACGGTGAGGCCGATGTCGCTCTGGCCCGAATCCACGAGCTGGTTGTTCCCCACGGCGCCCGCCGTGGACTCGGCCTTGATGGTGACGCCGGCGATCTTCTCGGTGAGGATCTTGGAGATCCCGGCTCCCGCAACCGCCCAGCTCCCGCCCAAGCTCGCGGTGGCGAAGGAGAGCAGCTTCTCGGCGGCCGAAGCCCGCTCCGCCCCAGACACCAACAAGAACCAACCGGCCAACGCCGCTACGATGAACCTCCTCATGGACGCTCCTCCTATTTTCCGGGGGGCTGCGTGCCCCGATGTGCGAACGAATCAGATGGTTTGAAAAGGGGACCGCAGATTCCGCCGGATAGAGACCCCGTCAGTCTCCTCCGGTGATGGTCTGGATGCAGACCCGGAAATTCTACACAAATCCGGTCTTCCTTCCAAAGGGCCGCAACCGTCCGGGCGGCCGCTAAGCCCCTCTCTCGGCCAACGCCCGCACCGCCTGGAGGATCTCGGGGTGAGCGCCGCACCGGCAATAGTTACCGTTCAGGTAGGCCCGCGCCTCCTCCTCGGTGGGCCGGGGGTTGGCGGCGAGCAACGCCTTTACGGCGAGCAGCATGCCCGGGGTACAGAAGGCGCACTGGAAGGCGCCCGCTTCCAGAAAGGCCTCCTGCACGAGGTCCAGCTTCTCGCCCGCGGCGAGGCCCTCCACGGTCGTGATCACGCAGCCGTCGGGCAGGGTCGCTGCCAGCTTGAGGCAGGAACTGATGGGGTGGCCGTCCACGAGGACGGTGCACGAGCCGCAGGCGCCCACCCCGCAGCCCTCCCGGGCCCCCCAGAGGCCGAACCCCTCCCGGAGGAGGTCCAGGAGCAGGGTGTTGTCCCGCACTTCCGCCTGGCGCTCCTGGCCGTTGACGACAAGCCTCAGCGTGCGGCAGGGGGGGCGGCTCATGCCCGTACTCCCAGGGGCCTTCCCGCGCCCTCGGCCTCCCGGATGGCCCGGAGCACCCGCTCGGGGGTGACGGGCACCTGCCGGATCCAGACCCCCAAGGCATCGTAGAGGGCATTGAGGATGGCGGGCATCAGGGAGAGGGTGCCCGTCTCCCCCACCCCCCGGGCCCCGTAGGGGCCGGTCTCGACCGGGTGCTCGACCACCCGGCTCACGATCTCGCCGGGCAAATCGCGGAACGCAGGGAGGGGATACTCGAGGAAGGTTCCGTTCGTGAGACGGCCATCCTCGAAGCGCATCTCCTCAAAGAGGGTCAGCCCGGTCGTCAGGATCGCCGCTCCCTGGATCTGCTCCATGCAGTGACGGGGGTTGATCGCGCGGCCCACGTCGGCGGCGCAGACGAGCCTGGCCACGCGCACGAAGCCAGTCTCAGTGTCCACCTCCACCTCCACCCCCGTGGCCCCGGCGAACCAGTGCTCGGTCATCCGGGGGGTCTGGCCGGTCTCGGGATCAGCTTTGTCCACCTGGCTCGAAAAGGTCCCTTCCCCCGAGAGGGTGGTGCCGGGGGCGCCGAAGCGGCGGATGAAGACTTCGGTGATGCTCATCCTCCGCTCGGGGAAGGCGCGGACGAATACGCGCTCTCTCCTGACAGCCAGCCCGTCGGGGGGCACCTCAAGCACCTCAGCGGCCGTTTCGAAGAGTTTCTCGCGCACCTGCCGAGCGGCGAGGACCACCGCGTTCCCCATGTGGTAGGTGGAGCGGCTCCCCGCGCTCAGGGTGTCGTAGGGCGTATGGTCGGTGTCCGGGAGAAGGACCCGGACCTTGCCGAAGGAGAGCCCGAGCTCCTCGGCGGCGATCTGGGCCAAGATGGTGGTCGCCCCTTGGCCCATCTCGACAGTGGAGCAACGGACCAGGGCGCTCCCGTCGCTGCTCAACTCCACGGCGGCGTTCGAGATCGAGGGAGAAAGGACAGCTTTGATCCCCAATGCCACCCCCCGCCCGCGCGCGAGGCGCCCGGCCCGCTCCTTCTCCGGAGGAACCCTCCCCCCGGCGGGCCAGCCCATGGCCTCGGCCACCGCGTTGAGGGAGGGTTTGAGGCCGATCGAAGTCATGGGAGCGCCCGTGGCGTAGAAATCTCCCTCCTCGAGGGCGTACTCCCGCCGCAGGTCCACCGGGTCGCGGCCTAGGTAGGAGGCGGCCATATCCATGTGGGTCTCGTAGGCGATGGAGAGCTGGGGAACCCCAAAACCGCGCAGGGGCCCCGCGGGGGTCTTGTTCGTGTAGACGCAGTAGGAGTCCACCCGGACGTTGGGGAACTTGTAGGGACCAGGCGCGGTCGAGCCGGTCTTCTGAGCGATGCGGGGGCCTACCTCGGCGTAGGCCCCCGTGTCGTAGTAGACCTCTACCCGGCGGGCCGTGATGCGCCCCCCCTTCACCCCGGTCCAGATCCGCGTCACCGCCCCGTGGCGGCTCGTGGTCAGGAACACCTCCTCCCGCGTGAGGTGGCAGCGCACCGGTCGCTTTGTCGCCTTGGCCATCAGGCACACGACGGGCTCAAGCTTGCAGTAGATCTTCCCGCCGTAGCTTCCCCCGAGGGGCGGGACGACCACCCGCACGTCGCTCAGGGAGAGTCCGAAGACCACGCTCAGCTCCTGGCGGACGAAGGAGGGGCTCTGGGTGGTGGTGTGGACAATGAGCCGCCCCGAGGGCTCGAACCAGGCCGCTGTCCCGTGGGGCTCGAGGTGGGCGTGGGAGACCGGGGGACAGACGAAGGTGTCTTCGAAGACCTTCTCCGCCTCGGCCAGGGCGCGGTCGGCGTCCCCCCGGCGCAACTTGTAGTGGGTGCAGATGTTCGAGCCTGGAATCCCCTTGAGGGCCTTTAGGTCGGCGAAGGCGCCCGCCGGCTCGATGGCCTCGTTTACCACGGGGGCGCCTGACTGGGCCGCTTTGACGGGGTCCTGGACGTAGGGAAGCTCCTCGTAGTCCGCCTCGACGAGAGCGGCGGCGGCCTCGGCCGCCTCCAGGCTCTCGGCGGCGACGGCGGCGATGGGCTCCCCGGCGTAGCGCACCTTGCCGAAGGCGAGAATGGGCTGATCCCGGAAGGCGGGCCCGAAGCACGGGAGAACCCCTTTCATCGCAAGCAGGTCATCGCCCGTGAGGACGGCCGCGACGCCGGGGCAGGCCTTCGCCGCCTCGGTCCGCACCCTCAGGAGCCTGGCGTGGGGATAGATGCTCCGGACGAGCACCAGGCGGAGGGCGCCGGGGAAATCCATGTCGGCCAGGTACTTGAACTCCCCCCGGATCTTGGAGGGGCCGTCGAGCCGGCGCACGTCGTGGCCGACCACGTTCCACTCGATGGCCTCGCGGGGATCCATGCCTTCGCCCTCCTCCGATCCCTACCCCGCCCGCCTGGGCGCCCGGCGGGCCGCCTCGAGCAAGGCCCGGCGGACCAGGGCCGGGGTGATCTCGCGCTTGTACCAGGCCGACCCCGCCGCGTCGCCCAGCGGCTCGATCTGCTCCGCGGCCAGCTCCCCGGCCTTACGGGCGGCCGCCTCGGGGACCGTGGTCCCCCGGAGCGCCTCCCCCACCCCTTGAACATCGAGCGGCGTGGGGGCGGCAGCCGTGAGGATGACGCGCCCGCCCTCGCACTTCCCCGAGGCTTCCCACCGAAGCTGGACCGCCACCCCGACGCAGGGCCAGTCGGCCGAGGCGTGGGTGGTGAACTTGAGGTAATGAGAGGACGCCCGCGGGGCGGGAGCGGGAAGGTCAACCCCGAGGAGAATCTCGTCCGCCTGCTTCGCCGTCTCGAAGAACCCGAGGAAGAAGTCCTTCACCGGCAGGGCCCGCACCCCACGAGCCGACCCCAGGCGGAGGCGGGCGTCCAGGGCGATGAGGGCCGCCGGGGGGTCGAGCCGGTAGTCACCGTGGGCGAGGTTTCCCCCCAGAGTCGCGCCCCCGCGGACGCGGACGTTGGCGACCTGGCCCAGCGTCTCGGCCAGGAGCGGATAGCGGGCCCGCACGAGAGGATGTGTTTCGATGGTGCGCAAGGAGGCCATCGCGCCGATCGAGAGGCCGCCTCCATCGGAAGGGGAAATCTCCGCCAAGGCAAGGAGCCGGTGGAGGGAGACAAGCCGAGAGGGCGTGAAGAGGCGCTGACGAAGGAGGGGCACGATGGCGGTTCCCCCCGCGAGGGGGACGGCGCCCTCCTTGGTGAGCAAGCGGATCGCCTCCTCCACCGAGCCGGGCGCGAGCAACTCGAACGCCGGAAGGCCCACGGCGGCTCCTTCACGCTACCGAGGAACGCGGCGGAGCGCCGCCCCTCCCGGTTGGTTCGCGGAGCGGATTTCCTGCCGCATGGGATGGAAAAACAAAGCAGCCGCGATTGTAGACCGGCTGGCCCCTGGACGCTATCGGTCCGGGATGAAGTCCTCCACCCGGATCCGCCGCATCACCTCCTCGGGGACGCTCAAGACCGCCGGGAAGCCCGAGAGCGGCTTGGTCGCGTCGAGGCCCATCTTGTCGTTCACCCCGAAGGGGCCGGCGCTCGGGTCGAGCTCGCTACCCTGGGCGCCCGCGATGACGACGAGGCCGTGGCTTGCCTGGAACCGGTTGGCCACCGCCCAGAGGACGGCTTCCTCGTCGAATACATCGATGTCCTCGTCCACGACGATGACGTGCTTGAGGAGCATGTCGGAGGCAATGGCGGCGCAGATGGCGTTCTTGGCCTGGGCCGGGGTGCGCTTGGCGATGGAGATGTAGGCGTGGAAACGGCAGTTGCCCGAGACGGGCATGCAGACGGCCTTGACGGTGGGGACGGCCT
>Ga0156093_1110_pt3 | contig 35382 bp, 30 predicted proteins | sample RifCSPlowO2_02_FD_107746 | JGI IMG/M metagenome (GOLD analysis project Ga0156093, IMG submission 107746) | Candidatus Tectomicrobia bacterium RIFCSPLOWO2_02_FULL_70_19 | reverse complement strand
AAGGAGGAAAAACTTGGCGGAGAGGGAGGGATTCGAACCCTCGAGGCGCTTTTGGCACCTTTACGCTCTCCAGGCGTACCCCTTCAGCCGCTCGGGCACCTCTCCGGGAAGCGCCCCGGGGGCAGAAACCCCTGGGGAAAACCTCTTATAGCACGGCCGACGCCGCCCCGCCTACCGGGAGGGGCTGGGCGGAACTTTGCGGGCCGGGAGCGTTTTTTGATTGACATTCCGGGTGCCATCTTTCAAGATAAATGGCACGTCAGAAAGGAGGTGATCCTACATATGACAAATTCTTGTAGAGACGAGGTGACTGCCGTCTAGGGTGCGGCGCTCGGGCGATTCATCCGGGTCAGCACCGCCCCTGGCGAATCCACCCAGCTCACCGGGAGAGCCCCGGCCCCACGGGCCGGGGCTCTCTTGCTTTTCCCCGCCGCCGCGGCCGGGGTTCCGGCCTCCTTCACTTTGATCCTTCCTTTGGCTAGAATCCCGGCCACAGCGCATGTTCGTGCGAGCGGAATCCCCGGCGGAGCGGTTCCTCCCCTTTCCGGCCAGACGGGAGAATCCATGTTCAAGACGCGCAAGATCGGCCACGTTGGTTTCTGGACGCGGGACTTGGACAAGATGCAGGAGTTCTACACGAAGGTCCTGGGCTTCAAGGTGACGAGCCGCTCGGGCCCCGGGGCCAAGGTGCCCGGGGGCTCCTGCGTCTTCCTGCGCTGCGACACCACCCACCACGAGGTGGTCTTCTTCCTGGCGCCCGCGGACGCCCCCAGCCTCTACCCCCGGGCGGGGAGCTCCATGAAGGAGACGAAGGCCGGCTTCCAGCACATCGCCTTCGAGCTTCCCAATCGGAAGGAATGGCTCAAGGCCCTCGAGCACATCCGGGGATGCGGGGTGGAGATCGCCTACGGCCCCATCGTCCACGGGCCGGAGGGGGACGGCTTCCTCCAGGGCAGCGGGAACCGCGCCTTCTACTTCTGCGATCCGGACGGAAACTACATCGAGATCTACTGCGACATCATGATGTTCGAGGAAGAGGAGAAGACATCCGCGGAAAGTGAATAGCCCCCCCGCCGGCTCATCCCTCGGGGCCGGGGGCCCTCAGCCGCACCAGGGCGTCCAGGACGTGCCATCGGCCCCCCGAGAACACCTCAGGGTTGAGGTCCAGTTCCTCGAACCGATCCCCGAAATGGACGGCCAGCCGCGAGATCGTCTCGACCAAGTCAGCCAGTCCCTCCAGATCAGCCTTGGGCCTCCCGCGGAAGCCTTCCAGCAGGCGCGCCCCCTTCAGCGCATGTATCAGCTCCGCCGCCCGCGCACGCGTGACGGGGGGAAGGGCGAAGCGAACGTCCTCCAGCACCTCGGCCAGCACCCCGCCCGTCCCCACCAGCACCAGCGGGCCGAAGGCGGGGTCCCGCGCGATGCCGAGGATCATCTCCACCCCGGGAAGGAATCTCTCGATCAGCGCGCCCGTCATCCGGGCGCCGGGCGAGCGCTTCCGCACCGACTCCCGCGTCTCCCGCCAGGCCGCGCGGACCTCCTCCGGCCCGCGGAGGTTCAGGCGCACCCCCTCCACCTCGGTCTTGTGGTGAACGTCCGGGGAGACGATCTTCAGCACCACGGGGAAGCCCAGGGCCCCGGCCGCCTCCACCGCCTCCCCTTCGGACGCCACGAACCTCCCCGGAGGGACGGGGATGCCCGCCTCCCGGAGAAGAGCTTTCCCCTCTGGCTCCGTGAGGGTCGCCGCGCCCGGCGCGGCCCGGAATTTCTCGTGCAGGGCGGGACCGAAACCCGCCGCCTCCGGAGGGCGCTCTTCCCGCATGCGCCGGGCGGCGGAAAGCCCCCGGAGCGCGCGGACCAGGGGGTCCATGCCCGTGGCCACGGAGGCGCCGGCCTCCCGGAGGATGCGAAGGCCGTGCTCGGCCTGCCCTCCCGCCAGCCAGAGGTGGATGAGGGGCTTGGCCGTCTCCTGGGCCAGCTTGACTAAGGCGCGGGCTCGCCCTTCCGTGTGGGAGGGCGGATGGGGGGTGGAGACGACCACCACAGTGCCGTAGGCGGGCTCATCGAGAAAGCACCGCACCACCTCCGGGAAACGCTCCGGCTGGGTCACGATCCCGCCCAGGTCGGCGGGGTTGGCGGCCGCCCCGAACTGGAGGAAGGGCCCCAGCCGCTCCTGGAGCCCAGGCGACGGGGCCGGAAGGGAGACCCCCGCCTCGTCGGCACGGTCCGCGAGCTGGACGGCCGTCCCCCCGGAATGGGTCACGACACCCACGCCATCGTCTTTCGGAACGGGAGCACGGGCGAGGACCTCGGCCACCTCGAACATCTCCTCGGGGGAGCGGGTGGAGACGATTCCCAGCGACTCGAAGACCGCCTCGTACACCCGGAGGGCCCCGGCCAGCGCCCCGGTGTGGGTCTGCACCGCCCGGCGGCCCGACTCGCTGTTCCCGATCTTGCACGCCACCATGGGCCGGCCGGCTGCGATGGCCTTCCGCGCCCCGTTCAGGAAGCGCTCGCCGTCCCGGACCGTCTCGATGAGCATGGCGACGACACGGACCTGGGGATGCCCGGCGAGCCACTCTAGAATTTCGCCCGCCTGGACATCCGCCTCGTTCCCGGTGGAGACCGAGATGGCCAGGCCGCTCCCCCGGTCCGCGGCGAGGTTGTGGATGAAGCTGCCGTTCCCGCCGCTCTGGGTGATGAGGCCGACCGGCCCGTCGCGGATCTCCCCGGCGGGGCGCTCCAGGCAAGTGAGGAAGCTCATCACGGTGCCGGCCGCCGCGTGGACGATGCCCGCCGAGTTCGGGCCGAGCAGGCGGACCCCCCCGGCGCGGGCGATGTCCCGGATCCGCGCCTGGAGAGAAGCGCCCTCCTTTCCCGCCTCGGCGAAGCCTCCGCTGAAGAGGATGGCCCCGCCCGCGCCTACCTCCCCGGCCTCCTCCAAGACACCGGGGATGGCGGGAGGAGGGATGGCGAGAACGATGGCGTCGGGCGCCCGGGACAGGTCCCTCAAGCGGGGGAACACCTCGGCCCCCGGCACCTCGGGGGTGTTCGGGTTCACCCCCCAGACGGGCTTCTGGTAGCCAAAGCGCCGCAGGAAGGTGAGAACCCGCTGCCCGTGCTTCGCGGGGTCGGCGGAGAGCCCGACGATGGCGATGGACTCGGGCCGCAGCAGCCGGGAGAGCGCGGCGGGCATCAGCGGCCCTTGCCCGGTTGAAATAGGCCATCCGCCAGGGCGAGAATCCGCTCGGCCCGCTTGACGTTGGCGTAGTCCACCATCATCCCCTGGAACTGCACCGCTCCGCGCCCCCCGGCCTCCGCCTCGCGGAAGGCGGCCACGAGGCCGCGCGCATACCCGACCTCCGCCGCCGAAGGGGTGAAGACCTCATGGATGACGGCGATCTGGCACGGGTGGATGGCCATCTTGCCCAGGTAGCCCAGGTTGCGGACCAGGCGGCATTCCCGCCGGAGGGCCTCCTCGTCCTTGAGGTTCATGAACACCCCGTCGAGGGGCCAGTCGAGACCCGCCGCCCGGGCGTCGCAGACGAGCTTGCTGCGCGGATAGAGAAAGGCCTCGCCCTCCGGGGTCCAGCGCCCCCCCAGGTCCACCATGAAGTCCCCCTCCTCTCCTCCGGCGAACGCGAGGGAGCCCACCCGCCGGGCCGCCGCAGCCATCTCGTAGCAGAAGCGGAGCCCGGCGCAGCTTTCCACCAAGGGGATGAGAGTGAGGGAGTCCGGCTCCAGGCCGAGCCGCTTCTCCAGCGAAGCGAGGAGGCGGTCCAGCAGGAGGACCTCCTCGGGCCTCTCCGCCTTGGGGAGGATGACGCCCTCGGCCTTCCCGCCGCATAGGGCCTCTAAGTCCGCCTCGGCCTCTCCCGTGGAGGGGTGGTTCACCCGGACGAAGACGGGTGGGTTGCCCGGACGCCGGAGGGCCTCGCCGACGTGCCGGCGAGCCTCCTTGCGCCTGTCGCGGGGGACCGAGTCCTCCAGGTCGAAGATGAGGGCGTCGGCCCCGCTCCGGGGGGCCTTCTCCATCATGCCGGGGCGGATTCCGGGGCTGAACAGGAGGCTTCGAAGCGGGCGCATGGGCTCCATCCCCAGGAAATTCAACGAAAAACCGGCCGGCGCCGGCAGGCGGAAAACACCGATCTCCCAGGCCGGAGACCCCGGGCAAGGCGCCCTAGCCGACCATCTTGCGGGCGGCTTCTTTCGTCGTCATGCCGGCCCGGACCCCCCGCTTCCGCGCCGCCTCGTTCATGCACGAGATGATCCCGTCGTGCCAGACGCTCAGGACGTCGCCGATCCGGGCCGACATGGCGGCGGCCGCGGCGGCGGCCATCCCCTCCGCGTCGAGGATCGGGAACGCGGCGATACCGGAGTCGTCCTTGCCTCGCCCCGCGTCGGTGGCAACGACGCCCTTCAGGCGGAGCGGGAGGACGTTAGGAGCAAGCGTCAGGCCGCAGTGCGAGGCCTGGATGAAGACGTCCCGGGGGTGAGGCTCCTTGATGGACCGGAGGACGGGGATCCCCCACGAGCCGAGGATCCTCCCGTTCGGCGTTTCCTCGAACGTGTGGACCCGGTCATCGGCCGCCTCCTGAACCGCCACCTTCCTGCCCGGGGGAGCGTCCAGCATGAGCCGCGCCGCCTCGGCCACCGGCTGGCCCACCCTCACGCCGAGTCTCAGGGCGGTCGCGTTGGCGTGGCCGACTGTGCCCCCGTAGACGGAAACTCCCTCCGCCAGCCGGGCGGACATGGTTTCGCACGCGACGCCTGGGACGCCATGCTCCTCCGCAAGGGTCAGGCCGCTGATCCCGGCGTTATCCTTTCCCACCCCCGCGGCGTGGGAGATGATCCCCTTCACGCCGAGGCCGAGCGCCCAGCCGAACGTCGTGCGCGCGGCGTAGGAACCCGAGACGACCACGTCGCCCGCGCCCACGCGATCGTCGAAGAACGTCATCGAGTCCGCCGTGAAAACGCGGCCCCGGCCGTCCTCGTATGCGAGCGCGATCGGGTACTCGGACATGATGGCCCTCGGCGCGGGCGCGCGTCAGGCGCCCAGCTTGTCCCGCATCCAATCCTGCATGAAGGGGAGGCCGATCGAGAGGTAGTCGTTCTGGCAGTGCTGGGCGCCCCCCGTCTTGCGCGTGTAGACCTGCATGGTCTTGTCCTTCGAGCCGACCGCCCGGAAGAGGGCCCTCGCGTCGCGCAGGGGAACCTGGCGGTCGTCCTCCCCGTGGGTCAGCAGGAAGGGGCAGCGCATCCTCCGCACCACCCCGTCCAGACGGAAGCCCTCGAGCTTCTTCAGGGCCTCCGCCTCCGTCTTCGCGTTGAGCACCCAGTTGATGTACTCGGTCGGGACGCCCTGGGCGGCCTTGCCGGCCGATTCAAACCGGTGCTTCCAGGTGGCGTGGTAGTTCCAGATGGCGCCCCAGGCGACGCAGGCCTTGAAGCGGCGGTCCATGCTGGCACACCGGGGGGCGTAATACCCGCCGAGGCTGACCGCCATGATCCCGACCTTCTTCGCGTCCACGTCCCCGCGCGTCTCGATGTAGTCGATCGCCGCCGAGCCCGCCGCCTCGTAATCATCGCGCAGGTAGCTCTTGTGGAAGCGGATGGCCTCTCCCGTCCCGGGGCCGTCCACGAACAGGCAGCTCATCCCCCGCCGGGCGAGGCCGTCCGCGGCGCGGATGAACACGATTTCCTTCGAGGTGTCCAGGCCGTCGAACAGGACCACGACGGGGGGCTTGGCCTTCCAGGTGTTCTCGGCGTGGACGAAATAGGCGGGCAGCTTCTCCCCGTCGCGGGTGGCGATCGTCACGCGCTCCGTCCGGGGACGGTCGGTCAGGCGGAGGTAGCGGCGGAAGCAGTCCACCGAGGTCCGGAAGGCGTCGAGGGCCTTCTTGTCCTTGGGCTGCCGGAAGCGGTCACCGATCTGGTAGTAGAGGCAGGCCCGCTTGTAGTGCGCGGCGGCCGAGAGCCGGTTCCCTTTCCTCTCTTCCGTCATCCCGAGCCCGCGCACCCGGCCACCCATCTTCGTCCACTCGCGGAACCAAAGCTCGTCGTCGCCGAGCCCCTTGCGGAGCTCGCGCCCCACCCGGTCCACCTCACCGATGTCCGAACCACCCCACTGGGCCGCCGAGACCAGCATGCAGATCGAAGCCGACCATCGGTAGTCTTCCGGAAAGTAGGTGAACCAGGTGGCTTTCCCTGCGGCTTTGACCGGCGGCATGCGCTGTCCTCCTCGTTTCCACCAAAGCGCAGACGGCGGGGCGTCGTTCCCCCGCCTTACGCTCTCTGGTCGAGCACCTCGTACACCTCGGGGTTGACCACGGTGGAGGGCTTGCGGCCCTGAAAGTAGTCGAGCACGCACTGGACGGCGTGGGTGAGGGTGTTGCGGATGGCGTCCTCCCCCCGCCCGCCGAGGTGCGGCGTGAGGACCGCGTTCTCCAGGGAGAAGATGGGATGATTGTAGTCGGGCGGCTCCTCGGGGAAGACGTCGATGCCCGCCCCCCGGATGGTGCCGTCCTTCAGGGCCCCAGCCACGGCGTCCAGGTCGAACACCGGCCCGCGGGAGGTGTTGAAGACGAAGGCGTCGGGCTTCATGAGCTTCAGGATGTGGCGGTTGATGATGTGCCGGGTCAGGGGCGTCAGGGGGACGTGACAGGTCAGGTAGTCCGACCGCCGCGCGAGCTCTTCCTTGGAGACGAACTCGACCCCCAGCTCGGCCGCCCGCTTGCGGTCCGGCGCGATGTCGTTCGCGATGACCTTCATGTCGAAGGCGACGGCCCGCTTCGCCACCTGCTTGCCGATGTTGCCGAACCCGAGGATCCCCAGCGTCATGCCGTTCAGCGGCCGCATGGCGGGCTGGATCTCCCGCCAGAGGCCCTTGCGGATGTTCTGGTTCAGCCAGGCGATCCGCCGGCAGGTGCCGAGCAGGAGGCCGAAGAAGTGCTCCGCCACCGAGACGGAGTTCGTCCCGGCGGCGTTGGCGACGACGACACCCCTCGCCGTGGCGGCCCCGATGTCGACGTTGTTGACCCCCACCCCGGCGCGGGCGACTACCTGGAGGTTGGGGGCGCTCTCGAACACTCGCGCGGTATAAGGCTCGGCGCCGGCGACGACGGCGGTCACATCCCGCAAGCACTTGATGACTTCCTCCTCGGGCATGTGCCCCCGGCACTCGTCCAGGCGGACCTCGAGGCCCTCCTCCAAGAGGGGCTGGAAGAACTCCATGGGGTTCTCGAAGTTCAGGATGAAGGGGGTTCCCACCCAGACGATGCCCTTCGCCATCAGGCGCTCCTCCAGTCTCAAGGCACAGAAGCTGCCTCGGATTTTCTCAAGACCCGGCCGTCCCCGAGCCCTTCCCGGGAAGAGAATCGGGTGAGCGGGCATCATACGCTTCCAGCGCGGAAAGTTTCCAGTTCCCCGGCCCATTTCTGCCGGGCCCGACCCTCCCTCGTCCATTCCCCCCATCTCCGCTATATTCTCCCCCCATGTTGAGGCTGGAGAACGTCCGCAAACAGTTCGGGGCGCAGGTTATCCTGGACCGCGCCAGCCTGGCCGTGAACCCCGGCGAGCGGGTGGGCCTCATCGGGCCGAACGGGGCCGGGAAGACGACCATCTTCCGCATCATCGAGGGGCTGGAGGGGGTGGACGGCGGGGAGGTGCACCTCCAGGGGCGTACCCGTCTGGGGGTGCTCCGGCAGGAGCTGGACGCCTCGGAGCGCCCGGTCCTGGACGAGGTGCTCGAGGGCGACCAGGAGCTCATCCGCCTCCAGCGGGAGCAGGAGCTCCTGCACATGAAGATCGCCAAGGCCGCCGACGACGCCGAGCAGGAGAAGCTCTCCCTCCGCCTGGGCGAGGTGGACCATCAGCTGGAGCGGATCGGCGCCTACGAGGCCAGGGCCCGGGCCTCGGCCATCCTCATGGGCCTGGGCTTCTCGGCCGAGGAGATCCGCCGCCCCCTCAGCCAGTTCTCGGGCGGGTGGCGGATGCGGGCCTCCCTCGCGCGTCTGCTCTTCTCCAACCCCGGCCTGCTGCTGCTCGACGAGCCGACCAATCATCTGGACATCGAGTCGGTCGCCTGGCTCGAAAAGTTCCTCGCCCGCTTCCCGGGCACCCTGATCGTCATCTCGCACGACCGGCACTTCCTCAACCGGGTGGCCGGGGCCATCGTCGAGATCGAGGGCGGGCGCCTCACCCGCTACGCTGGGAACTTCGACCGCTACCTTGAGCAGCGCGAGGCTCACATCGAGCAGCTGGAAAAGGCGGCCGCCCACCAGGAACGGCGCATCGCCGAGCTCGAGCGCTTCATCAGCCGCTTCCGCGCCAAGGCGACCAAGGCCCGCCAGGCCCAGAGCCGCATCAAGCAACTCGAAAAGCTGAGGCCCGTCGAGAGGATCGCGCGTCCCGCCGCCGCCCCCCGGATCCGGCTACCCAATCCTCCCGCCTCCGCCCACGAGACCTTGTCCGCCGAGGGCCTCGGGAAGAGCTACGGCGCGAAGCCGGTGTTCGCCAAGGCGAACCTCAAGCTCCTGCGAGGGGAGAAGGTCGGGCTTGTCGGCCCAAACGGCTCGGGCAAGACGACCTTTCTGCGCATCGTCACGGGCGAGACCGAGCCGACGGCGGGCCGGGCGAGGCTGGGCGACCGGGTGAGGGTGGGCCACTACTCGCAGTTCGTCATGGACTCCCTGGATTCCTCAAGGACCGTCTTCGAATCCGCGCGGGAGGCCGCGCCGCCCACCGTCGGGAACACCGACCTGCGCTCCCTCCTCGGCGGGTTCTTATTCTCAGGGGACGACGTGTTCAAGAAGGTGAGCGTCCTCTCGGGGGGCGAGCGGGCCCGGCTGGCCCTGGCGCGCCTGTTCCTCTCCGGCGCGAACCTGCTGCTGCTCGACGAGCCGACCAATCACCTGGACATGGGCGCGCGGGCGGCGCTGGAGGAGGCCCTCGAAAGCTACGCGGGGACCCTCATCCTCGTGGTGCACGATCGCGACCTCCTCGAGGCGATCTGCGAGCGCTACTGGGTGGTGGAAGAAGGGACCATCCGGCCGCTTCGCGGCTCGCTGGGCGACTACCTGGAAGGCGTCACCGCCAAGCGGCAGAGCGAGAGAGCCGCCGAGAAGGAGCGCGGCGCTCCCCCGCGCGGGGACCGCGAGGCGCGCCGCCAGGCCGCCGAGGTGCGCAACCGGCTTCACCGCGAGACGCGCGACCTGAAGAAGAAATCCGAGGCGCTGGAAGCCGAGATTCACAAACTCGAGGCCGAGAAGGATGATCTCAACTTGCTCCTCGCCGATCCATCTCTCTACGAGGAAGGGAATAAAGCGAGGCTGGCCAACGCCCTGGAGCGGCACCGGGAGGTCGCCGCCGCCATCCAGTCCAGCATGGCCGAGTGGGAAAGGGTGGTCTTGACCATCGAGGAGATCGAGGCCGCCGTAAAGGCAGAGGTGGAGTAGAACAGCCTGGGCGGCTTCTAGTGCCCCTCGCTCAGTGGAAGCCTGATCGCCGCGCCGGTGCGGGCCGAAAGCTCCATCGCAAGCGTCACCTCGAGAGTCTGGCGGGCGTCCTCGGCCGTCGCCAGGAGGCAGGGCCGTCCCGTGGTCAGATGGTCCAGCCAGCTGCGCGTCTCCTCTGCGATGGGGCCGTACATGTGGTCCAGCGACCAGTCCCCTGAGGAGGTGCTCCCCAGGAACACCATCTTCAGGTTGTGGTCCGGCACGTAGGCGTGGGGATACCCCTTCTCGGAGTATAGGATGTTCTCCTTGTGGTCCTCGTCGAAGAAGAGCACGCCCTCCGTCCCCATGATCTCCAGGCGGGCGCTTTGGCCCAGGGTCGGATACTGGGAGGGCAGGGCGTAGCAGACGCCGAGGCTCATCACGGCCCCGCTGTCGAAGGTGACGAGGGCCCAGTGCACGTCGTCCGCCTTGGGGTACCCGGCCTCCTTGAAGACCAGCCCGTTCCCCCGGGCCACCACCTCCACCGGGCGGCTCCCCTCCAGGAACCAGCAGGCAAGGTCCACATAGTAGGTGAGCACGTCCACGACGGGGGTGGCGTCGGCCGAGCGCTTGAGGATCTCGAAGGCCTGCGCCCGGCTGTTGTAGACGCGGCCGGCGCCGCCGATGATCCGTCCGAGCCGGCCCTCGAGGATCTGCTGCTTGCCCAGGAAGTATTGCCGCTTGTAGCGCATGATGTAGCCCACGCGCACCTCCACCCCTTTCGCCTCGGCCGCGCCGATGATGCGGTCCGCGTCCTCCAGCGCCATGGCGATAGGCTTCTCGACCAGCACGGGCTTCCCCAGCCCGACGGCCTGGAGGACGGGGGCGACGTGGGCGGGCTCGGGGGTGGAGACGATGACCACGTCCACTTCGGGCCGCGCGATCACCTCCTCGTTGCTGGCCGAGGAAAGGTCGGCTCCCACGCGCTCGCCCAGGCTCCTGGCGCGCGCGGCCTCCACGTCCGAGACCGCCAGATAGCGGACGCCGGGATGCTGCGCGGCCAGGCGGGCGCGGTGGGTTCCGATGCGGCCCGATCCGACGACCGCGACCCCGATCTGCTTGCGCGTCAAGACCATGGCCCCTCTCCGACGGCTCAGCCGGTGCGGTACCGAATCGAGACGAACCGGCTCGACTTGTTCCATCCGGGGACGATCATCGAGTGCGGCCCGGGCTGCCCTCCCGCCACGAGGAGGAGGATGTCATCGGGATCGTGGATCATGGGGACGAGGCAGGCGTCGTCGTCCCGGTCCACCCACGCGGGCCAGTCCACCCGGCCGGACTGGCGGAACCTCCCCCCCTTCCGCATCTGACCCACCGGCAGGCGCGCCAGCTCGAAGAGACGCCGCTTGACATCCCGGCGCGAGTACCCCGCTCGCCGCATGACCTCCGCGTGATCGGGGCTCATGGCGATCACCATATTCTGCCGCATGTAGGCGTTCGAGGAGCCCATCGTGCTCATGACGGAGGCGATGGTGGCGAGCAGGCCGTCGGGTTCGGAGCTGGAGTCGTCGAAGGCTTGGTGCGGACCCTCGGCGGCGAAGACGGTGACCACGTCTTCCCCCGGGCCGAACCCCAGGTCCGCCGAAAGCGGGGGCCAGGGGCTCAGCTCCTCGTTCTCGCTCAGGCAGAAGCTGAACTTGTCCGGATGGCCGAAGCAGCTCATGTCAGAGACGCCCGGGATGGCGCCCCCCAGGTTCAGCATCATGAGGCGCAGGGCGCGCCCGATGGCCGCGTTGGCCCGGAAGCCGGGCCCCATGCAGCCGGACCCGCCGTGCACTCCGATCTTCCTGGCGTAGGGCCCGTTGAACATCACCATCGGCCCGCCCGGGCCCATGGTGGCCTGCAGGCCGTTCAGGTTGAACCGCTCGGCGAGGACGGCCTCCAGCGTCCCCAGGATGGCGGGCAGGTACTCGGGCCTCGCCCCTGCCATGACGGCGTGGATCGCCGCCTGCTCGACTGTGGCCTCGTGGCCGGCGGGGGGGACGTGCCCCAGGGACCCTCCCGGGGAGCGCTTGGTACCGCCCAGCATCCAGGCGATACGCGCCTCCGTCGGGGTGACCACCGGCAGCCCGTCGGTCCACGGGAGCCGGAAGAAATACTCGAAGGGGTCCGCCGCTTCATCCATGGGCTTCTCCCGCGTTCCGCCGAAAGCCCTCATGCCCGGAGGGCCTTGGGCCTTCGCGCCGCTTTGGCCTTCCGGACCGGCTTCGCCCCCTTGCCGGACATATAGTGATACAGGGCGAATATGCTGGCGGGGTCGTCCGAGGCGTGGCCCATGCGAATGATCGCCTGGTAGAGCTGGCAGCGAAGCGCCGTCAGGGGAAGGAGCGCGCCGAGCTCCCGGGCGGTCCGGAGCATGTGCTCGGCGTCCTTGACGCACATCTCGATGGTGCCTTCCGGGTCCTTGAAATCCTGCTTTACCATCCGCATTCCCTTATGATCGATCTGCTTGGAGTAAGCCGAGCCGGAAGCCAGGAACTCGAGGAGCACCTTCCCGTCGATGCCTCCAGCCATCCCGAAGGCGAGCCCCTCGGCCAGGGCTGTCCGGTTGAGCTCGCTCACCGTGTTCATCACGAGCTTGCCCAGCGCCCCGCGGCCGCTCGGCCCCAGGTAGAACTGACGATGGGTGATCTTGCGGAGTATGGGCAGCGCCCGGCGGAAGGCCCGCTCGTCCCCCCCGGCCATCAGGGTCCCCCCGCGCTTCCGGGTGATGGCCCGGTTGCCGCTGATGGGCGTGTCCAGGTAAAAGGCGCCCACTTTCTTCAGGGCCTCGGCCATCCGCTGCGAGGTCGAGGGGAGAAGGGTGGAAAAGTCCGTCACCACCCCGCCGCGCCGAAGCCCGCCGATGGCACCGTCCTTCCCGAGCAGCACCCGCTCCACGTCCTTGTCCTCGGGAACGGAGATCATGAGCATGCGCGAGCGCGCGGCGGCCTCCTCGGGGGAGGCGGCCGTTTCCCCGCCGAGAGCCTCCAGCTCGCGAACCCGCTTTCGGGAGAGATCGCAGCCCACGACGGAATAGCCAGAAGCCAACAGGTTGGCCGAAATCGCCCCACCCATCCTGCCGAGCCCCACGAAACCGATGGTAATGGCCATGGCGGCCCTCCGTTGATGTCCTTAGAAGCCCAGCACCCAAGGCAGAATGGCCTGGTAGCCCAGGAGCATCACAATCACCGAGACGATGGAGATGAGCCCTCCGGCCCGGATCATGTCGCCCACCGGGACCTTTCCCGTGGCGAAGGCGATGGCGTTGGGCGGGGTGGAGACCGGCATGGCCATGGCGAACGAGCAGGCCAGGGCCGTCAGGATGGCCAGCTGCCCTTGTTGCGCCGAGGAGAGGGCCATCGCCGTCGGGATGATGAGGTTCGCGGTGGCCGTGTTGCTCATGAAGGTAGAAAGCCCCAGGGCAAGAAAGGCGACGGAGGCGGAGAGGGCCAAGCCGCTCATCTGGGCCAGGGGAAGGCGGACGACCCAGTCCAGCAGGCCCGAGAGCTGCATCGCCTGGCCCAAGGAGAGCCCGCTCCACATCAATATGAGGATGTCCCAGTCAATGGAGTTCACGTCGTGCCGGTCCAGGACGCCCAGGGCGGCGAGCGACGCCGCGGCCAGCAGGGCTACCACAGCCGTCGAAATCCCATGCCAATCTCCCGTGAGCCACAGTGCGACCGTCACAGCCAGGATCAGCAGGGTCAGCTTCCCCTGCGCGGAGATCTCCGCCGGAGGGTCCAGCTTCGCCAGCATCATGCCTCTCTCCGGCAGAAAGAAATAGAACAGCAGGAGGCCGGTCAGGACCAGAAGCAGCACCATGAGCGGAACCGCCAGCAGCATCCAGTCCAGGAAGCTCACGTCGTACCTGGCCTGGCGTAAAGCCGCCAGGGCGACCGCGTTGGGCGGCGTCCCGATGGGGGTGCTGATCCCTCCCACCGCGCTCCCGAAGGGCACGGCCAGGATGAGCGCGGTGGCGAACCGGTTGCCGTCCCCGAGCGAGGCGATGACGGGGGAGACGACGGCGATCATCATGACGGCGGCGGCCGTGTTCGACATCCACATCGAGAACAGGGCGGTGATTCCCAGGACGCCGTAAAGCATGAGGAGAGGCGAACGGGAGAACGGCCGAAGAAGGCGGGAGGCGATCGCCCGATCGATGCCGTGCTTCGTCAGGGCGTGGGATAGAAGGAAGGCCCCCATGAAAAGGATGATGATGCTGGAAGAGAAGGGCTGGAAGAACTGCTCGTACCGGAGCTCGCCCACCCCCGCGAGCCCTCCCCTTTTCGCCAGCAGGAGGATCTCCAACCCCAGGATGCAAAGCGAGGTCGCAAAAAGAGGGAGCGCCTCGGTCGCCCAGAGGACGGCGGCCACCAGGAAGATGGCCAGGGTCCGCCGGGGCAGCTCGCCGAGCTGGGGGGGCAGCGCCACATAGAGGGCAGCCGCCAGGGCGGCCGTGAGCGCGCAAATGAGCGCCCGGTTGGGTTTCTTGCGTTTCGGATGGAAAGGGTTCTCCGCCGTCGCTTGGATCATGACTCGCTCCTGCTCCGTCCCGTGGCAGCCGAAAGCAATCGCCAGAGCTCCTCCCGGTCCAGGTCCGAGATTCCGAGCGAAAACCCCACCTCCCACATGGGCGGCAGGCCCTGCACCTCTTTTACCCAGGCGACGCGTGCCATGAAACCGAGAACGGTGGAGCCTCGAACGTGAACGGCGCAGGGGAAGGCCGAGCCTACTTCCAAGGGAACGGGAACGAGGGTCTTGAAGCCCCCCTCGCTGAAATCCTCGGGCGAGAGGGGAAACCCCGCCAGCCCTGGCATGTCCATGGTGATGACGGGAGGGAAGGTGCCCTTGTAGGGATTCGGATGCCGCGGATCTCTTCGCTTGTCGCTTCCAGCCTCACCCTCCATCCGGCGTTCCTCCTCGGCCGCAGCGGGAATCAGGAGGGCCTTGTCCGAATCATACAACCATTGGCTTCGCGGGGGAAAAGCGGCTGGATGACACCGAAGGGGCTACGGCCGGGGGGCGACCCGATGGGGAGCGGACCACACGTCCGTCAAGAAGGTCCTGCGCCATTTCTGGCGGGCGAAGCCGCGGATTTCCATTAGGCCTGCTGGCGCGAATCGGCCACCTCTTCCGCCCGGCCACTCCGAATGCTCGCCAGGACGGCTTCGAGTACGGCGACCACCTCCAGGGCTTCGGGGCCTCCCGTTTCGGACCTCCCGCCCCCGCGGATGCAGCGCGCGAATTCGGAGATCTCCTCCGCGAAGGGATCGCCTGTTTCCACGGGCAGCTCCGTCCGCGTCTCCTCGCCGACCTTCTGGAAGTAGAGCTTGGCGCCATCCTGCTCGCTCCAGGCGGAGGCCCGGGTGCCGAAAGCCGCCGTGCTGATCCGCCAGGGGACTACCATCGAGACACCGATGTAGCTCAGGGGACCGCTGTCATGTTCCAGCGCGATGGCGGTGACGTCGTCGAGCGCGTTCGCTCCCAGGAGCCTCTTGCTGAACGCCATCACCCGCCGGACCGGCCCCGCCAGATAGATGAGATTGTCCACGATGTGGACGCCCCGGCCGGTCAGCCCCCCCGCCGGCCACTCCTTCGGGTCGTTCCGCCAGCCGGCTCGCTTTCGCTGGGCGTTCCAGTTGCAGACCTGGCCCTCCAGCTGATGGAGCATGCCCAGCTCGCCTGCGTCGAGCATCCGGCGGATCCCGCGCGTCGCTCCCAGGCGCCGACGGTGATGGCCCACCATGAGGACGACCCCCACCTGCTCGCAAGCCCGGGTCGCGCGCTTGCCGTCCTCCACCGCCAGGGCGAGGGGTTTTTCCACAAAAACATGCTTGCCCGCGGAGGCGGCTTGCTGAATCAAATCGACGTGAGTCGAGTGGGGGGTGGAAATGATGACGCCTTCTACCGCGCCGTCGCGGAGCAGCTCGTCCAGAGAATCGGCGGGACGGCAGCCGAACTTCTCCCCGAAGGCCCTGCGGCTCTCACCGGTGCGGGCGTAGCAGCGAATGATCGCCGCCGCGCCGCTCTTCTCCACGCCCTTGGCCAGCACGCCCGCCCAGTGGCCCACCCCGATTGCGCCGAGGCGCACCTTCTCGCCGCCCATCGCGTTTCTCCGAAATCGGCGGAAACGGCCGAAGGGGTCCGATGCGGGGTATCGACGCATCCGCCGCGGAAACCCGGCTCAAGAGAACGTGGAGCCGCTTATCCTTTGCGCTCCGCGAGCTCGATGCTGATATCGTCCGGGCCTTTGACAAAGGCGATCTTGACGCCCGGGCGGATCTCCCAGGGCTCGCAGATGAATTCGGCCCCTTTGGCCTTGAGCTCTTTCGCCGCTGCGTCCATGTCGTCGACCTTGAGGCCGAAGTGGTCGAGGCCGTAGCGGGGATCGCTTCCGACGCGGATGGGGTTCTCATTCTTCGCGCGGCCCGAGACGATAAAAGTCATGCCGTTCAGATCCATATTGAACGAGGGCGCCCCGCCCAATTCCCGCTGGGCGACCATCTTGGCGCCGAACATCTCTTCCCAGAATTTCCGGGCGGCGTGGGGGTCCTCGCTGCGGAAGTGAAGGTGATCGTAGCGGTACATGGCCAATTTTCCTCTCCTGAGCGGCCCGCAGAGCCGGGACCAGACCCGTGTGCGGTGGAAACCTGCCAGAAAGACGAATACTAGCGGCCAGGGGCCCGAGCATCAACGAGAGGCCCGGATACGCCCCCTCAGAGCTTGTAGAGGCCTCGGGCGTTGCCCGAGAGGATCGTCTCCTGCTCCGCCGGAGAGAGCCGGGAGAGGCCCGGGATCTCCCGGGCCGGGCAGAGGTCGCCCATGTCGAAGGGGTAATCCGTCCCGTACACCACGTTGCCGGCCCTCAGCGTCTTGACGGCGAACTCCAGGCAATCGGCGTTGTGGATGATGGTGTCGTAGTAGAGCTTGCCGAAATACTGCTCGGGGTCCCTCGCCCCGTGCTCCTTGGGCTCCTTCCTCTCCCCGTAGCCGTGCTGCCAGCGGCCCCGGATCCAGGGCGTGAACCCGCCCGTGTGGGAGAGCAGGAACTTCAGCGAGGGGAACCGGTCCAGCACCCCGCCGAAGATAAGGCACGCCACCGAGACCGTGGTGTCGAGGGGATTGCCGATAAAGTTCGAGAGGTAATACTTCTGCAGGCGGTCCTCGAACCCTCTCGCGGCGGCGGGATGGATGAAGATGGGCGCGTCCAGCTCGGCCGCCTTCGCCCAAAAGATGTCGAGCCCGGGGTCGTCGAGGTTCTTCCCCGCGACGTTCGCGCCGATCTGGACGCCCCGGTGCCCCTTCTTCACCGCCCGCTCGAGCTCATCCGCGGCCGCCTGCGGGGCCTGAAGGGGCGCCGCGGGCATGCAGGAGAACGCCTCCGGATGCTCCCGCGCCAGGCCGCACAGTGCATCATTCAAGGAGACGGCGATCTCCAGGCTCTGGCCGGGGTCGAGGCTGTAGAACATGAGGACGGGGACGATCGAGAGGATCTGCCGCTCCACGCCCATCCGCTTCATGTCCTTGAGGCGCATCTCGACGTCGTAGGTCTCCCGCGGAAGCGGGTAGGAGTTCGTCCGCTCCTGGCCAAGGACGGTGAATTTCGTGACGAGCCGCTCAGCTCCGCCGCTGGCCGCGATGGAAACGGCGGAACCCAGCCGCCCCGCGCGGATATCCTCGATCCAGGACACGGGGATGATGTGCGCATGCGGGTGAGATCGCTATCCGATCTCTCCTCATCAATTCAAGGTATGTCACCCGCAAGGGGCGTCTGCGCTTCCTTCTCCTAAGCGAACAAACCCTCCAGCCAGGCCCGGCTCTCCGGCGGCAAGAGACGGCCATCCGAGGCCGCCGCGTTCTCGGAGATGCGCTCGGCCTTGCCCGTGGCCACGATGATGGTGGAGACCGCCGGGTGGCCCAGCACGTACTTCAGAAGCGCCTGGCCGGGCGTTTTCACGCCATATTTCTCAAGGGGAGAGAACTCGCCCCGCTCCTGCACCTCGCGCACCCTCCTCTGCGCCGGGGTCTCCTCGGGACGCCTCCCGACTGCCCCCGGATCCGTCGGGATCCGGCTCGCCAGCAAATTGAGGATCGTGCGCAGGGCGATCACCCCGATGTTCATCTTCTGCGCGAGAGGCAGCATCTCCGCGCAACACGTCCGGGCCGCGGCGGAGAACAGGATCTGGATAGAGTCATAGAGCCCCGTGCGCATCGCCTCGGTGATTTCCGCGTAGTTTCCGGGTTCGCTCTCCGTCAGCCCGATGAAGCGCACCCGGCCCTGGCGCTGATACTCCTGGATCACCGGCGTCACCTCCCGCCAGCCGCGCATGGAATGGATCTGGAGCAGGTCGATCACGTCGGTCCGCAGCCGCTCGAAGGAGCGCTCGATGCTCTTCCGGGCAGACGCCGCGTCCTCGGCTCGGACCTTGGTGGCGATCAGGGCCTCGCGGCGCCGCCCCTCCAGGGCGAGGCCCAGCGCACTCTCCGCCTCCCAGTAGCTGGGCGCCGTATCGAAGAAGTTCACCCCGTGATCCAGGGCCTCATGAACGATCCGGACGCAGCGGCTCACGTCCTCCTTGGACGCGAGGCGGAACGTCTGCGAGGTTCCCAGGCTGATCTCGCTGATGCGCAGTCCGGTTCGTCCCAGGACTCGATATTGCATCGGCTCTCCTTGAAGAAGACAGAACGATCCCTGTTCGCGGTTTTTCAGTCGGCTCGGCGATTGTACCACTCCCCGGGGTGTTTCGTAGTAGCCAGCCCGGTTTTCCGGGGGCCTTCGCAGGAAGATACCCCTCCGGGACAGGCGAGATTTTCTTGTGCTAAGATCCGCCACCCGATGGGGCCGCTGGGAAACGCCGAATCCGCCCTCTTCTTGCCGAGACGAAGGAGAAATGCGCATGGAGCCGACGCCCAAGTTCATGGCCGTGAACACGAGCAAGATCGAGTGGCGGGACGGGGCGAAGCTCCTGGGGCATCCCCCCGGCGTCCAGGTCAAGATCATCGCCGAGGGCTCGGACGAGATCTCGGAGCGGGTGGACAAGCTCGTCAAGTTCCCCTCTGGCTACGTCGAACCGCGCCACAGCCACGAGTATTTCCACAGCACCCTTGTGCTTGAAGGAGAGATGCACGTCGCCGGGAAAATCCTCCGGCCCGGCGACTACGTCTACGGCGGCACCGAGCCGCACGGCCCCTACCACTATCCGGTGGGCTGCATGGTCTACTCGGCCGGGCGCTCCAAGAAGATGGATCAGATCCACAAGCGGGAAAAATGAGCCGCCTCGCCGGAGGGCTTCCCGGCACAAGGCGAACGCGGAGAATCCATGGGGCCGGAAAGCCCTAGCGAAGCGCACTTCGGAGATCACGTGAACATGCCACTCTCACGCTTCAAGGTTCTCGACCTGACACAGGCCCGATCGGGCCCGACGGCGGTCCGGCAACTCGCGGACTGGGGGGCCGACGTCATCCGGATCGAGCAGCCCGCCTCGGTGGGCGCCGATTTGATGGGTGGCGACCGCCACAGCTATGAATCCATGAACCTCCATCGTAACAAGCGCAGCCTGACGCTCAACCTCAAGGCCGAGGAGGGGAAGAAGATATTCTTCTCCCTGGCGAAGGGAGCCGACGTCATCGTCGAGAACTTCCGCCCCCGGGTGAAGCACCGGCTCGGCGTCGACTACGAGTCCGTCTGGAAGGTGAATTCCCGGATCGTCTACGGGAGCATCTCCGGCTTCGGACAGACCGGGCCCTATTCCGACCGGCCCGGTCTGGATCAGATCGCTCAAGGCCTAGGCGGCCTCATGTCGGTGACCGGCGAGCCCGGGCGGGGCCCCATGCGCGTGGGCGTCCCGATAGCGGACCTCTCCGCCGGAATGCTGCTCGCTCAGGGCATCCTGCTCGCCCTGCTGGAGCGCGAGGTCTCCGGAGAGGGGCAATGGGTCCACACCTCACTCTTGGAAGCCCAGATCCAGATGATGGACCTGCAGGCGGCCCGCTACCTCATCAAGGGCGAAGTGCCTAAGCAGGCGGGCAACAACCACCCGACCCTCATCCCTACCGGGGTCTTCGAGACCACGGACGGCCGGATCAACATCCAGGCCGGCAGCCCACGCCTGTGGAAACGCCTCGCCAACGCGCTCGGCGTGCCGGAGCTGACCGAGCATCCGGACTACGCCGAAAAGGAAACACGCACGAAGAACCGGGACGCCCTCAACGCCATCATCGGCGGGCACATCCGCCGGAAGACGAGCAAGGAGTGGATCGAAATCCTGAACGCCGAGGGCATTCCCTGCGGGCCCATTCATACTGTCGATCAGACGTTCGCAGATCCTCAGGTCCGGACCCTGAACATGGACCCCGAAATCTTTCACCCCGTCCTCGGCCCGATCAAAGTCGTCGGCCAGGCCGTCAAGCTGAGCCGGACCCCCCAGCGCAAGAGAAACCCTACCCCGGAGCTCGGGGAGCACACGGACGAGATTCTCGCGTCAATCGGGTACAGTCCGCAGGAAATCCAGCGGTTGCGCGACATCGGAGTCGTATGAGGCGGGGCTGCATGGGGCAGCGACTTTCCAGCGAGGCGGACCGATGCAACTCAACACGGACAAGATGATCGCCGAGGTCGAGGACGGGATCGGGTGGATGACCTTCAACAACCCGGAGCGGCGGAACGCGCTCTCCCTCGAGATGTGGGAAGCCATCGCCATGATCGTCGAAGAGTTCCAGCAGGACCATTCGGTCCGGGTCGTCGTCATGAAGGGGGCCGGCGACAAGGCCTTCGTGGCGGGGGCGGACATCTCCCAATTCGACGAGAAGCGGAGCAACGCCCAGCAGATCGAGCAATATTCCGCCACCCTGTCCGGGGCGCGGCAGCGGCTCGCCGACCTCGACAAGCCCCTCATTGCCATGATCCGGGGCTACTGCCTTGGCGGAGGCCTGACCGTCGCCCTCAACGCGGACATCCGCATCGCCTCGGAGGACGCCCAGCTCGGCGTGCCCGCCGCCCGCCTGGGCATCGCCTACGGCTACGAGGCCATGAAGCAGCTCGTGGACCTGGTCGGCCCTGCCTTCGCCAAGGAGATCGCCTTCTCCGCGAGGCGCCTGTCTGCCGAGGAGGCGCTCCGGATCGGGCTCGTCAACCGTGTCGTGCCCGCGGGCAAGCTCGAAGAGACTGCCCGGGAGCTTGCAACCACGATCGCATCGAACGCCCCCCTGTCGGTCAAGGCTGCGAAATTCACCATTGGCGAGACCCTCAAGGATCCTTCCAGCCGAGACTTCGGGGCGATCAGCCGAATGGTGAAGACTTGCTTCGACAGCCGGGACTACATCGAGGGAAGAACGGCGTTCATGGAAAAGCGGAAGCCGAATTTCCTTGGCAGCTGAAAGCCAACCCGATTTAGCGATCTCCCGCCGGATACCTGGATCACCACTTCCGCCTCAGGTGGATAACTGGCGCCTGGCCTCCACGTAGAGAACCGTCAGGACGATGATGGCCTGAAAGACGAACACGGCGGAGCCGGGCAGGCCGATGCTCCGCTGGAGCGAGTCCGAGCCCACCATCAGGATGGCGAACACGGCGGCCGCGAGGATGACGCCCAAGGGATGGCGCCGGCCGATGACGGCGATCAGGATGCTCATCGCGCCGTAGTTGGGCGCGCCGGTGGGGCCGGTGAGCCCGAGGAGCAGGGTCTGGTGGAAGCCGGACACCTCGATCGCGCCCGCCAGGCCGGAGAGGGCCCCGCAGACCGGCATGATGACGAGGGTGATCCGGTTGATGTTGATCCCGCCGAACCGGGCCGCCGTCGGGTTGTCGCCCACGGCGCGTATCTCGTAGCCGATGATGGTCCTGGACATCATGAAGTAGATCCCCGCGGCGGCGGCGAGGGCGATGAGCGGGCCCATGTGACCCCCGGATTTCGGGAGCATCTGCGGGAGCACGGCGGACTTGGGGATCGGGACCGTGATGGCGTCCCCGGCGAGGGGGTCGTTCCAGGGGCCGTTCGCCAGGTAGTCCACCAGGTACAGGGCGACGAAGTTCAACATGACGGTGACGAAGATCTCGCTCACGCGGTAGCGGACGCGCAGAACGCCCGGTATGAGCCCCCAGAACGCCCCGGCTAAGACCCCTCCCAGGATCCCGAGGGGGACAAAGACCGGCCAGGGAAGGTTCAGGCCCTCGAGGCCGAAGGCGACCGCGGCCATCCCTATGGCCCCGGCGTAGATCTGGCCGTCCACCCCGATGTTGAAGTGCCCCCCCCGCATGCCAAAAGCGACAGCGAGAGAACCCAGCAGCAATGGGCAGAACTTGTTCAGGGTCTGGGCGAACCCGCCCCATGTGCCCAGGGAGGCTTGAAGAACCGTCGCGAACGCGACGCGGATGCTGCCGCCGAAGGCGAGGATGAACAGCGCCGCCGCCAGGAGCGCCAAGGCTGCCGCGGCCGCGTAGGTGGCGGCCAGCGCGGCCGCGTGCCGACGGTCTTCCTCCGACCAGGCGCCCTTCATCACGGCTGCCTTCTCCGCACGCCAGCCATGAGCTCCCCGATGCGGTACACATCGTAGTCGGGGCCATCGAAGCCGCCCAGGATCTCGCCCGAGTGGATGACCAGGATCCGGTCGCAGATCGAGCAAAGCTCGTCCAGGTCCTCCGAGATGAGCAGGACGCCGCCTCCCCCCTCGCGGACCTCCCGGAAGCGGGCATGGACGAAGGCGGCGGCCATGATGTCCAGGCCGCGGGTCGGGTTGTTGGCGATCAGGATTCCTCCCCCGATGGCGCGGAAAAGTGCCATGGCCCGAGCCACGATCACCTTCTGGATATTGCCCCCCGAGAGATGGGCCGAGGGCACGCGCTCGTTGCGGGTGAGGACATTGTAGTCGCGAATGGCGATCCGGGCCATCTCGTGGGCGGTCCCCTGCTCGAAGAAGCCCGATCGCTTGAAGATGTAGGGATGGAGACCCAGCACGAAGTTCTCGGCCAGGGAGAGGGACGGGAGAATCCCCTCGTCGATCCGGTTCTGGGGGATCAAAACGAGGCCCAGGGCGATCCGGGCGGCGACGGTCAGCTTCTCGACCGAGCGGCCGCGTATCGTGACCTCGCCGGCCTGGACGGGGAGAAGGCCCGCGATCGCCTCGGCGAGCTCGCGCTGGCCGTTCCCCGACACCCCCGCCAAGCCGACGATCGCGCCAGCGGGAACGTCGAAGGATACATCCTTCAGGAGATGAATGTCCGCGTTTCTCAAGGAAAGATCGCGCACGGAGAGGGCGGGTGGTCCCGCGGAGGAGGAGGCGACCGCGCCGGGCCGGCCCGCGCCGGCGGGGAACTCCCTCTCGCCCACCATCATCTGGACGAGAAGCTCGCGGCTCGCTTCCGGCCGCCGCACCGTCCCCACCCTGCACCCTCCCCGGAATACGGTGATCCGGTCGGAGTTCGCGAGCACTTCCTTGATCTTGTGGGTGATGAAGATGACCGTGAGACCTCCCTCGGCGATTTTCCGGATGGTGGCGAAGAGCGCGTCCACCTCCTGGGGGGTGAGCATGGTGGTCGGCTCGTCCAAGATGAGGATGTCAGCCCCCCGGTAGAGCGCCTTGAGGATCTCAATCTTCTGCTGGATACCGACCGGCAGAGCCTTGACCCGCTCGTTCAAGGGCACGGAGAGGCCGTAGCGGGAAGCGACCTCCTCCACCGCGCCCCGCTGGCTCTCCGCCCGCAGCACCCAGCCCGTGCCCTCGTGGCCGAGCAGGATGTTCTCCAGGGCCGTGAAGTTGCCGATCAGCTCCACGTGCTGGTGCACCATGCCGATGCGGAAGCCGATGGCGTCCTTGGGGGAGCGGATTGGCGCCGGGCGGCCGTCGACGCGGATCTCGCCCGCGTCCGAGCGGTAGAGGCCGCTCAGGATGTTCATGATGGTGGTCTTGCCCGCGCCGTTCTCCCCGAGGAGGGCGTGGATCTCCCCCTTCGCCGCCTCGAGGTCGACGCGGTCGAGGGCGACCACCTCGCCGAAGCGCTTGCAGATCCCCCGCATCTCGACGCGGGGCGGGGCGGCGCTCATTCCCTCGACTCCCGGTCATAGGGGCGGGTCAGGGCTCTGGGCGCTTCGGCCCCGCTCGCGACCTTGACCAGGACGAGCATGGCGAACACATAGGGGAGCATGAGGAGGAACTGGGGCGGAACGGCCTTGGCCATCTGGGGCAGCGAACTGACCTTGAACTGGAAGGCGTCCACGTAGGCGAACAGCAGCGCGCCTAGGAAGGCCCACAGCGGCATCCAACGCCCGAAGATGACCAGCATAAGGGCCAGCCAGCCCCGCCCGTTCACCAGGTTGTCGGTGAAGGTGCCCGTGATGAGGAGGGGCAGGTAGGCGCCCGCCAGCCCGAGGAAGAACCCCCCCACGACGCACGCCCCGTAGCGCATCGCCGTCACGTTGATGCCGAGCGAATCGGCCGCCCGGGGGTTCTCCCCGCAGGAGCGCAGCCGCAGCCCCAGGGGGGTCTTGAAAAGGAAGAAGGCGACCGCCGCCACCAGGAAATACGTCAGGTAAACCAGGATGTTCTGGCGGAACAGGACCTCCCCCACATAGGGGATATTCCCCAGGAGGGGGACGGGGACCCCGGAGAGGGTTTTGATCTGGGGCGGGGATTGGACGACCCCGACGGCGAGACGATAGGAAAGGGGCGAGAGGCCGAGTCCCAGGACGAAGATCCCCAGCCCGACCACGATCTGGTTCGCCCGCATCGAGATGGCGAAATAGGCGAGCAAGAGCGAGAGGATGCCGCCGGCCATCATCGCGGTCAGGCAGCCCAGCACTGGGCTGCCCATCATGAAGGTGCCCAGAAAGCCCGCCACCGAGCCCACGGTCACGATGCCCTCGATGCCCACATTCAAGATGCCGGACCGCTCGATGATGATCTCGCCCAGGCAGGCGATGATCAGGGGGGCCATCATGACCATGGTCAGCTGGAGCAGCGAGATGTCGAAAACAAATCCCAACGACACGGCACTCCACTCCCTCGCGTCAGGCAGTCACCCTGCCCCGCTTCGTGGTGCCCCTTCTTTGACTAGATTTGCATCCGGCCTGCCAAGCGAAATTCGATGAAATAAACCGGCATCTCCTATTGGAACCCGCACCCCCAGCGGAGTATATCCGATCCCCCGGGACGGGGGTAAATCCATCCGGCCCGGCGCGTTTTCTTTTTCCCCTCGATCTTTTACAGTTGGCTCTCCCGTCCGCGGGAGCGGAGGGCCTCCCCGCTCCAGGGAAGGTCCCAGAGCGCCACCCAGAATCCAGGCCAGGAGCGCCGATGCAGAACGACCCGCTGTTCCGAATCGGGGTGGACACGGGGGGCACCTTCACCGACGTCGTGGCCGTCCGTTCAACCGACGGGACCATCTTCTCCTCGAAGGTCCCCTCCACACCGTCCGATCCCTCCCAAGCCCTTCAGTCCGCCATCCGGGAGATCCTCCGGGAGGCGGGCGCCACCCCCGGGCAGGTCCACACCTTCGTCCACGGGACCACTGTGGCCACCAACGCCCTCCTCGAGCGTGAAGACCACAACATGGGCCTGATCGTGAACGGGGGCTTCCGCTTCCTTCTCGAAATCGCCCGCCAGAGCGTGCCGGACGGCTACGGGAACTCCTTCTTCTGGGTGAAGCCTCCCCGCCTCGTTCCGGTCGACCGGGTGCTCGAGGTGCGGGGGCGGATGGATTTCAGGGGCCGGGAGCTCCGTCCCCTCGACGAGAGAGGCGTAGCCCGGGCCGCGCGGCGCCTGCGGGAGATGCGGGTGGCGGCGGTGGGCGTCTGCCTCCTCCACGCCTACGCCAACCCCTCCCATGAGCGCCGCGTCCGCGAGATCTTCCGGGAGGAATTCCCCGGCTGCTGCGTCTCCCTCTCCTCCGAGGTCCTCCCGGAATACCAAGAGTACGAGCGGGCCCTGGCTACCCTCATGGACGCCGCGTGCAAGCCGATCATCCTGAGGTACATCGAGCGGGCGCGCGGGGGCGTAGCCGGGACGCTCACCCCCAAGACCCCCTTCCTGGTGATGAAATCGAACGGCGGGGTGATGAGCGTGCAGGCCATCGCTGGCCGGCCCCTCACCACCGCCCTCTCCGGACCGGCGGCCGGCGCCCTGGCTGGGGCCGCCATCGCCGCGGCGGCCAAACTCGGCAAGGTGATCACCCTGGACGCGGGAGGCACCTCGACGGACGTCTCCGTCATCGAGGACGGCAAGCCCCGCCACACCACCTCCGCGAAGCTGGGCCATTACCAAGTCAAGCTCCCCATGATCGACATCGTGACGGTCGGCACCGGCGGGGGCTCCATCGCCTGGGTGAACCCCGAGGGGAGGCTCCGGGTCGGGCCGCGGAGCGCCGGGGCCGACCCCGGCCCCATGTGCTACGGCAAGGGAGGGGGCGAGCCCACCGTGACCGACGCCGAGCTCCTCCTCGGCAGGCTCCCCACAAGCCTCGTCGGGGGCGGGATTCCGCTGGACCGCGCCAAGGCGGAGGAGGGCGTCCGCCGCCTCGCCGGGCCCCAGGGCCTCTCCCCCGTGGAAGCGGCCCGGGGGATCGTCGAGGTCGCCGCCTGGAACCAAGCCCTCGCCATCCGCCAGATGACGGTGAACCGCGGGAAAGATCCGAGGGAATACGCCCTCCTCGCCTTCGGAGGGGCGGGCCCCCTCATGGCGGCTGACATCGCGGAGGTGCTCGGCATCCGGGAGATCGTGGTGCCCGCCCAGCCGGGCTGCGGGAGCGCCGTGGGGCTCGTCGAGGTGGATCTGCGGAACGACTACGTGCGGACCCACATCACCCGCCTGGACGAAGCGAAGCCCAAGGCGCTGGAAAGGGATTTCCAGCGCATGGAGGCCGAGGCGCAGGACGACCTGGCCAAGGAGGAGATCCCTCCGGCGCGCCGCCGCTTCCTCCGCTCGGCCGACATGCGCTACTTCGGCGAAGGCCAGGAGATGACGGTGGAGCTCCCGGCGGAAGGTGGCTTCGCCCGCTCCCTGTCCCGGTCCGCTTCTTTTTTCCACGCGGCGTACCGCGCCCAATTCGGCTTCAACTACGAGAACCACACCCCCGTCGAGATCGTGAACCTGCGCCTCACCGCCGTGGGGGAACTGGAGCGGCACCCGCGGAGACGGGTCGGGTCCAGTGGGGGCCCCGAGCGCGCCCGGAAGGGCGCGCGGCCCGTCTACTTCGCGGGCCAGGGATACGTGTCCACTCCCCTGTACGACCGAGGCCGGCTCGGGCTGGGGGACCGGGTGCAGGGCCCCTGCGTCATCGAGGAGTTCGGCTCCACCACCGTGGTGCCGCCGGGCGCCGGCTGCCGGGTGGACAAGTGGAACAACCTCCGGATCCAGCTGGCCCCGAAGGCGAAGACCGCCTCCCAGGAAACGGCCAGCCCCGTCGTGCAGGAGATCGTGGAGGGCGCCCTCTACGCCGCCGAGCGCGAGATGGAGGACCTCGTCGAGCGGACGGCGCGCTCCCCCCTCATCCGCGACATGCACGACTACCGGGTGGGTCTTTTCGACGTGAAGGGGAGGAAGCTGACGGGGCGCTCCTACTCGGCCGTCGTCGACCCCGTCCTCAAGAACTGGCCCCTCGAGGATATCCATGCGGGAGACGTCTTCCTCTGGAACGACATCTATCTCGCGGAAGGGGGCATCGGGCACCTCCCCGACCTCTGCTCCTGCGTGCCAATCTTCCATTACGGGAAGCTCTCCGCCTTCGCCCTGGTGTTCGGCCACCACGACGACGTGGGGGGCATGGTGCCGGGCAGCCTCCCCACGAACGCCACCGATGTCTTCCAGGAGGGCATCCTCGTCCCCCCCATCAAGCTCTACGACCGTGGCGTCCGGAACGAGGCGGTGTACAAAGTCATCTTCCGAAACAGCCGCCTCGGGGAGCACCTCCAGGCCGACATCGACGCCGAGATCTCGGCCTGCCGGGCGGGCGGGGCGCGCCTCGTCGAGCTCTTCGAGCGTTTCGGGCGGGAGACGGTCAACGGCTGCTTCGAGGCCCTGCTGGACAAGTGTGAGCGTACCATCCGGGAGGAGTTGATCTCCAAGATCAAGGACGGGACCTACGCCTGGGAGGACTACATCGAGAGCGACGGCGTGGAGAACGGCCGGCGCCACACCCTCAAGCTCAAGATGACGAAGCGGAACGGCCGCCTCCGCCTCGACTTCCGGGGCACCTCCCCCCAGGCCAAGGGCCCCATCAACTGGCCGGGCGACTACGCCGAAGGCGCCTTCCTGAAGAAGTGGATCGGGCCCATCCTACGCAACCTGGCGGACAGCTACGACCGGATGTTCGAGATCGACGTGAACGAGGGCATCTGCCGCCTGATGGACGTCCAATTCCCCGAGCCGGGCACCCTCATCACCCCGGTCTTCCCCGCCCCCACCAACATGCGCACCTTCACCATCCTGCGCCTGCTGAGCCTCTTCTGCGGGGTGCTGGGGGTGGCCACGGGAGGCCGGATGCCCGCCGACCAGGAAACTATCCGCTACTGGGGCGTCCACGGCCACGGCCCCGGCGGCAAGTTCTTCCTCTTCCGCGAGATCCTGGGCGGGGGCTCGGGCGGCAGGCCCTGGGGGGACGGGGTGGACGTCATTCACGTGGTACCCAACAGCCGGAACCTCCCGGCCGAGTTCAGCGAGAGCCGCTTCCCCGTCCGGGTCGAGCGGCTGGGCCTGGCGCCCGACTCGGGGGGCCCTGGGAAGTGCCGGGGGGGCCTGGGCTACTTCAAGGAGTTCCGCATCCTGTGCGACTGCGAGGCCCTCAGCAACGCCGACCGCTCGATCATCCCTCCCTGGGGGGTGAATCGCGGGATGGCGGGGGGGCTCTACGGCATCACCTTGAATCCGGGGACCTCCCGCGAGAGAGTGGTCCCCGCCCTGAGCAACCGGGTGCCGGTGAAGAAAGGGGACATTGTCCGGGTCGTCACCACGGGCGGGGGCGGCTGGGGCGATCCTCTGGAGCGGGAGACCGAGCTCGTCCGGCAGGACGTCCTGTGGGGGAAGGTCACGCGGGAGGGCGCCCGGCGGGACTACGGCGTCGTGATCGGGAAAGGAGAGGACGCCCCAGTCGACGCGGCGGCGACGGAAAAGCAGCGGAGCCTCCTGAAGAAGAAGCGCGGCCGGAAGCGGCCGTTTTTCGACCGATCGGTTCGTCCAACCAATTCGAGATCAAACACTTCCGTGAAGCGCGCGGTGTCGAGACGAGGGAGAGCACGGCGATGAAGATGATCGACCTCAGCATGGAGATCTACCGCGGGATGCCCATCTACCCGGACCTCCCCGGCCCCAGCCTCACGGTGGACGAGGACTGGGACACCGTGGCCCGGCGGACGGGCTCCATCAACTACGGCGCCCCCGTCGTCACCAACCACTGTGTCATCTTCATGAGCGACCACACCGGCACCCACATCGACTCGCCCTGGCACAACAACCCCAAGGGCTTTACCACGGAGCGGATCCCCCTGGAGTGGTGCTTCTCGGGCGGCGTCGTGCTCGACTTCACGGACAAGGAGAGCGGCTACGAGATCATGGCGGCGGACATCCAGGCCGCCCTCAGGAAGATCAACTACAGGCTCAAGCCTCTCGACATCGTCCTCATCCGCACCGACGCCAGCCGCAACTGGGAGACCGACCCCGACTACACCAAGAACCAGCCCGGCATGAGCGCCGAGGCCACCCACTACCTCATTGACAACGGCGTCCGCGTCATGGGCATCGACGCGAGCGGCTGGGACGTGCCCATCTGGAAGATGCACCAGACCCGGCGCTACTGGGAGGCCCACCGCGTCATGCTCGAGAAGGACTACTGCCACATCGAAAACATGATCAACCTCCACCTCATCCCGAAGCCCTTCGGCTTCAAGCTCTCGGTGCTGCCCATCAAGTTCCGGGGCGTCTCCGGCTCCCCCATCCGGGCCGTGGCGATAGTGGACTGACCGAAGGAGAGAAGCCCTCATGCCCTCCTTGGCCCGGGTCCTCCCGGGGGCGTACCAGGATTCGATCAAGCTCATGCGGATCAGCTCCGCGGCCTCCGCGCGCCCCGGCGTCCGCCAGGCGATGGCCGTCCTCGGCACCCCCATGAACCTGGAGCAGTTCCGGGGGGCCGGCTTCCCGATGGAGGCGGCGAAGGGGGCGGGCCCCAACGACCTCGTGCTCGCGGTCCTGGCCGAGAGCGAGGCCGCGGCGGCGGCGGCGCTGCGAGAGATGGAGGCGGCCTTGACCGCCCGCCCCCAGGCGTCCCCAGGCTTCATCCCACCTCTCTCGTTCGCCAGCCTCGACGCCGCCCTGGGGGCGGACCCCGGCATCAACCTGGCCCTCCTCTCCATCCCCGGCCCCTGGGTACGCCGGGAGGCGGAGCGGGCGCTGCGCAAGGGGCTCCACTGCCTCATCTTCAGCGACAACGTCCCGGTCGAGGACGAGGTGGTCCTCAAGCGCCTGGGGCGGGAGCAGGGGCTCCTCGTGATGGGGCCGGACTGCGGCACCTGCCACATCGGGGGAGTGGGCCTAGGCTTCTGCAACGTGGTCCTCCCTGGCCCCATCGGGATCGTGGGGGCGGCGGGGACGGGCATCCAAGAAGCGCTGGCTGCCATCGACCGCGCGGGCGGGGGCGTCCGCTGCGCCCTGGGGACGGGCGGGCGCGACGTGACGGACGCGGTGGGCGGCCTCGCCATGGTGGATGCCATCCGCTTCCTCGCGGCGGATCAGGCGGCGGAGGTCCTCCTCATCCTGGGGAAGCCGCCCGAGCCCCGGGCCCTCCAGGCGATTCTCGGCGCCCTCGGCGAAGCCGGGAAGCCCGCCGTCATCCACTTCGTCGGAGCGGACGCAGGCGCCATCCGGAGCGCGTACCGGGGCAAGGCCGATCTCCGCGCCGCGGGGACGCTGGCCGAGGCGGGGCACCTGGCCGCCTCTCTCTCGAAGGGAGGCGCCGCCCCCCCGGCTCCCATCCCTTCCCCCGATCTTCTCGCCAAGGTCACGGCCTGGGCGCAAAGCAAGAAAGACAGCCGCCGGAGGTTCCTGCGCGGCCTTTACACCGGGGGCACCCTCTGCGCCGAGGCCCAAGCCATCCTGCGCAAGACCCTGGGGGCCATCCGCTCGAACGCCCCCCTCGTGAAGGCGGACAAGCTGGCCGATCCCGAAACCTCACCGGGGCACACCGTCATCGACCTGGGGGACGACCACTTCACCCGGGGCCGCCCCCACCCCATGATCGAGCCCTCCCTCCGCGAGGGGCAGATGCTGCGCGAGGCGGGGAACCCGGAGACGGCGGTGCTCCTCTTCGACGTCGTCCTGGGGCTGGGCGCCCATCCCGATCCGGGGGGAGAGACCGCCAAGACGGTAGCCCGGGCCAGGCGGGAGCACCCAGACGTCCTCTGCCTGTGCAGCGTGACGGGGACGGCAGGCGACCCTCAGGGGCTGGAGACCCAGCGGCGCAAGCTGGAGGCGGCGGGCGCCGTCGTGGCCGAGACGCACGCCGAGGCCTGCCTGCTGGCCGAAGCAGCCTTCCGGGAGATGGCGGGATGAGCGGGAACCCCTTGAGCCTTCTGGAAGGCGTCCGCGTCGCCAACGTAGGGGCGGAGCTCTTCGCCGAGTCCATCCGCGCCCAGGGGGGGCGGGCGGCCCAGGTGGATTGGAAGCCTCCCGCCGGGGGGGACCGCCAGACGGCGGGGATCATCGAGCGGATGTCAGCCTGCGATGAGGCGAACGAGAGGGCCGCCGAACGGCTCCAGGCCGCCCGCCCGACATGGATCGACGTCGCGACGGCCAAGGACGTGATACCGGGCATGCAGGACCGTATGATCCTGCACTCTGGCCCCCCCATCGCCTGGGAGCGGATGAGCGGGCCCATGCGGGGGGCCGTGGTCGGCGCCATCCTCCTCGAAGGATGGGCCAAGGACGAGAGGGAGGCGGAGCGCCTAGGAGCGAACGGGGAGATCTCCTTCGAGCCCTGCCACCACCATTCCTCGGTCGGGCCCATGGCGGGGGTCACCTCCCCCTCCATGCCCGTCAACGTCATCGAGAACCAGGCCCCGCCCGAGCTGGGCGGCGGGAACCGGGCCTACTGCAACCTGAACGAGGGCCTGGGCAAGGTACTCCGCTACGGCGCCTACTCCCCCGAAGTGCTGGACCGGCTGCGCTGGATGCGGGAGGAGCTGGGGCCCGCCCTCCGGGCCACCATCCGGGCGATGGGCGGGCTGGACATCAAGAACCTCATCGCCCGCGCCATCCACATGGGGGACGAGGTGCACAACCGCAACCTCGCCGCCACGGCCACCTTCATCCGGATGACCATGCCCCACCTCGCGGACGCCGTGGGAGACGGCAAGCTCGTGGCCCGGGCCGCCCGCTTCATCTCCGGGAACGACCACTTCTTCCTGAACTACGGGATGCCCTCGGCCAAGGCGAGCCTGGAGGCCATGCGGGGCGTCGAGAACTGCTCCCTCGTCTACACCATGGCGCGGAACGGGACCGACTTCGGGATCCGGGTGAGCGGGCTGGGGGAGCGCTGGTTCACCGCGCCCGCCAAGATGCCCATCGGCCTCTTCTTCCCGGGCTTCCGCCAGGAGGACGCCAACCCCGACATCGGCGACTCCGCCATCATGGAGACCCTGGGGCTGGGGGGGTTCGTCATGGGAGCGGCGCCCGCCATCGTGCAGTTCGTGGGGGGCACCCCCGCCGAGGCCCTGCGCGCGACGAACGAGATGTACGGCATCACCTGGACGCGGAGCCGGGACTACACCCTCCCCGTCCTGGAGTTCGCGGGCGCACCCATGGCCATCGACGTGCGGAAGGTGGTGGAGACGAACGTGCTCCCCATCATCAACACCGGCATCGCCCACCGCCAGGCCGGGATCGGCCAGATCGGGGCGGGCATCCTCCGGGCCCCCGAGGCCCCGTTCCGGGAGGCGCTGCTCGCCCTCGCGGAGAAGATGGGCGTCTAACGAGCTTAGCGGGGGATCAGAATATCCCCGCCGATCGACGCCAGGTCGGGGCAGCCGGCCAGCACCATGCCGCGCTTGAGCTCCTCGTCCAGCATCCGCAGGACCTCCAGCACCCCCTCCGAGCCCCCGGCGAACAGGCCGAGGAGGAGGCCGCGCCCCATCAGCACCCCCCTGGCGCCGCGCGCGAGGAGCTTCAGCACGTCCTCCCCGCGCCGGAGGCCGCTTTCGGCCAGGACGAGCACGTCATCCCCCACCGCGCGCGCGATCTCCGGCAGGACCTCCAGGGGGTGCCCCCAGGAGGGCCCCAGCGAGCCCCCGTGACTGGTGACCATGACGGCGGCGGCCCCCGCGTCCCGCGCGGCGCGCGCCGCTTGCACCGCGCCGATGGCCTTCACGATGAACGGGAGCCGCGTCGCCTTCACGTATATGGGCAGCGCCGAGGCCGGCTGGGGCGCGCACTCCGGGGAGTAGAAGCCCGAATCGAGGTCCATACCCACGGCGAAGGCCCCGTTCTCCTCGGCCTGCCTGAGCGACGCCAGGGTCCGCTCCCGGTCCTTCCAGGGCTTGACGATCCGGATGGCGGAAGGCGCAGCGGAGGCCACTTCCTTCCACACCGAGTCCTTGCAGTCGCCGATCCAGTACTGCGTCCCGAACTTGCGGGCGGCGGCGGAGATGTCCCGGAACGCGCCTGGGTAGTGGTTGCTCAGGGAGTTGTCGCTCATGGGGGCGACCATGATGGGGCTGGCCAGCTTCTTCCCCAGGAAATCGAAGACCGTGTCCGCCTCGGCGGCGGAGAATAGATTCAGGCGAAGGCCGAACCGCTCATAAAAGGAACGGACTACCGCCGTCCCCGGCGTCACCGGCCGGAGGATGTCCAGCAGGTCCGGTTTCCCCATCTTCTCCAGGTTCGCCTTGGCCCGTTCGTGGATCGCCCTGTACGTTTCATCGCTCATGGTCGAGCCTCCTTGCTGGGTTCGCGGCGGGCCGTGCCGCAGGGGAACCTCAATGTTGATGCGGCACCCGGGCCCCGTCAACGCCGTGGAGCCCCCTCTCCCGGCGGCGCTCCGGTAGGCACACCCGCCCATCTGTCGTAGGATGGCCCCTGTGGCCCCGCCGTTCCTTGCGGGTTACGGACATCCACGAAAAAGGACGGGCCCCCCGCCCCGGGAAGCGAAATCGGACACCAGCGGATCGCCGCCAATAGGGAGCCAGCCGCCATGATCATGGTCATCCTGCACTACCCAGCCCTCCTGCCCACCTTGGAAGAGCTCCGCGCCGACAAGGAAAAATCCGTGCCCTTCTTCGAGAGTGAGATCCCCGGCCTCATCGACAAGACCTGGGGCACGAACGAAAGGACCGGCCGGGGAGCCTCGGTCTACCACTTCGAGGACTTGGTCTCTGCCGAAGCCTGGTTCAATTCGGAGCGCCAACGGAGCTTCCGAGCGCAGAACAACGCCACCCTCGAGTACTTCGACGTGGCGGCCGTGGCCTTCAAGCGCCCGCTCAAGGAACACGCCCGCGCCTGAGCGGGCCGCCCGGAATCAGAAGACCCTCATGCGCTACCGCACCCTCGGGAGGACCGGGCTGACCGTCTCCGAGGTCGGCTTCGGCACGGGCGGGGTGAGCCGCCTCATGGCCGAGGACGACCGCGAGGCCCAGCTCCGCGCCGTCCGCGGCGCCCTGGATCGGGGCCTCACCTTCTTCGACACCGCGGCAGGATATGGCAACGGCCGCTCCGAGGCCAACCTCGGAAGGGCCCTCCGGGCGCTGGGAGCGAAGGCGACCGTCTCGACCAAGGTGCGCCTGGGGCCGGAGGAACTCGCCGACCCCAAGGGCGCGGCCATCGCCTCGGTCGAACGGAGCCTGGAGCGCCTCGGGCAGGAGTCCGTGGACCTGGTCCAGATCCACAACCTCATCGCCCCGCGGCGCGAGTGGCCGATCGGGCTCGTCCTGGACCCGGCGGACATCCTCGGGCCGGGCGGGGTGCTGGAGGGCTTCCGGGCGCTGCGCGACCGCGGGAAGGTGCGCTTCTTCGGCCTGACCGGCCTGGGGGACCCGAGGGCGGTCCGCGAGGTGGCGGAGAGCGGGGCCTTCGACACCCTCCAGGTCTATTACAACCTGCTGAACCCGAGCGCGGGCCATCCGGTGTCTCCGGGCTTCTCCGCGCTCGACTACGGCCTCCTGCTGGACCGCGCCGCCGAGCTGGGGATGGGAGTCCTGGTCATCCGGGTGCTGGCACTGGGGGCGCTCTCGGAGGCGCCAAACTTCCTGGGCTTCGTGGACGCGCCGCCCCCTCTCCTCTCCCCGGGCTCGGAATACGGCAGGGATGTGCAGCGCGCGGCTCGGCTGCGCTGGCTAGCGGGGAGGGAGGCTGCCTCCCTGGCTCAGGCGGCCGTCCGCTTCGCCCTCATGAAGGCGGGGGTCTCGACGGTGCTATGCGGCTTTTCGGGCGAAGCGCAGCTCGACGAGGTGCTCTCGGCTTCGGGCGCGGACGGGCTCCCCGAAGAGGCCATGGCGCGCCTCGCGCGAATCTGGAGCAGCGACTTCGCCCGGGATCGGTGACGCCGCCGCCCGGGGCGACGGGGCGGAGACCGGCTACGCTCCCGGCAGGATGGGGGCCCGGCCGAAGACGCGGTTGGCGGCGAGGTCGGCGAGCGCCCTCTCGGTTTCGGCCAGGGGATAGGTCGCCGAGATGACGGGCTTCACCCAGCCCTCGCCCACCCAGCGGGCGGCCTCGGCGAGTTCCGCCCGGTTGACGTAGCGCGAGCCTGTGACGGCAATCTCTTCCATGACGAAGCGGGTGGGATCACTCGCGAAGACGGCTCCCGGCTGGAAGCCGATCACGATGAGCGTCCCCGCCACTGCCAGGGAAGCGAAGCTGCGGGGGAGGGTTTCCTCGGTCCCCACGAACTCGAGCACGGCCTCTGCCCCCTTCCCGCTGGTGATCTGGGCCACCGCCT
>Ga0156093_1155_pt1 | contig 39560 bp, 39 predicted proteins | sample RifCSPlowO2_02_FD_107746 | JGI IMG/M metagenome (GOLD analysis project Ga0156093, IMG submission 107746) | Candidatus Tectomicrobia bacterium RIFCSPLOWO2_02_FULL_70_19 | reverse complement strand
TCCCCGGCGTCCACGCCATCCGGCACCGGACGCCGGGGAGGGATTCCTCTCTTCTGAGATCCAGCCCGCCCTCTCCCGTGTGCTAGGATAGCCCCTCCCCCACCCAAGCGGAGCGCGGAGGACGGGATGCGGCTCGCCATTCTTTGCCGGGACGCCGGGCTCTACAGCGTGCGGCGCATGGCCGAGGCGGCGCGGGTGCGCGGGCACGCGGCGCAGATCCTCGATCCCTACCTCTTCCTCCTGGGCATCCGCGGGCGGAGGCTCTCCCTGAGCTACGCTGGCGAGCCCTTCGCCGGGGCCGACCTCTTCCTGCCCCGGCTGGGGGCCGGCATCTCCGAGCACTCCCTCGCCCTGATCCGCCACCTCGACGCGGCGGGCTTCCGCGTCATCAATTCACCATCCGCCATCGAGGTCGCGCGGGACAAGCTGCGCACCCTCCAGCTCCTCGCGGGCCATGGGCTGCCGGTCCCCCGCACCGCCTTCGCTCCCGATCCCGCCCGGCTCGACGAGGCGCTGCGGGCCGTGGGAGGACCTCCGGCCGTCCTGAAGCCCCCCCGCGGCACCCAGGGGAAGGGGGTCATCCTCGCGGCCGACCGGGAGCAGGCCCGGGCGGCGGCCGAGTATATGTGGGGCCTCGAGCGCGAGGTGCTCGTTCAGGAGTACGTCCCGAAAGGAAGGAAGGGGGAGCTGCGCCTCCTCGTGGCCGGGGGCGAGGTCATCGGTGCGGTCCGCCGCCGGGCGGCGCGGGGGGAGTTCCGCTCGAATCTCCACCAGGGGGGCAGCGTCGCCCGCGCCCGGCCCTCCCGGGAGGCCCGCGCCCTGGCCCTGCGGGCGGCGGCGCTCTGCGGCCTCGAAATCGCCGGGGTGGATTTTGTGCATTCCCCGCGCGGCTTCCTGGTGCTGGAGGTGAACGCGGCGCCGGGCTTCGAGGGGGTCGAGCGCGCCGGCGGAGGGGACGTCGCCTCTCGCGTCATCGCCTACCTGGAAGGCCGCCTCGCCTCAGGCTGAGTTTGCCGGGCCCGGCGGGCGGCACCTATAATCGCCGGGCGCGGCGCGATGGGCCGCGCCGGTTCCTTGGGCGAGGGATGGGGATGTCCGGCATCGATTCCGTCTGCGCGCGGGCCCGGGAGGCCGCGCTGGCGCTGGCTCCCCTATCCGGGGATGTCCGGAACGCGGCCCTACTCGCCATGGCCCGGGCCGTCGAGGGGAGCGCGGCCGCCATCCTCTCCGCCAACGCCGGGGACGTGGAAGCTGCCCGGGAGCAGGTGGCCCGGGGGGAGCTGACCCTCCCCCTCCTCAAGCGCCTGGAGCTCGACGAGGCCAAGGTGCGCCAGATGGCTGAGGGGGTGCGCACCGTGGCCGCCCTGCCCGATCCGGTGGGCCGGGTCACCCTGAGCACCCTCCTGGACGAGGGGCTCCGGCTCCGGCGCGTCACCTGCCCGATCGGAGTGGTCGCCGCCGTCTTCGAGTCGCGGCCGGACGCCCTGGTCCAGATCGCTTCCCTCTGCCTCAAGTCGGGCAACGCCGCCATCCTCAAGGGGGGGCGGGAAGCCGCCCGCACCAACCGCGCCCTGGCGGCCCTCCTGACCGAGGCCCTCGCCCGCCAGGACGGGGTGCCCCGGGCCGCCCTCCAGCTCCTCGAGGCCCGGGAGGAGGTGGAGGCGCTCCTCTCCCGGGACGATGCCATCGACCTCATCGTCCCCCGGGGGAGCAACGAGTTCGTCCGCCACATCAAGTCGCGCTCCCGCATCCCCGTGCTGGGCCACGCGGACGGCATCTGCCACCTCTACGTGGACCGGGCGGCCGACCTCGATATGGCGGTCGCCCTCGCGGTCGACGCCAAGACGCAGTACGTGGCGGTGTGCAACGCTATCGAGACTCTACTCGTCCACCGTGAGATCGCCGCCGGCTTCTTGCCCCGGGCGGCGAAGGCTTTGAGGGAGAAGGGGGTGGAGCTGCGCGGCTGCGAGCGCACCCGGGCCGTCCTCAGGGACGCCGTCCCGGCCACCGAGGAGGATTGGGAGACCGAGTACCTCGACCTCGTCCTCTCCGTCCGGGTGGTGGAGGGCCTGGAGGAGGCCATCGCCCACATCAACCGCTACGGCTCCCGCCACACCGACGCCATCGTGACGGGGGACGCCGGGGCGGCCCGCGTCTTCATGGAGCGGGTGGACGCGGCCAGCGTGATGTGGAACGCCTCCACCCGGTTCGCGGACGGCTACCGCTACGGATTCGGCGCGGAGGTGGGGATCGCCACCGACAAGATTCACGCCCGGGGCCCGGTGGGCCTGGAGGGCCTGGTCATCTACAAGTACCAGATCGCGGGCGAGGGCCACTGCGTCGCCGAGTACGACGGGGCGGGCGCGCGCCCCTTCCTGCACCGCCCCATGCCGCTGGGGCCGGACGCGAGGTAAGAGCCGCTTCGCCGCCGCGCCCCCCTCCAAATTCGGGGAGCGCCCGGCGTCCGCCCTGTGCTAGCATGGAGCGTCCACCCCGCCCTGTTCCGCCCCCCCGAGAGTGACCCCCTGGCAGGGGAGCGCCGCATGACCATATTCCCCAAGGGAACGAGAAGGAAAGCCGGCCTGGCGCCGGGCAGCCTCGTCCAGATGGCCGAGAAGAAGATAGAACACACGGTCATCCGGGCCCTGGACTACGCCCGGGACACCCTGGACGAGCGGGAGATGCTGGACCCGGAGGAGTGCCGGGCCTTCAAGGACTCGCCCGCCATGACCTGGATCCGGGTGGAGGGCATCCACGAAACCGATGTGCTCCGGAAGCTCGGGGGGGTCTTCGGGATCCATTCCCTGGTCCTGGAGGACATCCTCCACGCTGAGCAGCGTCCCAAGGTGGAGGATTACGACGATTACCTCTACGTCGTCCTGAAGGTCCTCCTCTACGACGGCGATGAAAAGCGCGTCTCGGTCGAGCAGATCAGCATCGTCCTGGGGCGCAACTTCGTCCTCACCTTCGAGGAGAAGGACCGCGGGCTGTTCACCCCCATCATCAAGCGAATCCGCGAGTCCAAGGGCCGGTTCCGCAGCCGGGGGGTGGATTACCTGTTTTACGCCCTCGTGGATGTGATCGTGGACCACTATTTCGTCGTGCTTGAGCATCTCGGGGAGGACGTCGAGGAGCTGGAAGAGGAGGTGATCGAGAACCCCACGCCCGAGGTCATGCGGCGGATCTTCGACGCCCGGGTGAACATGCTTGTCATGCGCCGGGCGCTCTACCCCCTGCGCGACCTGACGAACCTCCTCGTGCGGGAGGACTTCGCCTTGATCGGGGAGGAGGTGGAAGTCTACTTCCGGGACGTGTACGACCACGCCATCCAGCTCATCGAGACGGTTGAGGTCTCGCGCGACATGGTGCAGAACATGGCGGACCTCTACCTCTCGGTCATCAACAACCGGATGAACGAGATCATGAAGGTCTTGACCCTCATCGCTACCATCTTCATCCCCTTGACCTTCATCGCGAGCATCTACGGCATGAATTTCAAGCACATGCCCGAGCTCGAGTGGCCGGGAGCGTACTTCGCCGTCCTGGGGGCGATGGGGGCGGTGGGGCTCACCATGCTTATCCAATTCAAGCGGCGGGGCTGGTTCTGACCGCCGGCTTCCCTTCCATTTTCGGACTCTATCGTCCAGAATGACATGGCCCGCCTCATCCTGTAGGATGGGGGTCCGGTTCGGCCCACCCCTGCACCAGCCTGCAAGGCGGGGTTTTCCCCCATGAATCCCTGGCCACGCGGCGGACGCTTACTTTCCCATGAAGGAGACAGGCAGATGAGCACCGACCAAGGCTTGATGGGCGTCGATTGGGAATCCCGGCTCGATTTCGCGCGCCTGCGGAGGGAGCGGCTCCAGCGGGCCAAGGACGCCTTGACGAAGTCGGACGTGGACGTCCTCTTCGTCTTCCGCACCGAGGACTGCCGCTACCTTACGGGCTTCCGCTCCCACCTCCACCCGACAGCCTCGCTCGGGATGGGGGTGTGCGTCCTGGCCAAGGGCAAGGAGCCCTTCCTCTTCAGCATGGACCACGACCACGTCCGCGCCCGGATGACTTGGCTCGCCCCCGAGCAGATCCAGGAGCGGGCGAACTTCCGGGACCTGGTCGGGGTGCAGAAGTGGGCGGACAAGGTGAAGGGTCTCCTCGGCGGCAATCTCGACGGCAAGCGCATCGGGGTGGATCTCTGGAGCCCCGGGATCGAGGCGAACCTCAAGAAGTCCTTCCCCAAGTCCGAATTCGTGGACGGCTATGCCGTGATGTGCAAGGCCAAGATAATCAAGACCCCGGACGAGATCACCTGCCTCAAGGTGGCCACCGTGATGACTGAGGCGGCCATGGACCGGGCGATCGATTTCCTGCGGCCGGGGGTGCGCGAGTGCGAGGTGCTGGCCGTCGCCTGGCAGACGATGACCGCCCTCGGCAGCGAATGGACGCAGTGCGCCAACATCGTCTGCTCGGGCCCCTACACCGCCCCCTACCGGCGCTTCACCTCGGACCGCCTCATCCGCAAGGGCGACCCCGTCATCATCGACATCGGGGGCTGCTTCAACGGCTACTGGGGGGACTTCACCCGCACCTGGATCTGCGGGGACATCGCCCCGACCCCGGAGCAGATCGACTGGCACCAGCGGTGCTACAACTCGGTCTGGAATTCCTGCGCGGAGTGCAAGCCGGGCAAGACCACCCTGGACGTCTACAAGGCCGCCGAGCCCTACATCCTCGACAGCCTGGGCCACGGCTCGGGGACCAACCCCTGGGAGCTCCCCTACTTCAGCCCCGCCGCCTACGACGACCCGATGAAGCTCGAGCCCGGCATGACGGCGAACCTCGAGCCCTACGCGGGCAAGCCCGGGGTCGGCGGGTTCCGGCTGGAGAACAACGTGGTGGTCACCACCGGCGAGCCGGACATCTATACGCCCTACCCCTACGACGAGCGGCTCGTGAAGGACCTGCACCGGCTCGACACGTCCACGGGGAGAACGCGCCGCTAGCCCGCGCTCCGCTCGGCCGTCCGGACGGCGGCCAGGAAGGCGGCGAGGGCGAAGGCGATCGTGACCAGGAGGGAGACCTCCAGGCCCGGCAGGCCGGTCACTGCCTCGGGGCGGCTCAGGTAGAGCGTCCGGCGCAGGGCGGCCACGCCGTATGTGAGGGGGTTGATCCGCATCAGGAGCGCCAGGATCGGGTGGGCCCCCTCCGCTGGGAAGACGGCCCCCGAGAGCAGCCACAGGGGCAGCAGCGCGAGGTTCATGATCGAGTGCAGGCCCTGGGTGGAGTCGATCCGCCAGGCGAAGAGCAGCCCCAGGCTCGTCAGGGCGAAGCCCATCAGGGCCATCACCGCCACCGCGGCCAGGGCGCCCGCAGCCGAGAGGGGCACCCCCGCCAGGGGGGCGGCGGCCAGCAGCAGCACCCCCTGAAGGAGCCCCAGGGTGGTGCCCCCCAGCGCCTGGCCGAGCACGATGGCCGGGCGGGGCACCGGGGCCGCCAGCACCCCCTGGAGGAAGCGCTGCTTGCGGTCCTCCATCACCGAGAAGGTGGAGAAGATGGCGGTGAAGAGCACCACCATCGCCAAGATGCCGGTGAAGAAGTACTCGGTATAGCCACCCGCGCCGTTCCCCGCCGGCGAGCGGAAGGAGTGGCCGAAGCCGCTCCCCAGCACCAGCCAGAAGAGCAGGGGCTGCCCGAAGGCGCCGATGATGCGGCTGCGCTGCCGCAGGAAGCGCACAATCTCGCGCTGCCAGAGCGTCAGGGCCGGGAGCAGGAAGTTGTTCACGCCGCGCCCTCCTTGGGGGAGGCGTCGAAGCGGCGGCCGGTCCGGCGGACGAAGACGTCCTCCAGGGTGGGCCGGCCGAAGGTGATGGAGCGCACCTCCGCCGCGAAAGCCTCGATCACCTGGGGGAGCAGGGCGTGCGCGCCCGGGCGCTCCACCCGGAGCCCCCCGTCGAGCAGGAGCGATTCCCAGCCGAAGCGCTCGCGGAGCCGCTCGCGCAGGGCGGCCGGGTCGCCCGTCTGGATCAGGATCACTTCCCCCCCCACGCTCCCCTTGAGCTCCTCGGGGCTCCCCAGGGCGACCAGGCGCCCCTCGTGCAGGATGCCCACCCGGTCGCACCGCTCCGCCTCCTCCATGAGATGGGTGGTGAGCACCACCGTGGTCCCCCGCTCCCGGCGGAGGCGCTCGAGCTCGGCCCCGAAGTCGAGCCGGGCGGCCGGGTCGAGGCCCGCCGTGGGCTCGTCGAGGAGGAGGAGGTCCGGCCCCGGCAGGAGGGCCTTGGCCAGCTCGAGCCGCCGCTGCATGCCGCCCGAGAGGGTCTCGGCCAGCTCCCCCGCCCGGGCGGCGAGGCCGAAGCGCTCGAGCTGGGCCGCGGCGGCCGCGCGCAGCGCCGCCCCCCGCATCCCGAACAGCCGGCCGTGGTGGATGAGGTTCTCCAGGCACGTGAGCTTGGGGTCGATGCCGGGCTGCTGGAAGACGACGCCGAGGCGCCGGCGGGCCTCGGCGGGCGACTCGGCGAGGGAGAGGCCGAAGACGCGCGCGCTTCCCCCGTCCGGCCGGAGCAGGGTGGCGAGGATGCGGAAGAGGGTGGTCTTCCCTCCGCCGTTCGGACCGAGGAGGGCGAAGGTTTCCCCTTGGCGCACCCGGAAGCTCACCCCGGCGAGGGCGACCCGCTCCCCGAAGGAGCGGCGCAGGCCCTCCACTTCAAGCGCGGGCACCTCGAGCGCGGGCGCGCCGATCACGGCGGTCCTCATGGCCCCTCCGGCCGCGGGTAGGGCGGGGAGATAAAATGGTCCACGTTCAGCCAGAGGCTTCGCGCGTAGCGGAAGAAGACGAGGGGGAAGGCCGCGCCCGCAGCGGGCCAGACGGCGAGCTGCACCGCCAGGGAGGGGGCGGCCAGCCAGTCGAGGGCGAAGAAGCCGCCCAGGCAGAGGACCACCGTCGCGGCGTAGTTGATGTAGATGGCGCCGATGAAGTAGCCGGCCTCGCGCTCGAGGGGGCAGCCGCAGCGGGGGCAGGCCGGGTGCATCCGGAAGAGCCCGGTGAAGATGGGCTCCCGGCGGCAGGCCGGGCAGCGGAGGAGAAGGCCGTTCCTCACGGCGCCGAGGAACCCTCTCATGGCGCTGGGTAGATCTGGTAGAGGAGGACGTAGACCACGACGCCCGTGACCGAGACGTAGAGCCAGATGGGGAAGGTCCAGCGCGCCAGGCGGCGGTGGCGCGCGAACTCCCCGCGCCAGGCGAGCCGCAGGGTGAGGACGGCGAGCACCGGCACCGCCGCCGCGAGGAGGGTGTGGGAGATCAGGACGGCGAAGTACACGGGGCGGATCCAGCCCTGGCCCGTGAAGCGCACCGAGCCCACGTGGTAGTGGTAGACGAGGTAAGAGACGAGAAAGAGGATCGAGACCGCGAAGGCCGCCAGCATGAGCGCCCGGTGCCGGCGCACGCGCAGGGCGCGGATCTCCAGGTAGCCCGCAATGAGGAGGATGGCGGCCAGCGCGTTCAGCGCCGCGTTGAGGGTGGGAAGCCGGCTGACGGAGAGCAACAGGGTCTCCCCGGGCGGCGCCGCGCCGCCCGCGGTTCCAGCGGCTGCCTAGAAGTCCGGCAAGGTCATGAGCACGACGAACACGCACAGGATGAGCGGGATCATCGCGATGTAGCCGAGGGCCACCTTCTCGAACCGCAGGTGCATGAAGTACATGGCCACCAGGGCCGCCTTGGTTACCGCCATGACGACCAGCAGGAAGCCCTTGAGCAGGTGGGGATAGGACGGCCCCGCCGACGGGTAGCCGGCCGCGATCTCCAGGATGGTCAGGAGCAGCAGCCACCAGAAGATGGCCATGTAGTTCACGTGCTGCGAATGGCTGTGGGCCATGTGTCCGCGCTCCAGTCTACAGGAGATAGACGAAGGTGAAGACCAGGATCCAGACCAGGTCGACGAAGTGCCAATACAGCCCGGCGATCTCGACCGCGTTGTGGCTGTGGGCCGAATAGGCGCCCTTGCTGCCCTGCCAGGCGATGATCGAGAGGTAGATGACCCCGCCCGTCACGTGCATGCCGTGGAAGCCGGTGATCAGGAAGAACGTCGTCCCGAACTGGGCCGCCCCCCACTTGTTCTGGGTGAGGCCCAGCCCCTCGTGGATGAGGTGGGTCCACTCGTAGGCTTGCATGCCGAGGAAGAGGACGCCTCCCAGGACGGTCAGCCCGAGGAACTTGACGAGGCTCTTCTGGTCTCCCCGCTTGATGGCGTCGAGGCCCTTCACCATCGTCACGCTGCTGCAGATGAGCAGGAAGGTCATGAAGGCCGTCAGGCCGATGCCCAGGACGCCGGCGGGCACGGGCCAGTTCTTGCTCGTGCCCCGCATGATGGCGTAGCCCGCGAGCAGGGTGCCGAACGACATGGCGTCGCCCGCCAGGAAGACCCACATGCCGAGCTTGCCCCAGCTTTCCGGGGTGAGGGGAGTCTCGGCGGGTTCGGCGGCGTGTGCGGCGGCTGCTTGGCTCAAGTCGCCCTCTCCTCTCCTACGCGTTGTGCCCGCGCCGGCCGCTCCGGCGCCGGCGGTGGGAAATCACGAGCGCCCCGGCGATCGTCCCGGCGACGGCGAAGGGCATGCCCGTGAGGAAGGTCAAGCTCCAGAAGTAGCCCGGGTCCCCGTCCAGCCCGCAGACGGCGCACGCCGCGGCGATCCCGGGGAACCCTAAAACAAGCGCGCCCGCCATCAATGCGGGCAGATGGTGCAAGGATTTCAAGGGTTTTTCCTCCGCGCGCCCAATATGCCATCGGCTACCCGTGGTGTCAACGAAAACCCTCCCGCGATCATACCAGATAGACCAGGACGAAGAGCACCGGCCACAGTCCCACGACGAGGTGCCAGTACATCCCGCAGGGCACCACCGCGCCGCGCTGCTCGGGGGTGTAGGCGCCCAGGGCCGCCCGGGCGATGATCCCCAGCAGCCAGGCCACCCCGCAGAGGACGTGGAACCCGTGAGCCCCGATGATGGTGTAGAAGGTCGAGGCGTACACCCCGGAGGAGGCCGTCAGGCCGAAGCTCAGCAGGCGCGCCCACTCGAAGCCCTGGATCAGCAGAAAGAGCGTCCCCAGCCCGCCGGTCGCCCCCAGGAGGCGCAGGAGCTGCCCCCTGTCCCCCCGCCGCAGGGCCCGCTGGGCCTGGATCATGGTCCAGCTGCTCGCGAGGAGGAAGAGGGTGTTCACGGCCGTGATGCCTACCGGCAGGCGGGGCTGGAAAGGAGGGGGCCAGGGCCGTCCGCTGAAGCGGAAGACGAGGAACGCCCCGATGAGGCCCGCGAAGAACATGATCTCGGCCGCGATGATGACGATCATGGCGAGCTGGGCGTTGCTGAAGAAGGGCACCCCGGCTTCGGGCGCCCCGCCCGGGCTGTCCCCGCCGCCGCCCTGGGCCGGCGGCTCCGGCGGGGGAGGCGGGGGAGGGAAGGCCTCCTCGCGGTGCGTCTTGGGCGAGTCGGCGACGGGCATGGCCATGCGGGGTCCCCTGTCGATGATGGCGCGTCCGGGAAGCTATTTCCAGGCGGCCACGGCCACCCAGAAGGCGGTCATGGCCCCGATGCCCAAAAGGAGAAGGAGGCCGAGGCGCCGGTTCCGCATCTGGACTCGGGCCTGCCCCTCCATTCTCGTCAAAACCCCCTTGGGTCGAGCGCCATGACCAGCAGCGCCAGGGGAAGGTACGCCAGCGAGGCGTAGAACACGCGCCGCGCGGAAGCCGGGGTCCGCTCCCTGGCCATGTGAACCGCGCAGACCAGGTAGCTCAGCCCGAGGAACAGCGAGACGAAGAAATAGACCGCTCCCGCCAGCCCGATGAGGGAGGGCATCATCCCGGCGGGCAGGAGGGCGAGGCAATAGCTCACCGCCTGCCGGCCCGTGCTCCGCCCATCGGGCTCGTCCACCGGGAGGAGGCGGATGCCCGCCTCCTGGAACTCCTCCCGGTAGAGCATCCCGATGGCCAGGGCGTGGGGGATCTGCCAGATGAAGAGGATGGTGAAGAGGACGAAGGCCTCCAGCGAGAGTCCTCCCGTGGCCCCCGCCCAGCCAATGACCGGCGGCAGCGCCCCCGGGAAGGCTCCCACCACGCTGTTGAGCGGGGTGACACGCTTGAGCGGAGTGTAGAGCAGGAGGTAGCACGCGCTGGCCATCCCCGTCAGCAGGCCGGCGAGGGGGTTCGCGAAGAGGCTGAGGTAGAAAATCCCGCCGAGCGAGAGGGCGGCCCCGAAGACGAGGGCGTCGTTGCGCATGAGGCGGCCCCCCGGGATGGGGCGGGTGCGGGTGCGCTCCATCCGGGCGTCCACGTCCTCCTCGGCCACCTGGTTGAGGGCCAGGGTGCCGCCCGTGGAGAGGGCGGTGCCGATGAGGGTGTGGAAGAGGCCCTGGAGGCCGAGCCCTTCGCGCGAGGCGAGATAGTAGCCGGCCGCCGTGGCCATCAGCACCATGGGGACGAGCCGGGGCTTGGTCAGGGAGAGGTAGTCCGCGAGGCGGCGGGAGATCGCACCCTTGCGGATCCCGATCGCGGCGCCGCGGAGGCTCATCATGCCGCCGCCTGCCCCGGGAGGGCGCCGCCTCGGGCGGGCTCGGGCGCGGCGGGCTGGAGGCGCCGCAGCCAGATGGCCAGCACGAGGGCCGCCGCGAAGAGGAGGGAGCCTCCCGCCACGTGGGCGGCGCCGAGGGCCGCCACGGCCGCGTAGGGGAGCAGCGGGTCGGCCCACTCGGTGTATTTCCCGACAAACGCGCCTGCCCCGAGGAGGACCTGGACCACGAGGAGGATCCACACGAGATTCGCCGCGCGGAGCACGGCGGGGTGGCTCCCGCACTCGCGGATGGCTCGACCCGCCGCCCACAGTGCGGCGGCGGCCGCGACCACGGCGAACGTCAGGTGGAGCTCGGCCCCCTCGCCGGTGTGGCGGAGGTAGGCGCCCAGGGCGGTCTGGAGGTAGAGGGCCCCGGCGGCGAGGGCGGCCAGCCTCGCCAGCGGCGGGCCGGCGGCGAAAGAGAGGTCTCCCCCGCTCCGGGTCCATGCCCGCGAGGTGAAGAGCGCGATGCCCGCCATCAGGCCGAAGAAGAGCTGGGCGGTGCAGGCGTGGAGGACCGCGAGGTCGAGCTTCAGGAGCACCACCCGCATTCCGCCGAGCACGCCCTGGAGGACCACCAGCGCCAGGGCAGCCACCCCGAGGGCTCGCAGCCACCTGCGCCCGTCGCGCCAGAGGATGGAGCCCGCGGTAAGGATGGTGAGGATGCCCACCACCGAGCCCATCAGCCGGTGGGAGTGCTCCACCAGGACTCCCCCCGCCATCCTGGAGAGGGGGAAGGAGAACATGTCGTGGCCGAAGGTGGTGGGCCAGTCCGGCACGGCGAGGCCCGCCCCCAGGCTGGTCACCAGCGCGCCGGCCACGATGAGGAGCAGGGTGGCGCAGAGGGTGAGCAGGGCCAGGCGGTGGGGCCAACCGCCTCCCTCGGAGGGGACGCTGGGACCCGCGTGCGGCATGGGAGCTTCTCCGGCTCGCGTCGGCCTAGTGGGAGGCGGCCGCTGCCTGGGCCGACAGCGGCTTCGTCTGGGGCGCCCAGTCCGCGCTTTCGTCGGGCACGCTGTACTCGTAGGGCCCGCGCTGGACGATGGGCAGGGCGGGCCCGAAGTTCCCGTGGGGGGCCGGGGTGGGGGCCACCCACTCGAGCGTGCTCGCGTCCCAGGGGTTCTGCGCCGCCGCGCGGCCCATCTCGCCCATGTTCTTGGCGAGGTAGCGGAAAACCCAGGCGATGACGGCGAGGGCGATCAACCCGGCCACGGTCCGCGCGCCCCCCCCGGCCGGGGCCTTGGGCATCAGCCCCACGGCGGCCACCAGCACCACCCGGTAGGCGACCAAGCCGCACGCCAGGGCCGCGGCGGCCTGGGCGAGGGCGCGGAACCACCGGGCGTTCCAGCGGAAGATGCTTCCCAGGAAGTTGAACACGAAGGGGATCTGCCCCAGCCCCAGGCCCAGCGCGCCCAGGGTGATGAGGACGTTGACGGGCTGTATGTCCTTGAGGAAGTCATACTGCATCGGGTTGTAGATGCGGCGCATGTGGCCGCCCACCCCGATGATGTGCATGGGGAAGAAGGCCAGGTTGAAGAAGATGAAGGTCAGCCAGAAGTGGACCCTCCCCAGGGCGTCGTCCATGTGCTTGTTGAACATCTTGGGGAACCAGTAGTGGACCCCCCCGAAGATGGCGAACATGCTGCCGCCGAAGATCACGTAGTGGAAGTGGGCCACGATGAAGTAGGTGTCGTGGATGTAGATGTCCACCACGTTCGATGCCATGAAGATGCCGCTGAGGCCCCCGATCACGAACAGGATGACGAACGAGAGGGCGTGCATCATCGGGACGGTGAAGCGGATGGAGCCGCCCCACAGGGTGCCCAGCCAGTTGAACGTCTTGATGGCCGAGGGGATGGCGATGACCAGGGTGGTCATCATGAAGGCCGAGCCCAGGTAGGGGCTCATCCCCGACTGGAACATGTGGTGGCCCCACACGAGCCAGGAGAGGAAGGCGATGGAGCACATGGAGTAGACCATCGCCCGGTAGCCGAAGATGGGCTTGCGGCTGAAGACGCTCAGGAGGTCGGAGGCGATCCCCATCCCCGGTAGGATGAGGATGTACACCTCGGGGTGCCCGAAGTACCAGAACAGGTGCTGCCAGAGCAGGGGCTCGCCCCCCTGGGCCGGGTTGAAGAAGGTGGTGCCGAACACCCGGTCGAAGAACATCAGGGCCACCGCCGAGCCGAGGACGGGGAGGGCCAGCAGGCTCAGGATCGCCGTGATGAAGAGGGACCAGACGGCCAGCGGCATCCGGAACCAGGTCATTCCCGCCGTGCGCATGTTGATCACGGTGGTGATGTAGTTGACCGCGCCCATGAGCGAGGAGAGGCTCAGCACGAAGAGGCTGAGCGCCCAGAGGTTCTGGCCCCAGCCCACGCCGGTGTACTTCTCCACGGTGGAGAGGGGGGCGTAGCCCGTCCACCCGCTCGCGGCGTGCCCTCCCTCGACCTGGAAGCCCGCCATCATGATCGCCCCCCCCAGCACCGCCGCCCAGAAGGAAAGCATGTTGAGGACGGGGAAGGCCATGTCCCGCGCGCCGATCATGAGCGGGATGAGGAAGTTCCCGAAGCAGCCGACCAGGATGGGCATCACCACCATGAAGACCATGATGGTGGCGTGCATCGTGACCAGCATGTTGTAGAAGTTCGGGGTGATGATGCCCGTCGGCATGCTGTTGCTGTCCTGGGACACCCAGCCGAAGCCCCACACCGGGGTCTCCGGCCAGGCCAGCTGCCAGCGGAACATGAGGGCCATGATGCCGCCCAGCACCATCATGAGGAGGCCCAGCCACAGGAACTGCCTGGCGATCATCTTGTGGTCGGTCGAGAAGACGTAGGTGGTCCAGAACCCGCCCGCGTGATGATCGTGGTGCGCCGCAGCTGCCGTCGAATCGCTCATGGTTTGACGCTTCCCTTTCTAGAGCCCGGAGTGAAAGGCAGTCCTTGTCTCCGTGGATGGGCCGGCGGCCGGGCCGCCTCCCCGGCGCGCTACGGCTGCGGCGCCGGCTGGGGAGGCGCCCAGGTCTTCTGGAGCCACGCCTGGTAGTTCTCCGGCGAGTGGACGACGACCTCGCCCTTCATGCCGGAGTGGCCGAACCCGCAGAGCTCGGCGCAGGGGATCTCGAACTTGCCGGTCTTGGTCAGGGTGAACCACAGGGGGATGGCGCGGCCGGGCACGACATCCTGCTTCATCCGCGCCTGGGGGATGAAGAAGCTGTGGATGACGTCCTCCCCCTTCAGGGTGATCAGCACCTGCTTGTTCACCGGCACGTTGAGCTGGTTGTCGAGGACCTTGTCGTCGGGGGTGCCGAACTTCCCATCGGGGCCCGGGTAGCGGACGATCCAGTTGAACTGCTTGCCGGTCACCTCCACATGAACGTCGGGTTTCGCCGGCGGGTTGAACTTGAGCCGGGCCCAGGAGTTCTGGCTCACCAGCACGAAGACCAGGAGGATGACGGCGGGGATGACCGTCCAGAGGATCTCGAGGGTGCTGTTCCCGTGGGTGTACTTGGCCCGCACCCCGGGCCGGTGGCGGTACTTGACGATGAAGACCAGCATCGCCGCCGCCACCAGGATGAAGGTGACCGCCGTGAGGTAGTAGGAGACGTAGAACAGCCGGTCGATCTCGATCCCTTCGACCGAAATGTTCTCCGGGAGCCAGCTCATCATCGGGGGCCGATCCTCCGAAAGCGCGTGGGGGCCGGAGCGGGTTCCCGCCGGGCCCGGGAATATGAATTCGGCCCGGGATCCGGGCGCATGGGCTCCCCGCTGCGAGCGCGGAAACCACGGCCCGGCCTTGGGGCGTCCGGCGAGTCTAATGGAGATGAGCGGGAGTTTTCAACCCCCGAAATCAGACCGAAGCATCTGAATGTTGCGGGGTTCGGGCCGGGGCGCTTCTCGGGAGCGGCGCGGGGGCCGGGCGGGCGGCCTCCCGCGCCGGATGCTCCCCTCCCCTTGACGGCGGAGGGGCGGGTGGGTAGCTTCATGGCGGAGCCGCGGGGGGAGCCTCCCCGCCCCACCCCATGCGCCTGTAGCTCAGCTGGATAGAGCGTCTGACTACGGATCAGAAGGTCGGGAGTTCGAATCTCTCCAGGCGCACCATAAAATCAAGGGCTTGCGGGGATGACCCGCAGGCCCTTTTTCTCTCAAGTGTCCAAAAAGTGTCCAAAAATTCTTTTGTAGAGCCCAGTTGTAAAGAGTGTTAACTGGCCTTATTCCATGACGACCGAGTGAACACTTCTTTATCTCACCTCTTTCTGTCTTTCCCCCTACCCCTCCCCCACCAGATACCTCACCACCTCCCCCGCGGTGTAGGACTCCTTCCCGTCCGCGAGGAAGCGGGCGATGCGGTTAAGGTCGTCCCCGGAGGTCAGGAGGGGCCGCTCGCGGCGGCCGTCCGGCCGGACCTGGGGGTGGCCGATGTTGGCGAAGAGGCCGTTGCACAGGCACTTGCGGCCCTGGGTGTCCTCGCGCCGCCCCCCCTTCTTCACGTAGTCCTCGACCGGCTCGGACGGGCAGCGGTAGCCCAGGGTGCCGTCCGCGCGCCGGTAGACTTCCTGGAGGTAGCCCAGGTCGCAGATCCGGGTGCGGGCCTCGTAGACTTCTCTCTCGGAGATCGTGCCCCCGAGCCGGACGACCTTGAAGGGGAAGCGGGTGGGGGAGGCCAGGGGGTCGGTGAAGACGCGGCCTTCCCCCCGCGCCGCCATCCGGCGGACCGCCCGCTTGAGGTCCTCCGCCAGGCCGGACTCCTCGCAGAAGGCGAAGAGGGTCCCCACCTGGACGCCCGCTGCGCCCTGGGCCCGCATCTCCCGCAAGCTCTCCGGGGCGGCGCAGGAGCCCCCCACCCAGAAGGGCAGCCCCAGTTCCTTGATCTGGGAGAGGTCCACGTCGTCTTTGGGCCCGTAGAGGGGCTCTCCGCTCTCCTGGAGCTGGAGGGGGCCGCGCGGGGGGGCGTTGTGCCCACCCGCGGTGGGCCGCTCGACGACGAAGCCGTCCACCCGCCCGGTGGACTTCTTCGCCAGGGTGAGCGCGAGGGTGAAGGAGGAGACGATGGCCAGGAACTGCGGGCGCTTGAGGGGGGGCAGCTCCTCCTCGATCAGGTCGCGGGGCACGAGATGGGAGCGGAATATCTCATCCTTCGTGGCGCCCGCCACCTGGAGGCGGAGGGAGGCCTCCTCGTGGCGCGCCAGGCGGTCGAGCGCGCCGGGGATCTCCCGGGGGATGCCGGCGCCCATCAGGACGAAGTCCACCCCCGCCAGCATCGCGCCGTAGAGCGAGACGAGGTTGGGCAGCTGGATCTTCTCCAGCAGGTTGATCCCGACCGGGCCCGCGTGGCCCTCCTTGGCCAGCCACACTTCGGCGAAGTTCGCCGCGATCGCGAGCTCGAGCAGGCTGTGCCTCGGGTGGACGGCGTATCTGGGGATGGGCCGGTAGGGGGCGTCCGCGTCCTTGCCGCCGGGGATGTAGTACTTGGCGATCAATCGCTCGGCGATCTCCGGCACGGGGAAGCGGGCCAGCGCGCGGCGCATGTGCCCGCCCGGGTCGCCATCCTGGAGCCGGCGGGCCAGGATGAGGTCCATCGCCGTTCCGGACACCACCCCCATTTGGCCGGCGCGGGCCACGGCGTTCGCCAGCCGCCAGGTCGAGACGCCCGCCCCCATCCCGCCCTGGATGACGGCCGGATACGTCTTGCTGGCTTTGCCGTTCCCGTTCGCTGGCCCGCGCATCTCAGAGAGGGCGGGCGGCGAGGGGATGGCTTCCACGTGAAGAACGTCCGCGACGGGGTTGATGGAATGTCTCCGTGGCACGGCGGCTCGATGCGCTTCCGCCGGGGAGGGAAAAGGCAGCCGGGACGGAATAATAAGACTTTTGATTCTGAAAATCCATCGTCTCGCCGTTCCGGAGGGGGGTCGCGGGCGGACTCCTCCGCCAACCCACGGGCCGTGAGCCGGTTTAGAGGGCTCCTTCCCGGGAGTGGCCGGGGCATGGGACGAGTAAATCGTTTCGATTCAATGATTTCAACCGGATCCCAGCGCTGCCGGGCGTAGTCGTAACTTGATTTTCTCTCCTGCGGGGATAATATTCCTTTCAATCGCCGAACCCTTCCGGCTCGGAAGGGACGGGGGACCCGAGCTCTTGGGGTGAGTGCCGGACGGCTGGTCCGGCAGGGGCGACTCGGACGCCCTAACCCGACAGCTAACCTCGCAGGCGTTCCCCGGGAGACGCTTCCGAAGCCTTCTCCCACGAACGAGAGCGCGCGCCCGTGCCGTGCACGCACGGCATCCGTCCGCGCGCGGACGGAGGGGGAGAGGTCCACATGCCTGCCCATTTCTTCAATGACTCCTCCACCGGCTCCCCGCCGGCGGAGACCCTTTCCATCGGGAGACGCCTGCGGCGCGCGCTGTTCGGCGAGCCGCGCAGCCTGGCCGACCACTCCCTGTTCCACAAGTTGTCGCTCATCCCGTTCCTCGCCTGGGTCGGCCTGGGCGCCGACGGGCTGTCGTCCTCCGCCTACGGGCCGGACGAGGCCTTCCGCACGCTGGGCCAGCACACCTACCTGGCGGTCGGGCTGGCCTTCGTGATGGCCTCCACCGTCTCCATCATCTCGCTGGCGTACAGCCACATCATCGAGCGCTTCCCCCACGGCGGCGGCGGCTACCTCGTCGCCAGCCAGCTGCTGGGGCCCCGCGTCGGCGTCGTCTCGGGCGCAGCCCTGGTGGTGGACTATATTCTGACCATCACCGTCTCGATCGCGGCGGCGGGCGACGCGCTGTTCAGCTTCCTCCCCCTGCCTTGGCACATGTGGAAGCTTCCGGTCGAGGTCTTTCTCATCGCCTGGCTGGTCGCCGTTAACATCCGCGGAGTGCGCGAGTCGGTCCTCATGCTCGCGCCGATCTTCCTGGTGTTCATCGCCACCCACGTCGTCCTGATCGCCGGCGGGATCGCCTTCCATGCCGCGGACTTGCCCGCCCTGGCCGAATCGGTGAGCGACGGCTTTCAGGGAGGACTGGCGACGCTCGGCGCCGGGGGGATGTTCCTGCTCTTGATCCACGCGTTCTCGCTCGGCGGCGGGACCTACACCGGGATCGAGGCGGTCTCGAACGGGATCCCGATCATGCGGGAGCCCCGCGTCCAGACGGCGAAGCGGACCATGCTCTACATGGGGAGCTCCCTGGCGTTCACGGCCACCGGCCTCTTGATCGGCTACCTGCTCTGGAAGATCACGCCCGCCGAAGGCATGACCATGAACGCGGTCCTGGCCAACGCGTTCGCCCGTCACCTTCCGTTCGGGGAGGTTTTCGTCGTCCTGGTTCTCGTGTCTGAAGGCGCCCTCCTGGTCGTCGCCGCCCAGGCGGGCTTCATCGACGGCCCGCGGGTCCTGGCGAACATGGCGGTCGACTCGTGGATGCCCCACCGCTTTTCGGCGCTGTCGGACCGGCTCACGACCCAGAACGGCATCGTCCTCATGGGCGCGGCCTCGCTCGCGGCCTTGCTCTACACGCTCGGCGACGTGCGCCAGATCGTCGTGATGTACAGCATCAACGTGTTCCTGACGTTCTCCCTCTCGCTGGGGGGAATGGCGACCTATCACCTGCGGACGAGGGACAGGGAAGAGCTCTGGGTCCGGCGGACGGCGCTCTTCACCGCTGGCTTCGTGCTTTGCGCGACCATCCTGGCGTTCACGATCATGGAGAAGTTCTTCGAGGGGGGCTGGATCACGGTCCTCGTCACGGGGTCCGTCGTTTTCTTGAGCTTCTTGATCCGCCGGCACTACCACGCGGCGGCGGCGCAAATCGCGAAGCTGCCCGACGAGCCGGAGAAGATAAACCATCTCTCTCTCCTCCCCGTGGGGGAGATCGACCCCCGCGAGCCGACCGCAGCCGTCCTGGTCGCGAGTTACGGCAAGCTGGGCATCCGGACCGTGCGGAGCATTTTCAAGGAGTTCCCCGGCCACTATAAGAACATGGTGTTCCTCGCCGTCGGCGTCGTCGATTCAGGGGCCTTCAAGGGGGGAGGGAACGCCCTAGAGTCGCTTCGCGCAGCCGCGGAGGAGACGGGAAAGAAATACGTCGGTCTGGCCAATCGCCACGGCGTTCCGGCGGCTTACCGGGTCGGCATGGGCATCGATGTGGCCGAAGAAGCGGAAAAGCTCTGCTTGAACCTGGCCAGGGAGTTCTCGCACGTCACGTTTTTCTCGGGGAAGCTCGTCTTCGAGCGGGAGCGCTGGTACCACCGCTTCCTGCACAACGAGACCGCCTTCGCCGTGCAGCGGCGCCTGCAGTGGGCGGGCCAGACCATGGTGATATTGCCGGTTGTCGTGGAGCGGTGACGCGATGAACGCTCGAAGCGGGAAGAACGAGTCGAAGCATTGGCGGGCCGCCCGGACGGGCATGCTTGTGGCTGTTGCGTTCACGGCCGCCGCAGTCTATGTCCAAACCTTGCCAACGGAGCAAGGGTCCATCGACATTTACGGCAGACGCTTGAGCGACCTGCCGGATATGGTCCGGCTGACGCATCAACAGGTGATCGGCCAAGTTCTGCGGGAGATTCCCGGGAAACTCCTCGGGGTGCGTCTCCGCGAGCAGAACAAAACGCCGGTATATGAAGTGGAATGGGTTTCCGCTCAGGGCAATACCGTATGGGTATCGCTAATCGACGCCGGAAGCGGCGCCGTGCTTTCGAGGCGTGAAATCCCCGACACGCGCTTTGTCGCTACGCGATGACGGTTTGCCTGATCGTCAGAGGGGTTGATTTTACGGCCCGGAAAGCCCTGGCGTCCGAATTCTCCAACGCCCCAGGAAAACAATGGCTTGCGGGGATGGCCCGCAAGCCATTGTCCGCTCAAGGGATTTTGGGTCTTTTCCGGGTCAGCTCCCCCCGCCGCCGGGGTTGAAGAAGATCCAGGGGTTCCGCCGCTCGGGGTTGCGCACCAGCCGGCCCCACCGCAAAAACCAGAATCCCGTCAGGAAGAGGGTGAAAACGCCCGCCAAGACCATCAGATCGCGCCACATTTCTCTATTTTTCTCCAGCGGCGGCTTTTCCTTGTCCCTCCAAGCCGTTTAGACCCGCGAGGGTTCCCGGGGGCTGTTGCGCACACATCTAATAGAACCCGGGGTCGAGAAGGATTATTCAGCGGGTTCAGGGGAGGTGGAAGTCCACGGATGGCCGAAGCTCCTATTTTTCAACGCCATAGATGCGGTATACTGGATTTTCCGGCAAGGGGGCCGGGTTTCCTGGAGACGCGCGTTCCGATGAGCACGGGCGGCGGATCGTAGACCATGGAGCGCGACCTCCGGCTCGACTTCTTCCGCGGCTTGGCCCTCTTCTTCATCTTCATCGACCATATACCGAACAACCCGCTGGCCCAGTTCACGCTCCAGTCGGTGGCGTTCTCGGACGCGGCCGAGGTGTTCATCCTGATCTCGGGCTACACCGCCGGCATGGTGTACGGCCGCGCGATGGAGCGCCAGGGCCCGCTGGTGGCCGGAGTGCGCGTCTACCACCGGGTGTGGCAGCTCTACGTCGCCCACGTGTTCCTGTTCACGCTGTTCATGGCGATGATGGCCTACACGGTCGGCGCCCTCAACAGTTCCCTCTACGCCGAGGAGTTCCGCGCCGCCGACTTCCTCAAGGAGCCGGGCGTGGCGGTGGTCAAGGCGCTGACGCTCCAGTTCCAGCCGGCCTTTATGGACATCCTGCCGCTCTACATCGCCCTGCTGATGGGGCTCCCCTTCGCGCTCGTCGGCTTCCGCCGCTGGCCGGGGGCCGTGGGGCTCGCCTCCTCCGCCCTCTGGCTCGTGGTCCAGCTCGACAAGATGATAGAGCTGCCGGCCTACCCCGGGCCAAACCAGGTGTGGTTCTTCAACCCCTTCGCCTGGCAGGCGCTGTTCTTCCTGGGCGCCTGGCTCGGCTGGCGCGGGACGAAGGACGGCGTTGCCTGGGTCGCCAACCGCTGGCTGTTCCGCTTTGCAGCCGCCCTCGCCCTCGCCGGGTTCCTCATCCGCTTCAGCTGGACGCTCCACGGGCTCTACGACCCGATCCCGGCGCTGTTCCCCAAGGCGCTGTGGCCGTTGCTGAGCAAGAAAAACCTGGGGCCGCTGCGCTTCGCCAACGCGCTCGCCCTCGCGCTGCTGGTCGCGCACCTCATCCCTCCGCAGGGGCGGTCCATGACCGCCGCCGCCGCGCGGCCGTTCGTCCTGTGCGGCCGGCACTCGCTCCACATCTTCTGCCTCGGCATCCTGCTCTCGGTCGTCGGGCACCTGGTGATCAACGAGTTCTTCGGCCGCGCCCCCATGCAGCTCGCCGTGTCGGCGGCGGGGGGCGCGATCATGACCAGCGTCGCAGCGCTGATGGACTGGTTCGCCGCGGCGCAGGCCCCGCCCGGGCTTCGCGCCCAACGGGCGGCCGCGACGGGCGGAGGGGCGTGAGCATGGCCGGGTCTTTCCTGCGGCTCGCCGTCGGGATTTTCGCCGCGGCGGGCATCTGGCTCCTGTCGGCTCCGGCGGCCGCCCCCGCCCAGCCGCAGGATTGCGATGTTGCGGAGAGCTTTTATTCCTTCGAGCCGACGCTGCCGAACACGATCCGGGCGCTCGCCAGCGGGCGGGAGGTCATCATCGCCGCGATTGGAGGCGCCTCCACCCGCGGGGGAACGTGGGGAAGCCCCGAGCTCGCCTGGCCCGCCCGCCTGGCCGCGGCCTTGGTGGAGCGCGTCCCGGCCGCGCGCGTGAAGGTTGTCAACCTCGGGGTAGCGCGCCAGACCTCGGGGGAAATGGCCGCCCGCTTCGTGCGGGAGGTGCCCGCCCTGAAGCCCGCCCTGGTGATCTGGGAGACGGGGACGATGGAGGCGGTGCGGAACACCGACCTCGGCGAGTTCCGCGAGACGGTGCAGGCCGGGCTCGGCCGGCTGCGCGCCGCCGGGCCCGAGGTGGTGCTGATGGACATGCAGTTCTCGCGCGTCACCCATGCGGTGATCAATATCGACCGCTACGTGAACATACTGCGCGAGGTGGCCGACGCCAACGACGTGCCCCTGTTCCCCAGGCACGACATCATGCGCTACTGGGCCGAGAACGGCATCCTGGATCTGAGGACCCCCGACCGCGAGAAGCGCCGCCAGCTTGCCGTTCGCCTCCACGAGTGCATCGGGCGCGAGATGGCGGATTTCATCGTGCGCGGCGCCCACCCTTCGCGCCCCGCACCCGGGAGGCGGCGATGAGCGCGCGCCGCCTCGCCGGACTCGCCGCCGCGGTCTTCCTGGTCGCCGCGCCGGCGCCCGCCGCCGCTTCGCACAAGGCGCTGCGCTGCACCGCGCCGAAGGAGGTGACGCGCTTCAAGGTGACGCTGCCCAACACCGCCCGGGCCATCCGGCGGGGCAAGGCGCTGGTCATCGTGGCCATCGGGTCCTCCTCGACCCAGGGTGTCGGCGCCTCCGATCCGGGGCACAGCTATCCCGCCCTGCTCGCGGAAGAGCTGCGCCGCCGCTGGCCGCGCCTCGCGGTGGTCGTGCTCAACATGGGTGTCGGCGGAGAGATGGCCGACCAGATGCTCGCCCGCTTCGCGCGCGACGTGCTGCCCTACCGCCCCCATCTCGTCATCTGGCAGACCGGCAGCAACCAGGTGATCAAGAAGGGCGACATGCTCGGCTATACGGAGACGATCCGGGAGGGGATCGGCCGGCTCAGGGCGGCGCGCATGGACGTCATCCTGATGGATCCGCAGTACGCGCCCAGGGTGATCGCGCGGCCGGTGCACCGGCGCATCGTGGACTCCATCGGCGCAGTGGCCAACGACCTGAAGGTCGGTGTCTTCCAGCGCTTCGCGGTGATGCGGCACTGGGTGTCGAGCGGTCAGCATAAGATGGAGGAGATCGTCGCGCGGGATCGCCTGCACATGAACGACGTGAGCTACGGCTGCATCGCCCGCCTGTTGGCCGACAGCCTGGACGCCGCCGCCCGCGCCACTCCGCTTCCCCCGGCCGGCGGTCCCGCCTCCGAGCCGCGCGCTGAAACCACCACCCGGTAAGACCGCTCCGCGCCCGCCTGTCTGAACGACTCGCTCAGGATTTGGCGGCCCGCTCCGCGCCCTCGGGGAAGAGGTGGGCCCAGGTCTCGGCGAATTGGTGCTTGCCCACGGCGAGCCGTAGCGCTCCCGGCATGACCCGCCGGGCCAAGCGGAGCATCTTGGCCGCCTTGTCCCGGATGTCCCACTGGGCGTGAGGGTCCTCGCGCAGGCGCGAGACGTGGCAGAGCTCCCGGGCGTTCGCCGTGAAGAGCGCCCGCCGGCGGTGGGCGTTGGTGAGGACATAGGGCGCCGCGAGGGGGGCCTTCTCGAAGATGGCGCGGTAGGCCGCGTCTGTCTCCTCGGCAGCGGCGCGGAACTCCGTCCCGGCCCCCGCCTGGACGACGGCCTCCGGCACGGTCACCCCGAGGGCGGGGTCGTAGGGCTGGACGTTCAGGGTGGACATCCGGTGGCGCTTGAGCTGGCCAAAGCAGGCCGCCGAGAGGGTGACCTCGAAGACGCAGCGGGCGTTCTCGAACTCGCGCAGCACCGGGTCGAAGCTCTTCATGTGCCGGAAGGTCGAGGCCATGAAGCGCTGGCGCTCCCCGTCCTCCATGGCCCGGGCCGCGGCCAGGCACTCGCCCATCGGGCGCTGGCTGGCGGAGTGAAGGAGGGCGGCGGCGATGAGGGCGTCCGCCTCGGGGGTGGCGTCGACGAGAGCGACGTCCTCTTCCTCTGCCATCGGCTTAGAGGACGGCAGGCTCTTCAGCCGGGCGAACGCCTCGGCGGCAGCCTCGCGCAGCTCGGCGCGGGCGAGCTGGTTGTAGGGAGTGGGGTCGGTGTACTTGACCAGGGAGGGGGCCACCCCTTCCAGGGCCTCGAAGAGCCGCCGGCCGTACTCGCGGACTTCGGCCAGCGGGTGGGAGGCGCACCGGCTGATGACGTGCTCGACGCTCCGGGCGCTGAGGGTCATGCCCACCTGGGTCTCGGTGGCCAGGGAGACGACGTAGCGGGCGTCCTCCTTGGCCCAGCCCTCGAGCGTCTTGTGGTTCTTCTTCGAGGCGGCGAGCTCCGGGTTATGGTCGAACACCCAGGGCCGTAGCTTCTCATAGAGGCGGTGATAGCAATCATTCTGTGTCCTAATTGTCGCTATAAAAATGTGTTCAAGACCGACATCGATAACTTCTTTGGGTATTACGAAATCGTTTTGAAGGAGAATGTAACGCTGGCTTTTTTCAGTATACGCAAGAAGACGAAACTTTTGGATCTCTTCAACTGCGTAGCGGCTCACCCCCATCACGTCGACGTTGAAGCAGGCGTGCTCGGCCACCGAGCTGTGGCCGTACTCGAAGATGATGGTCTGGTTGCTCTTGCGCGCCTTCTCCACTTCCCCGCGCGCGACCGCCCGGAGCTCGTCCAGGGCGCGCGGGTCGCGGCTGATGCGGGCGTAGGCGGCGCTGATGGGCTCGGGTGTCAGGTTGTCCCGGCCCAGGAACTCCGCCGTCCGCCGCTGGAGCTCGGCCGCCTGGGAGCGCAGCTCGGCCTCGCTCATGGCGTCGAGACGGCTCTCCTCCCACCCCGTGGCGACGGGCTCGAGGATCTGGGTCTTGAGGTGCCGGAGGAGCTCGATGTCGATGTTGTGGCCGGCCAGGACGATGCGCATGAGCATTCCGTTCGGGGCGGTGAGTCACGCAAGGCGAGGAAGTACGCTGCACCGGATTTTGAAGACAGGGGTATTATGGACCCCAAGGGTGGTAGGTTCAAGGAAATTCCTCGGGCGGGCGGACCCCTGGAGCGTCTAATGCTGGGCGAGCCGGGAAAAGGCGCGCCGGTCCGGCTGAAAGTCCTTCCGGGAGCCGTCCGATTCGAGGGGCCGGTTGCATCGGATGGGCTCCTCTGGGATGATGCGCCCTCCATTCGCGGGGGCGTCCTTTTCCCGGCGCATGTCTTGAGGGGAGAGGGGTTTCCGCATGCCCTGCCGCTGGAGGGCTTCGGCCACGGATCGAAGATTCGCCCTGCCGCCCACGCGGCCTTCTTTGCTTGCCGGCGTTGTCGCCCTCTTGCTTGCGGGCGGGGTATCTTCCTCGTCCGCCGGGCCGGGCGGCCCGCCGGGGATGCCGCGTCCCGCGCCTCTCGTTACCCTCGGCGAGATCGTCCAGCGCGAGATTCGCAGCCAGCTGACCGCCGTGGGCACGGTCGCACCCAACCGGACCTCGGTGGTGAGCAGCGAGATCGAGGGCCGCGTGAGGGAGGTCCCCGTGCGGGAGGGTGACCCCGTCACCGCCGGGAGGAGTGTGCTGGCCTCCCTGCAGCGATCCGATCTGGAGTTCGATCGGCGGATCCTCCAAGCGGAACTCGAGAAGGTCCGCCAGGAGCACCTCCGCCTCCAGCGCGTCCAGTTCGCCGAAGCGGGGGGCCTGCGCGCCCGCATGGAGGACTGGGCCGGCCGCCTCCGGCGGGCCGAGGCCGAGGTGCAGCGCGTCCAGGAGCTCGTCGCGAAGCGCCTGGCCGACCGCTCCTTGCTCGACCGGGCCGCCGCCGACCTGGAGAGCACCCGGAAGCAGGCGGCGGAGTCCGCCCAGCTCCTGAAGACGGCCGAGACGGGGTTCCGCCAGGAGGAGATCGCCAAGGCCAAGGCCGACATCGAACGGGTGGAGGCCCAGCTCGCGCGGATCAGGGACGAGATCTCGAAGACGGTCATCCGCTCCCCCCTGACCGGCTTCGTCACGGAGAAGGCGGCGGAGATCGGCCAGTGGGTCCAGAAGGGCGGGCGCGTGGCCGAGGTGGTCGAGATCGGCCGGATGATCGTGCGCGTGCCGATCTCGGAGAACCACGTCGAGAAGATCCGCGCCGGCGACGCCGTGCGGATCGCCTTCGACGCGCTGGGGGGCAAGAGCTTCGCCGGGAAGATCCGCGCCGTCATCCCGAAGGCGGACCCGAAGAGTCGCACCTTCCCGGTCGAGGCGGAGCTCGCGAACACGCCCGACCACGCCATCAAGGCCGGCATGTTCGCGCGCCTGACGATGGAGTACGGCGACGCCGTCCGTGCCCTCCTCGTGCCGAAGGACGCCATCCAGCTCAGGGCCCGGCGCACCTCGGTCTTCGTGTTCGAGGGCGGGAAGGTGCGCGAGGTCGAGTTCACCGCCGGGCGCAGCGTGGATTCCTTCGTCGAGGTGACGGGGGGCGCCCTCCGGGCCGGGATGAGGCTCGTGGTTCAGGGGAACGAGAGCATCGTGGACGGCATGGAGGTGCGCCCGCGGGCCCCTCAGGGCGGCCGGCCCGCTCCCTCCGCCAGCCAGGGAAGCCGGGGATGAGGCCCGCAACCCGCGGGCGCAAAGAGGCGGCGGGCGCTCCTTCGGGAGAAGGCCGCCGCCGGGGGAAGGAATGAAGATCATCCACGCATGCGTCCGCTACCCCGTCACGACGATGGTGGGGGTGATCCTGGCGGTCCTGTTCGGGGTTATCAGCCTCTACCGCATCCCCGTCCAGATGACTCCCACGGTGGACCGGCCCGTCATCACGGTCGAGACCGCCTACAAAGGGGCCGCGCCCCTCGAGGTGGAGGAGGAGGTTTCCAACCGCCTCGAGGAGAAGCTCACCTCGGTCGAGGGCCTCACCCAAATGACCTCGAGCAGCGAGGAGGACCGCTCCCGCGTGATCCTGGAGTTCGACTGGGGCACGAACAAGGATATCGCCCGCCTCGACGTCTCCGAGAAACTCGGCCTGGTCAAGGACTTTCCCATCGATGCCGACCGGCCCAGCATCCAGGCGGTCAATTCCGATGCCGAGCAGCCCATCGCCTGGATCGTCGTGGACACGGACCTTCCCATCAACCAGGTGCGGGTCGAGGGCGACGACGTCATCCGTCCCAAGCTCGAGCGGGTGCCGGGCGTGGGCGCGGTCTGGATGTTCGGCGGGGAGGACCGCGAGGTCCGCGTGACCCTGGACTACGCCGCGATGGGCGCCCGGGGGCTCACGGTGGGGGCCCTGCGGGAGGCCCTGCTGCGGGAGAACCGCAACACCAAGGGCGGCAGGATCGACGAGGGGAAGCGGCGCTACGCGGTCCGCACCGTGGGCAGCTTCACCGCCCTGGAGCAGGTGCGGAACATCATTGTCGCGCAGTCCGCGGCAGGCCCTGTCTACCTGCGCGACATCGCCAAGGTGAGCTTCGATTACGAAGACCCGATCAACCGGATTCGGGTCAACCGAAAGCCGACGATGGGCTTCGGCATCCTGCGCAAGACGGGCGCCAACACCGTCGAGGTGATGGCCGAGGTGAAGCAGGCTATCCAGGCCATCAACCGCGTCTATAACGGGCGCGGCATCCAGCTCCGCCAGGTCTACGACGAGACGGATTACATTTACCAGGCCCGCGGGCTTGTGACCGGCAACATCTACGTCGGCGGGGCGCTGGCCGTGGCGGTGCTGCTCCTCTTCCTGGGGAGCGTCTCGGGCGTCTCGGTCATCGCGGTGGCCATCCCCGTCTCGGTGGTGGCCACCTTCATCTTCATCTACGTCCTCGGGCGCTCGATCAACATTATCTCCCTGGCGGGGCTCGCCTTCGCGGTGGGCATGGTGGTGGACAACTCCATCGTCGTGCTGGAGAACATCTACCGCCACCGCGAGATGGGGAAGGACCGCTGGCAGGCCGCCATGGACGGGGGAGCGGAGGTGTGGGGCGCGGTCCTCGCCTCGACCCTCACGACCCTGGCCGTCTTCATCCCCATCCTCTTCGTCCAGGACGAGGCCGGCCAGCTCTTCCGGGACATCGCCATCGCCATCAGCGTCGCGGTGGGCCTCTCCTTGATTGTTTCCCTCACCGTGGTGCCCATGCTGAGCGCGCGCCTGCTCCGCACCGCTGAGGGGAACACCTGGCTGACCCGGCTCCAGGGCCGCCTCGGCGTGTGCGCGTTCGGAAGCTTCGTCCAGCGCTTGCTGGCGTGGCAGCTCGGCTGGCTGCTGAGGGGGGTGGCGCGGCGGGTGGTATTCGTGGGCTTCCTAACGGCTGCGTCCGTCACCCTGGCGTGGGCCTTCTTCCCGCCCATCGACTACCTGCCGAAGGGGAACCGCAACCTCATTTTCGCTTTCTTCCGCACCCCGGCCGGGCTGAACCTGGACGAGATGGACCGGATGATCAGGGATGTGGAGGAGAAGTTCGCCGGCATGGAGGAGATCGAGCGCTTCTTCGCCGTGGCGCGGACCCAGAACCCGATCATCGGCCTCCTCGCCAAGAACGAGCACACCGACCAGGATTCCATGCGCCGGCTGGTCGGCAAGCTCTCCGGGATGGTCCAGGGGATCCCCGGGGTCCAGGCCTTCGTCACCCAGTCGGAGCTCTTCCGGCGGCGGGGCACGGGCTTCATCGGGGGGGTCAACCTGCAGGTGGACGTGCGGGGGGACAGCCTGGAGGAGATCCAGCGCATCGCGGCGGACATCGAGGGCCGGGCGCGGCGGATGCCGGGCGTGCGCTTCGTCAACAGCAGCTTCGACCTCGGGAACCCCGAGCTCCAGGTGCACGTGGACCGCGAGAAGGCGTCCGACCTGGGCGTCTCGATCCGCGAGGTGGGGGACATCATCGAGACCCTGGTGAACGGCACCCAGGCGGGGCTGTTCCGCGACCAGGGCAAGGAGCTCGACATCGTGCTGCGGGCGCCGCTCGCGGACTTCCGGAAGACGCAAGACCTCTCCAAGATCAAGGTCCACACCGCGGACGGGCGGATGGTCCAGCTAAGCGACCTGGCCGAGATCCGCCAGGCCCTTGGGCCCACCAAGATCGAGCACATCGACCGCGACCGCTCCCTCACCCTCACGGTGAACATCAGCGACGAGATCCCGCTCCAGGTGGCGGTCGATCGCATGAAGCGGGAGGTGCTCGACCCCGTCCGCCCCGGGCTCCCCTTGGGCTACGGAGTGGACGTGGCAGGCCGAGCGAGGGATCTGGCCCGCGCCTGGGACGCCCTCAAGTGGTCGTTTCTGCTGGCCCTGCTGATCACCTATCTGCTCATGGCCTCCCTGTTCGAGTCCTGGAGCTACCCGCTCATCATCATGTTCAGCGTGCCGTTCGCCGCGACGGGGGGAGTCCTCCTCGTCAGCGCCATGAACTGGCTCGAGCCCTCGGTCAAGATGGACACGGTCACCATGCTCGGCTTCATCATCCTCACGGGGACGGTGGTGAACAACGCCATCCTGATCGTCCACCAAGCGCTCAACCACGCGGCCTCGGGGCTCCCCATGCGCGAGGCCATTTTGGAGAGCTCGCGCGACCGGATGCGGCCCATCTTCATGACCACGACCACGACGGTGCTGGGCATGCTGCCGCTGGTCGCGAGCTCGGGCGCTGGGAGCGAGCTCTACCGGGGCCTGGGCGCGGCCATCCTGGGCGGGCTCTCGGTTTCGACGCTGTTCACCCTGGTGATGATCCCTGCGCTCTTCTCGCTGTGGGTGGATTTCCTGGAGTGGGCGCGGCCGGGCCAGACGGAGGCGTCGGTGCAGGCCTTCGCCGAAATGAGCGGACTGGGCGGCGGGGGGAACGGCGCGGCGGCGAGCACGAACGGTGCCCCGGCCGGGTCCCAGGCCCAAACCGATGTCCGGGAAAAGCGGATCTGAGGCGCAACGCCCCGGTCCGTCAGGACTTCCCTTCGTTCTCCGCCAGGAAGGCGTCCACCGCCGCGTTCCACTCCTTGTGGCTGCGCCGGTAGCTGTAGTGCCCCCCTATCTCCAGCAAGACCAGCTTCGAGCCCTGAATCATGCGGTTCATGTCCTCCGCGAAGTAGGGAGGAGTGAGGGCGTCGTCCTTGGCGGCGATGATGAGGGATGGCTTGCGGATGCGGCTCAGGTCGGCGGAGCGGTCGTGGTGCAGGGTCATGTCGAGCCGGGCGGCGAGCACCTCGACCGGCGCGATGGTCTCCTTCTGGCGCCGCTCGAGCGCCAGGAGGTTGTGGTACATGCTGCGGAACTGCGTCCAGCCGCAGGTCCACAGCGAGCTGAACTTGATGTACTCCTCCGGGCCGTAGGCCAGGGCGATCTGCTTGCGCGAGGTCTGGAGGCGGGTCATGTAGGGGTCGGCCCGCGTCCAGGTGTTGGTGAACACGCAGCAGCGCAGGCGGTCGGGGTGGTCCAGGGCCAGGTGCTGGAGCACGCAGCCCCCGGTGGAGGTGCCCGCCACGTGGGCGCGCTCCACCCCCAGGGCGTCCAGGAGGGCGACGGCGTCCTTGGCGATCAGCTCGGTGGAGTAGCCGTCCGCCGGCTTGTCGCTCTCCCCCGCCCCCCGGTGGTCGAAGGTGATGCAGCGGTAGCGCTTCGAGAAGTGGGGGATCTGGAAGTCCCAGGCCTCCAACAGCCCCATGAGCCCGGGGATGAAGAGGAAGGCGTCGCCCTCCCCCGTCTCGGCGTAGTTGAGCATCAGCTCTCCGGCTTGGATCCGCGGCATGGGCGTCTCCTCCCTATTCCTTGTCCGAGGCCAGGATCTCGGCGATCTCCACCCGCCTCCCCTCCTTGGCCGAGCGCACCCCTGCGCGGATGACGGCGAGGGAGAGGATGGCCTTTTCCCCGTCCACCTCGGGCTTCGCCTTCCCCCGCACGCAGTCGGCGAACTCATCGAGTTCCTCGGCGATGGTGTCGTTCTTCGTGCAGGGGACGGGCCGGGGCGGGCCCTGCTTGCGGTGGAGGATCCGCAGGCCGTCGAAGAGGGTGTAGTAGGCGGTGGCCTCCTTCCCGTAGATGTTCATCAGGTAGTACTCGGAGGCGGAGGCGTAGCTCGCCGTGAGATTCGAGATGGCCCCGCACTCGTGCTCCATGATGAGGTTGGCCACGTCCGGGTTGTCGCCCGGGAGCACCAGCTGGGCCGTCCGGGCCGAGACGGCCTGGATGGGCCCCACGAGGTACTCCAGGATGTCGATGTAGTGGATGCCGATCTGGAGCATCACCCCGCCCGGCATGGCGTCGGCCTGGTAGCGCCAGTGGCCGGGCTCGAACTGGCCCTCCCGGTCCCGGCTGATGTTGCCCTCGGCCTGGACGAGCCTGCCGAAATTCCCCTCCTCGATGGCCTTCTTCATCCAGCGGAAGTGGCTCTCCCGCCGCCGCTGGTAGCCGACCGAGAGGACAACGCCGGCCTCCCGGCAGGCCTTCGCCAGCGCCCGGCCGTCCGCCACCGTGTGGGCGATGGGCTTGTCGAGGAAGGTGTGCTTGCCCGCCTCGGCGGCGGCCCGGGCGGTCTCCAGGTGCACGTGGTTGGGGGTGGTGTTGAGGACGGCCTCGATCTCCGGGTCTCGGAGGATCTCCTCGTAGGAGGAGGCGGCCCGGCAGCCGTATTTCTTCGCGAAGGCCTCGCGCTTCCCGGCCGAGCGGGTGAAGCAGGCGGCGATCTTCAGCTTGCGCGTCCGCTGGACGGCGTCGGCGAGGACGTCCGACCACCAGCCCATGCCGATGGAGGCCACGCGGACGGGGGATTCGCTCATCGTCTTTCTCCTTGGACCTTGCGGATTCAATGCCGGAGCCGAGGTTAGCAGGATCGCACCCGGCCCGCCAACCGGAGACGCCTCACGCGGGGCTCCCGCGCCGCCGCCACTGCTGGACGAAGGGCCAGGCGATGGAGACGGCGGAGAGGAGGAGGAACCCCAGGCTGATGGGAGAGGTGAAGAAAGTCGAGACGTCTCCCTTCGACGCGGTGAGGGCGACCCGGAGGTTCTCCTCCAGGGGCCGCCCCAGCACGAGAGCCAGGATGAGGGGGACGACGGGCATGCCCAGCCAGCGCATCATCAGCCCCAGCAGCCCGAAGGCGAACATCACGTAGGTGTCGAAGAAAGAATTGCGCAGGGCGAAGCTCCCGATGGCGCACAGGACGGCGATGGCCGGGATGAGGACGGCCTTCGGGGCGTCGAGCACCTTCACGAGGAGCCGCACCCCAAGGAGGGCGATCGCCAGGGTGAAGATGTTCGACCAGAAGAAGGAGAAGATGATGGTGTAGGCGAAGTCCGCCCGCTCGACGAAGAGCATGGGGCCGGGCGCCAGCCCGTGGACGAGGAGCGCCCCGATGAGGATGGCGGTCACGGGGTCGCCGGGGATGCCCAGCGTCATCATGGGGATGAGAGCGCCCCCGCAGACAGCGTTGTTGGCCGACTCCGGGGCGGCCACGCCCTCGATGCAGCCCGTCCCGAACTTCTCGGGGTGGCGGCTGGCCTTCTGGGCGTAGTCGTAACTCAGGAAGGCGGCGATGGGCCCCCCTGTTCCGGGGAGGATGCCGATGAAAGTCCCCACCACCGACCCAATCAGGGTGGGAATGATCATCTCCCTGTAGTGTTTCCAGCGCGGATAGATGGAGCCGAAGCGGGAGAGGGCATTTCCCTTGCCGGTCCCCTTCAAGCTCTCGGCGATACCGTCCGCGAGCTGGGGGATGGCGAAGAGGCCGATGAGGGCGGTAAGGAAGTGAACGCCCTGGAGGAGGTTCACCTCCCCGAACGTGTAGCGCGCCGTGCCCATCAGGGGGTCTTGGCCCACCGTCACGAGGATGAGGCCGATGAGGCCCGAGAGGATCCCCTTCACCACCGACTGCACGGCGAAGCTGGCGATGATGGTGAGGCCGAAGAAGATTAGGCTGAAAAGATCCACGGCCTGGAACTTGAGCGCCACGGCCGCCAGCTGGGGGGCGATCAGATAAAGGCACAGGAGGCTGAACATTCCTCCGAAGAAGCTTGAAAAGATAGCCGTGCCGAGGGCGAGCCCCGCCTCCCCCTTTCGGGCCATCTGGTGGCCGTCCAGGCCCGTGGCCGAGGCCGATGGCGTCCCCGGGATGTTGAGGAGGATGGCCGAGAAGCTCCCCCCCGTCATCCCTCCCGAGTAGATGCCCAGCAGGAGCGAGATGGCGACGTGCGGGCCCATCACGAAGGTGAGGGGCAGCACGATGATGATGCCCGAGCTGATGGTCACGCCGGGCAGCATCCCCGCGATGAGCCCGATCAGGGCGCCCGCCGCCAACGCGGCCAGCGCCTCCGGCGCGGTCGCGCTCAGGAATCCTTCCAGGACGGCGGGGTTCATGCGCTAAAATCCGGGGCGGCGGGGAATGGGACTTGGAAAAGGTAGTGGAACGTCAGGTAGAGAAGCGCCGTCATCCCCACCGACCAGCCAGCGATGTAGAGGGGCCGGTTCTCGCCGGCCACCCACATCAGGGCGGCGAAGGCCAGCGGGGTGGCGAGCAGGAATCCCAAGAAGGGGAGCAGCGCGAGGTAAACCGCCAGGAAGAGAAGGCCCGCCGCCGTGCGTCGAGTGGTGCCCTTCTCCGCCTCGGGCCTCGGCGCATGCCACGGCTCCGCCAGGAGCCCCTGGACGAGGAGGACGGCCGAGAGGCCGAGGAAGCACCAGGTCAAGACCCACGGGAAAAAAGAGGGCCCGGGGACGTTCCCCAGGCGCCGGGGGAGCTGCGCCGTCAGGTAGGCATAAAGCGCCCCGAAAGCGAGGAAACCGACAGCGGCGGTGAGGTTCTTGGTCCGCATGGGCGCCCTGCTGATATCCGGGAGGCAAAGCGCGGGGGCCCGGCCCCGGCCGGGCCCCCCGGAGGCGCGCGGCTACTGCGTCGGCTTCTTCGAGCGGTAGAGCTTCGCTTCTTTCAGGATGCCCTTGACCAGCTTGTCCATCTTGTCGAGATAGGGATCGAACTCTTTCGCGTCCATCGTGTCAATGGTGAAGCCGGCCTTCTTGGAGAAATCCTGCAAGGCCTTCGAGTTCGCCGCCGCCACCATCGCCTTGTAGAGCTTCTCCTTCGCCTCGGCCGGCGTGCCCTTGGGCACGCTCAGCCCGCGGAAGAGATCGATGACCACGGGGTAGCCCAGCTCCGTGGCGGTGGGGACATCCTTGATGAGCTGGTTGCGCTTCTGGCTGGGCAAGGTGAGGATGCGGATCTGCTTCGCCTGGGCCAGCTTGATGATCCCGGTGAGGGGGCCGAACATCGCATCCGTCTCGCCGCTCAGCACGGTCGCGTTGCGGCGCTTCACCCCCACGGGGAGGTGGATCACCTTGCAGTTGGCCGCGTTCATCACGGCGACCGCGGCGATGTGGGTGGTGCTGCCCGTGCCGGCGTTGGCGATCTTGAGGACGCCCGGCCGCTTCTTGCAATCCTCGACGAAGTCCTTGAACGTCTTCCACTTGGCGTCGGCCTTCACGGCAAAAGGCATGGGCTGGTACTCCACCCGGCCGATGTGGTCGAACGCGTCGTGGTCGAAGGGGACGTTGCCGATGTTCGTCGAGGTGAGGATGGAGGTGGAGTTCCAGGCCACGGTGTAGCCGTCCGGCTTGGCGTTCTTCACGAGGGTGTAGGTGATGGCGCCGCCGCCGCCCTCTTTGTTGATGGGCACGACGGGCTGGCCGAGCGCCTTGGTCATCTCCTGGGCGAGGAGGCGCCCCTCGATGTCGGCGCTGTCGCCCGCGCCGAAGGGGATGATGAACTCGATGGGTTTCGTGGGGTAGGCCGCTCCCGCGGGGGCGCTCCAGGCGCACGCGGCGAGGAAGGCCACCAGGATCAGCCACATCCGGCACGTTCTGCTCATGATCGATCCTCCTTGGCGGCGACCCGTCCCCGGCGCGCGGGCCGGATCAGCCGATTTTGAATCCCGCGCCAACTGCCGCGACCGCCGCCCGCGCGATCGACTCGTCCTGATCCCAGTCCCCGCCGCTCACCCCGATCCCCCCGAGGCACTCCCCGCCCACGACGACGGGGAAGCCCCCCTCCATCGCGGTCCAGCGCTCAGGCCCGGCCGCGAGGGCGAGGCCCAAGGCGTGCAGGGTGTCGAGGTTCTGGGCCTGGGCCCCCTGGGTGGTGGTGGGCCGCTTGTTCGAGGCCGCGCACACGGCCTTGGTGGTGGAGGAATGGACGGTGTGGAAGCGCCCGCCGTCCATCCGCTCGAGCACCAGGAGGTGGCCTCCGGCGTCCACGATGGCCACGGTCACGGGGATGCCGAACTCCTCCGCCTTGGCGATCGCCGCCGCCAGCATCTGCTTGGCGCCGCGCGTGGTGAGGCGCTGGGCCGGGGCGAAGGGCATGAAGGCGCTTCCTCCGGTTCGGTTTTCGAAATCGTGGCGGATTGCGCCCAACCAACGGTGAAGACGGCGGCCAAGAGCAAAGTTGCGAGGCCAACAATCTAAGTGGCCGGTAACGCCATGTCAACCAATGGGCTCGGGTGATGGGGGCGGGCAAGTGGTATAAGCTTCCCCCGGGCCGGACGCTCATCGGATTTCGGAGTAATGTCCGCGGCCAGGGGGGAAGGGAATGGGGGGGCTCCGGCTCTTTCTCGAAGAGATCGCGCGCGCGGGGGGGAAGATCGCCCTCGGCCATTTCGGCCGGGTCCGGATAGAGGCCAAGGGCGAGAGCATCGTCTCCGAGGCCGACCGGGCGGTGGAGCGGCACCTCCTCTCGTGCATCCGGTCCAAGTTCCCCGGCGACTACATCCTCGCCGAGGAGAGCGGGGTGAACGGCTCGGCGCGTCCCGGCCCCGCCACCCGGTGGTGGACCATCGATCCCATCGACGGCACCGGCCCCTACCTCAGCCGGCTTCCCTTCTGGTCGGTCGAGGTAGCCTGCCTGCGCGGCTCCCGGGTGGAGGGCGCGGTCGTCCACATGGCCGCTCTGGGGGAGATGTTCACGGCGGTGGAGGGGGAGGACGCGCTTCGCAACGGCCGGCCGCTCGCGCCCCTCCCGTCCGGCCCGCCGGAGGCGCACAGCTACCTCTTCGTCCCGTGCCGGGAGGTCGAGGGGCTGGGCATACGCTATGGGGGCAGGCGCCTTTCGCTGGCCGCCGCCTCGGTGGCTCTGGCCTACACCGCCGCCGGCTCCGCCTTCGGCGCCGTGCTGGAGCCCAACTGCGCCTACGATTTCGCCCCGGCGGCCTTCATCCTCGAGCGCGCGGGCGGCGCGGCGCGCTACCTCTCGGGGAAAGAGATCGACTACGCCGAGCTGGCGGACGGCCGCCTCGCCCCCGAGCCCGTGGTGGCCGCCCCGGCGGCCCAGGTGGGTTGGCTCCAGGGCCAGGTGAGCTGGGGCTGAGCCCCTACATCCACATCCCCGCGCGCTGCATGAGCTGGTCGAGGGCGAAGGAGACCCGGTCGGGCACCTCCACCGGCGCCATGTGGCCCGATTCCCCGAACACCTCGAACGCCGAGTCCGGCAGGCCCTCGTGGATCTCCCGCAGGACCGGGACCGGGATGAGCTGATCCTGCCCTCCCGCCAGCACCGCGCAGGGCGCCCGGATCTCCCCCAGCCGCGGCCTCATGTCCTCCCGCCGCCGCATGGCGTCGAGGAGGGAGCAGAGGTTCCTCGGGAGCTGGGAGGCGATCACGCGGTGGTGCTTCTGGACGCCCTCGGCCCCGGATGCCTGGTAGGCGGCGGAGAAGAGCTGGGGGATGAACCGGCTGGCGAAGGCCTCCGATCCCTCGTCGTCGATGAACCGCATCGTCGCCAGGCGGGCCTTCCGCTGCTCCTCCGTCTCGCCGGCGGCGCGGGTGCAGACGAAGGCCGCCGCCCGCACCTTGAGGGGGTGGCGGATGGCCATGCGGCTGAGGATCATCCCGCCCATTGAGAAGCCCGCCACGGCGGCGGCGGGGATGCCGAGGGCCATGAGCAGCCCGGCCGCGTCGTCCGCCATCTGCTCCAGGGAGGTCTCGACGTCCGGGTTCTCCGTCCGCCCCAGGCCGCGCTGGTCGGGCGCGATGACCCGGTAGCTGCGCGAGAGCGCCTCCAGCTGGGCGTCCCACATGGTGTGATCCAGCGAGAAGCCGTGGAGCAGCAGGAGCGGCGGGCCGCTCCCCGCTTCCTCGTAGGCGATTCGGATGCCGTTGGCGCGGACGGATTTCATGGTTTCCTCCGGTGGTGCGCGGAAAGGCGCGATGGCCGCGTCGCCGTGATCGTGCTTTCAACCTCACCGGGAAGAGTGCGGGGTCCCGTTCCCTTTTTCGTGACCGCTGGCTGTCTCTTGAAGAGCGGGGAGCCGGAAGGCGGGCAACTCCCCCAGCGCCAGTTCGATCTCCTCGCGCACCCACGGGTGGGGTTCGCTGGCGAGGCGCCCCTCCAGGCCCGGGCGGATGGCGTCCCCGCCCAGCCGCCGCCCGATGCGGCCCAGCGCCCAGGCGGCGTGCCCCCGGGCGAGGGGCTCGCGGTGGCGCAGGGCGCGCATCAGGGGAGCGACCGCCTCCCCGCCACCCGTGTTGCCGGCCGCCACCGCCACGTTGCGCAGGAAGCCGTCGTAGCGCGACCGCATGACGGGCGTCCCGCGGAAGCGCTTGGCGAACGCCTCCTCGTCCATCTCCAGGAGATCGAGCAGGTCGGGGGAGCGGACGCCGGTCCGGGGCGCGAAGCGCGGCTCGGAGGCCGGAGGGGTGTCCGCGTTCCAGGGGCAGACCTCCTGGCAGATGTCGCAGCCGAAGAAGTGGGCGCCCACCAGGGGCCGCAGCTCGCGCGGCATGGGCCCGCGCAGCTCGATGGTGAGGTAGGAGATGCACCGCCGCGCGTCCACCACCCCCGGCGCCACGATGGCCCCGGTCGGGCAGGCCTCAATGCAGCGGGCGCAGGTGCCGCAGTGCTCCTCGGCGAATGGGGCGTCCGCAGGGAGAGGCCGGTTGAGGAGGAGGGCGCCGAGAAAGAAATAACTCCCCAAGGCGCGGTGGAGGAGAAGGGAGTTCTTGCCCTGCCAGCCCAGGCCCGCGCGCACGGCGAGGTTGCGTTCGAGGATGGGGCCGGTGTCCACGTAGCTGCGCCCGTCCATCCCCGGGTCGAGCTCCTTCAGGTCGCGCAGGAGGCGGAGGAGGCGCTTCTTGAGGAACTTGTGGTAGTCCCCGCCGTGGGCGTAGGAGGCGATCTTCCCGGGCAGGAGGGCCGGGGAGGGGAGCGCCTCCTCTGAGCGGTAGCGGATGGCCACCACCAGGGCGCTCCGGGTCTCGGGCCACACCCGCCGAAGGTCGGAGCGGACCTCGGGCCGGCGGCGGAGGTAGGCCATCTCCCCCTCGTAGCCCAGGCCGAGCCACTCCCGGTAGCGGTCGTACGCCTCCTCCAGCTCCGGGGGGGCGATCCCCGCGAGGTCGAAGCCGTGCCGCCGGGCGAGGTCCTTGGCCGCCCGGGCCAGCTCCGCCGGGGAATGCTCCGCCACCGGGCGAGGGAGGTCCATCAGGGGCGCCCCTTCCGCGCGACGTACTGGAGCTGGGCACGGACGGTGAGGGTGGTCCCGCCTCCCTCCAGGTAGGCGAGGAGGGCGTCCCAGCGCCCGTCCTCGCGCCAGCGGGGGACGGAGCGGCCGCCCTGGAAGAACTGCTCCACAGCCTCGCGCGGCTCGCGGAAGCGGAGCACGTCCCGCTCCACGCGCTGGAAGAGCGGGGTGAAGCCCAGGGAGGCGAGGAGGTGGTCCGTCTCCTCCTCCCTCAGGGCGAAGCGGCTCGCCCGGCCGGTCTCTTTCCAGAGGTCGGGGTGGAAGGCGACGAAGGCGAAGACGCCGCCCGGAGACAAGGCGCGCGAGGCGCGCTCGGCAATGGCGGGGCTCATGCAGAGATGGGCGGTCACGACCCCGGGCGCGCGCCCGCCGAGGAAGGCGGCGTACTCCTCCCCCTCGGCGTCGCCCCGGATGAACCGGGCCCCCTGGAAACCCATCCGGCCCGCCAGGCCGCGGGCCTCGGCGAGCGGGGCCTCCTCCCGATCCACCCCCGTGGACCAGCCGGAGGGGAACCAGCGGCAGGCGAGGGCCCAGGCCATCCTTCCCCGGCCGCACCCGACGTCCAGGTGTCCCGCCCCCAACGGGAGGGCGCCGCGGAGGGCCTCGAGCCAGGCCTCCCCCATCCCGGCGTGGAGGCCGGGGTCTTCCCCAGGGGAGAAGGCCCGCACGCGCGTCTCGCGCTGCCAGGCGGCCGGGATCGGGGGAATCCCCACGCGTCGCTCTCCTTTTTCCGGCGGCGGGACAGGGCAAGAATTCGAGGCCTCTCCTTCTTCGGGCAGGAGGGGTTCCGTCCGCCCCGCGGCTCCGCGCCGGAAGGGAGATCTTGGTCAGGGGCTTCCCGCCCTGTCAAGAAGAGAGCCCGTGCGGGACCGGGGAGGGCGTTTGGCGCATTGGAGGATTGGTGATACCTAATCCATCTTCCAGGACCGGCCCGCGCGCCGAGGAGGGGGGATGGACGGAGAGGACCGCACGCTTTCCCATCAATCCGCGAGCGGGGAGGACGGTCTGCGCCGCCGCCGGCGCATCTTCTGGGCGGTGGCCGGGGGCGCGTTTCTCCTCGCCGTCGCGGCCTTGTTCTTCTACGGCGAGATCGCCGCGGGCGTGCGGTTTCTCATCCAGGTCCAGGAGCGGAAGCAGAGGTTCCGCAGCTGGATCGGCTCCTTCGGCCCCTGGGCGTCCCTCGTGTTCATCGGGCTCCAGGTGTTCCAGGTGGTCTTCTCTCCCATACCGGGCGAGCTGACGGGCTTCCTCGGCGGGTACGTCTTCGGCGCCTGGCCCTCAGTGGCGTACAGCACCGTCGGGCTGAGCGCGGGAAGCTGGCTCGCCTTCCTGCTGGGGAGGTGGCTGGGACGGCCCTTCGTGGAGAAGCTCATGTCCCGCGCCGTCCTGGACAAGTTCGACTTCCTGATATCGAGCCGGGGGGCCCTGTTCGCCTTCATCTTCTTCGCCATCCCCGGCTTCCCCAAGGACTACATGTGCTACCTGCTGGGCCTCAGCCCCATGCGGACGGGGACGTTCCTCTTCGTGGCGACGGTCGGCCGCGTTCCGGGCACGGTGATGCTGAGCCTCCAGGGGGCGAACCTCTACCAGGAGCGCTACGGCCTCCTGGCGGGGATCTTCGCCGCGGCTCTCCTCCTGATCTTGCTCTGCGGGTATTTCGCTGAGCCCATCCGGCTCTGGCTGCGGGGGAAGGTGGAGAAGTGAGCCCCCTCAGGTCAGCGTGAGATAGAGAAGCACCAGCGGCGTCGTGACCATGCTGAGCGCCGTCCCGGTGAAGACGATCGAG
>Ga0156093_1023_pt3 | contig 40995 bp, 37 predicted proteins | sample RifCSPlowO2_02_FD_107746 | JGI IMG/M metagenome (GOLD analysis project Ga0156093, IMG submission 107746) | Candidatus Tectomicrobia bacterium RIFCSPLOWO2_02_FULL_70_19 | reverse complement strand
GCGCTGGAAGATGGGCGCCTCCGGGTCGGTGTTGATGGCCACGATGTTCTTGCTGGGCCCGGCCCCCACCATGTGCTGCATGGCTCCCGAGATGCCGACGGCGATGTAGAGGTTGGGGCCCACGATCTTGCCCGTCTGGCCCACCTGGATCTGGGTGGGCGCCCAGCCCGCGTCCACGGCGGCCCGGCTGGCTCCGACCGCCGCCTTGAGCACCTTGGCGAGGGCTTGGAGGTAGGAGAAGTTCTCGGCTCCGCCCAGGCCCCGGCCGCCGCTCACCACGATCTCGGCGTCCTCGAGGCGCACGCCCTCGGCCTCGACGTACTTGGTCTCGACGAAGCTCATCTTGACCGCGCCCGACTCGACCTTCACCTCGAGGGAGGTGATCTCTCCGCTGCGGCCCTGCTGCACTTCGGCGAGGGGGAAGGCCTTCGCCCGCGTGCAGGCCACGGCGAGGGCCTCGGTGCGGGAGCGCACGTGGCTGATGGCGCTCCCCCCGAAGACGGGCCGCACGGCGGCGAGGCGTCCGTTCTCGATGGAGAGCTCGGTGCAGTCGTAGGCGTAGCTCGCCCCCCGGCGGAAGGCGATCCGCGGGGCCACGTCGCGCCCGATGGAGGTGTTGGCCACCAAGAAGATGGAGGGGGAGACCTGGCCCACCGCGGCGTCGGTCACCTGGGTGTAGAGGGTGTTGGTATAGCCCTTGAGGTGGTTGGACTCGGCGGCGATCACCTTGTCCGCCCCCAGGGCGATGAGCCCCTTGGCCAGTTCCTGAGTGCCCGCGCCGCCCAGCAGGACGGCGACGAGGGCGCCCCCCGTCTCGCCGGCCAGCTTGCGGCCCACCCCGCACAGCTCGCTGCTCACCAGAGCGAGGCGATCCTCCGCCCGCTCCGCCAGTATGAGTACATCCTTGGCCATTCCCGAAGCCTCCTCAGATGATCTTGTCCGCCCGGAGGCGAAGGGCGAGGTTCTCAGCCGCTTCCTCCAGCGTTTCGCCGGTGATGAATTCGCACTGCCCGGTGAAGACGGGCTTGTAAAGCTTGGTGAGCTCCAGGGTGGCCGCTCCCGCCCCCACGCTGCCCGCGTCCACCCCAAGGTCCGCGGCCTTCCAGAGCGGGATCTGCTTCCGCGAGGCTGTCAGGATGCCCTTCACCGAGGGGAGGCGGGGGTTGTTCATTTCGTTGCTGACGGTGAGGAGGCAGGGGGTCGAGACGTCTACCACCTCCACCCCGTCCTCGAGCGCCCGCTCGCAGCGCAGGCCCCCGTCCCTCGCTTCGATCTTCTGGAGCTGGGTCACGCTCGGGAGGTTCAGCGCTTCGGCCAGGGCGAGCGGGGTGGTGCCGTAGCTCCAGTCGCTGCTCAGCCGGCCGCACATGAGGATGTCGAATTTCCCGATCTTGCGGACGGCGGCGGCCAGGGCCCGGGCCACGCCGAAGGCGTCCGAGCCGTCGAAGGCCGGGTCCTGGAGGAGCACGGCCTCGTCGCAGCCCATGGCGAGGCACTTCTTGAGGGAGTCCTTGGCCTTGTCGCCGCCCATGGTGACGACGGTGATCTTCCCGCCCTTGGCCTCCTTGAGCTGGATGGCCGCCTCGATGGCGTTCTCATCGAAAGTGCTGATGACCGGCGGCACGTTGGCCGGCGGCACGACCATCATCTTCTCCTCGTCCACCTTGAAGTCCCGCGGGGGGATGTCCGGGTCCTGCACCTGCTTGATGCAGACGACAATATCCACTGCTCGGCTCTCCTTCCTCGTCGGTGCCTCGGCGGGCCGGAGCCGGAGGCTGGGGGGCTCCTGAAGCCTTCCCTTGTCGCGAATATGTAAACCGGACCTACAGGTAGGAAGTTACGGGGGGGCGCCATCCGGCGTCAACCGCCGGAGGACACCCGTGTCGGAGTGGATTCGTCCGATTGACAGCGAAAAGGGCCCCCTCCTAAGATGCCCTGCGCCGCATGGCCCCTGCGGACCAAGGCTTTTCGCGGCCGGAAGGAGCCATCCGGATTGATTTCGCGACCGAATGACCCGGGGAGATGTGTCCCATGGCAGAAGTCACGCAAAATCAAATTCTTGAAGCCCTGAAAAAAGTGAAAGATCCCGATCTGGGAAAGGACCTGGTGAGCCTCAAGATGGTGAAGGACGTGAACGTCTGCGGCGACGCCGTGGCTTTCACCCTGGAGCTCACCACGCCCGCCCATCCCCGCAAGGAGCAGTTCATGGACGAGTGCCGCCTGGCCGTGGGCACCCTGCCCGGGGTGAAAACCGTCAACGTCCGGCTCACGAGCCACGTCTCGGCCCGTCCCGCCGTCCAGGGGAAGATGGCCATCCCCGGGGTGAAGAACATCCTCGCCGTGGCGAGCGGGAAGGGCGGGGTGGGCAAGTCCACCGTGGCGGTGAACCTGGCCCTCTCCCTCCACATGGATGGAGCCAAGACGGGCATCCTGGACGCCGACATCTACGGCCCCAGCCAACCCCTCATGCTGGGCCTCCAGGGGGAAAGGCCCCTCGCCGCGGACGACAACAAGATCTATCCCCTCAAGGCCCACGGCGTGAAGGTGATGTCCATGGGCTTCCTCGTGGGGGAGGATTCTCCCGTCATCTGGCGAGGCCCGATGGTGATGAAGGCCCTCGTCCAGTTCCTCGGCGACACCCTCTGGGGAGAGCTGGACTACTTGGTGCTCGACCTCCCGCCGGGGACCGGGGACGCCCAGCTCACCATCGTCCAGCAGGTCGCCCTGGCCGGGGCCGTCATCGTCACCACCCCGCAGGACATCGCCCTGCTGGACGCCCGCAAAGGCCTCCAGATGTTCCGCAAGACCGACGTGCCCATTCTGGGCATCATCGAGAACATGAGCTACTACCAGTGCCCGCAGTGCGGCCACCGCGAGGACATCTTCGACACGGGCGGCGGCCAGCGGGCGGCCGCGCGCTACGAGGTTCCCTTCCTGGGCTCGGTTCCCCTGGACATCCAGATCCGGCTCGGGGGCGACCGGGGTACGCCCATTGTGGCGGGGGAGCCCGAGAGCTCGGTCGCGCGCGCCTTCCGCGAGGCGGCCCGCAACGTGGCCCTCCAGGTGGCCATCCACAACTCCTCGGCCCCCTTCTCGGTTCCCGAGCTCAAGATCATCGGTTAGAGTTCCCTGCGCTCCAGTCTGAAGAGCGGTTGCGCCGTGAGGGGCTGCGGGCGTATTTCGTGATCCGGAAAGGCGGAGGGGCAGATGAGCGGGAAAGGGCCGATCGGCGTCGCGTTCATCGGGCTGGGCTGGTGGGGCGAGGTGCTGGCCGAGGCGGCTCTCGCCTCGAAGGAGGTCCGCGTGACGGGGGGGTTCGCCCGCACCCCGGCCAGCCGAGAGGCCTTTGTGAAGAAGTACGGGGGGCGGAACTTCGGCTCCTTGGACGAGATGCTCCAGGATCCCGAGACCGAAGCCGTCGTCATCGTCTCGGCGAACAGCGTCCACCGGGAGCATGCCGTGGCGGCCGCCCGCGCCGGCAAGCACATCCACCTCGAGAAGCCCATGGCCCTCAGCATCAAGGACGCCAAGGCCATCGACGCCGCCTGCCGGGAGGCAGGGGTGCGCCTCCACATCGGGCAGAACTTCCGCCGCTGGCCCATGTTTCGCAAAGCGAAGGAGGTGGTCGAGCGGGGGACGCTCGGCCTCCTGAGCCTGGTCGTGACCTCCTTCTCCAGCAACCACGGCCTGACGGCCGGCCCCCAGAGCATGCGCTGGAACCCGGCCGAGAACCCGGGCGGTCCCCTCTACAGCTACACCATTCACATTGGCGACATCCTGGAGTACCTTTTCGGAGAGATTGCCGAGGTGAGCGCCGCCATCGCCAAGGTGGGCGGCCCCTGCCCGACCGACGACGCGGCGGCGGCCGTGTTGCGCTTCCGCAGCGGGCTCATCGGCACCATCGCCGGGAGCTACATCGCTCCCTTCAACTTTCTGTACTCCATCCACGGGACCGAGGCGAACCTGAGCCTTTCGACCGAGGCCATGCCCCGGCTCCTGCGTTCCGTAGACAAGATTGGTCGTGTCGAGGCTGAGACCCTCGATGTGGGATGCAGCTTCGTCGAGGGCCGGGGCCAGGCGAACCGGGAGCAATTCACGGACTTCGCCCGGAGCATCCGGGAGGGAAGGGACCCCGAAGTGACCGGCATCCACGGCATCCGCGCCCTGGCCATCATGCGGAGCATTCTCAGGAGCCATGCCGAGCGGCGGACCGTCTCCGTGGAAGAGACTCTCGATCACGACTGAAGCCATTCACTCAGGCCATGGAAGGAGCCCCTGGTGGCGAAAGTGATCCTGGTCGACCCCCTCTATGAGACCCCGCAGTGGAACGTGGGGAAGGACTGGCTCGGGGCCGGGAACGAGATCATCCGTCCCTCCGCCTACACTCCCGAGGCTATCATGCCGCTGCTGGGGGAGGTGGAGGGCATCCTGACCGTCTTCAAGCCGGTGACCGCCCAGATGATGGACGCCGCTCCCCGCCTCAAGGTAGTGGTGAAGCCCGGAGCGGGCGTGGACAACATCGACACCCAAGCCGCGACCGAGCGAGGCGTGATGGTGTGCAACGCGGAGGGCGTCCGGGGCCTCTCAGTGGCCGAGCACGCTTTCTTCATGATGCTCTACCTCGCCCGCCACGCCTGGATGAAGGAAGACCAGAAGACCTGGGAGCACATGGCCCACGTCCAGCTGGCCGGCAAGAGCCTGGGGATCGTGGGCCTGGGGGACATCGGGCGCCGGGCGGCCCGCATCGGGAACGGCTTCGGGATGAAGATCCTCGTGAACACCCGCACCCCGGACCCGGCCTACGTCCCCGGCGTCGCGATGGAGTTCCTCTCCTTCGAGGAGCTGCTGCCCCGGGCCGATTTCCTCCTGCTCTGCATGCCCCTCTCGGCCGGGACCCAAGGCATGATCCGCGCCCAGACCCTGGCCAGGATGCAGAAGGAGGCCATCCTCATCAACGTCTCCCGCGGCCCCGCCGTGGTGACGGAGGACCTCCTGAGAGCCATCCACGCGGGCGTCATCGCGGCGGCGGGCCTCGACGTGACCGACCCGGAGCCTCTGGCGGACGCGCATCCCCTCCGCTCCCTTCCCAACGTCCTCATAACCCCGCACCACGCCTCCCGGACGCCGGAGTGCCAGCAGGCGGCCATGGACCGGACGGCGGAGAACATGCAGCTTGCCCTCGCCGGGCGGCGCCCCGTCAACCTGGTGAACCCGGAGGCGCTCGCCCGCCCGGAGCGGTAGCGCATTTCCCCGGAGAGCTTTGTGCCTCTCGAACTGGTGGCGGTAATCCCGGCTTTTTTCTTCGCGCTGTCGGGCATCCTGACCCGGAGGGGGATGGAGGGGAGCAACCCCCAGACGGGGAGCCTGTTGGTCGTGGAGGTGAATTTCCTGTTCTTCACGGCCTCCCTGGTGACGGTCAATTTCTCCGGTCTGGGGTTCTCGTGGTACTGGGGGGCGTTCCTGGCCGCCGGGGCAGTCTCCCCGGCGCTCTCCCTTCTCCTGATGTTCCGCTCGATCGACAAGATTGGGGTCGCGCCGACGAGCTCGCTCTGCAACGTGAACGCTTTCTTCGGGGCCATCTGGGCCTTCTTCATCCTGGGGGAGCGGCCCGCGCCCGTCATCTGGCTGGGCATCGCGGTGGTGGTGGCGGGGGTATATTTCCTCTCGGGCGGAGGGATTGGCCGGGTGCGGCCCCGGGATATGCTCCTCCCCCTCTCCTCGGCCGCGTGCTTCGGGCTGGCCCACACCCTCCGCAAGCTGGGGTTCGGGGGGCACGAGCCCCTGTTGTTCGAGGCCTTTCTCCAGGGGCTCGCCGCGGCCGTCGCGGCGCCCCTGCTGTTCCGGATGGGCGGCGCCGCGAGGCCCTTCGCTCTGCTTTTTTGGTCGGCGGGTTTCTTCGTCTTGGCAGGGTTGAGCCAAGCCGCCGCCCAGATGACCCTTCTCTACGCGCTCCGGGGGGGGATGGTGGCCGTTGTCTCCCCCGTCGTCTCGACCGCTCCCCTGTTCACCCTCTTCCTGACCCCCATCCTCCTCCGGGGACGGGAGAGAATCACACTGAGATTGGCGTTGAGCGTGGTCTTGATTGTGGCGGGGGTGGTGCTGGTGACCTCGAACCGCTAAGGGGCCGCGTGGGCGCGTCCCTCCGGTTGACACCGGGGCCTTTCCCGCCATAATCGAAGACGGTATTGGGAAGCCGGTGTGCCCGTCCTCCCGGGCGGGCAGCGAAGGGGAGAATACCGGGAAGGGGAGACGCCTTGCCGGCCGTCGCGCTTGCCCCCTTCTGAAAGGAGAATTCGCCGTGCCCGCTTCCCCCGCCGCCGGGGCGGCCGAGATCCTCCGCGAGGTGCTCGCGTCGGCCGATTACGGGGTCACGTTCCGCCTCTGGGATGGAACCGAGGTCCGGACAGGCCGGGAGGTCTGCCCCCTGACCGTCACCTTCCGCTCCGCCGGTGCCTTCCGCCGCGTCTTCCGCAACCCCACCGCCAGCGAATTCGCCGAAGCCTACTGCGACGGCGATCTGGAAATGGACGGCGACATGATCGAGTCCATGCGGGCGGCGGACGCCTTCGAGGAGATCACGATCCCCTTGCTACGGCGCATCGCGCTCGCCCTGAAGCTGAGAAGGATCGGGGAATGAGCGCCTGGGACGTCATCGTCGTGGGCGGAGGGCCGGGCGGAAGCACGGCCGCCTGGCGCCTTGCCCGGGCGGGGAAGAAGGTCCTCGTTCTCGACGCGGCGACGTTCCCCCGGGTGAAGCTCTGCGCGGGCTGGGTGACGAAGCAGGCGCTCGCCGATCTCGAGATCCGTCCGGGCGACTACCCCCACACCATCCAGCCGTGGGACGCGGTGTACTTCGGCGTCGGGGATTCCTACCAGGAAACCCGGTGGAAAGAGCCCGCCAACTACGGGATCATCCGGAAGGAGTTCGACACCTTCTTGCTGTGCCGGGCCGAGGCCGCGGGCGCGACGGTGCGCGAGGGAGTCCGCGTCCGCGGTGTCGAGGCGGGGCGGGACCTCGCCCGCGTCGATGCGGGCCGGGAGATTTTCGAGGCTCCGGTGGTCGTCGGGGCGGGAGGGCACACCTGCCCGGTCGCGCGGACGCTGGGCGAGGTTTCAGACGGGGAGACGGTCGTCCTGACCCAGGAGAGCGAGACTCGTATCGGCGCCGAGCGCCTGCGGAAGTTCACGCCCTACTACGGTCTCCCGGAGTTGTTCCCTGAGCCGGACTTCAAGGGTTACGCCTGGTACGTCACCAAGGGGGATTTCCTCAATATCGGGGTGGGCCGCTTCGCCAAGACGCCGAACATCCATGATCGGCTGGACGCCCTGCTGGCGCATTTAAGGCGGGTGCAGCGGCTCCCCCGGGAGGCGAACCTGACGCCGTTCAGGGGGCACGCCTACTCCGTGCGAAGGCGCGCCCCCCGCCAGATCGCGGGGGAGCGGTTCGTGCTCGTGGGGGATGCGGCGGGCCTGGCGCGCGACTTCAGCGGGGAGGGCATCGGACCCGCCGTGCGGAGCGCCTGCAAAGCGGCGGAGGTCATCCTCGGCTGGATCGAGTCCGGCCGGAGCCTCCTGGAGTACGAGAAGGCCGTCGTGGCGCTCTACGGGAGCGGCGAGGAGAACTGGATCGGAAGGCTGGCCAGCCGCCTGCCGGAGAGCGTCTTCCGGGCCCTGGGGAATGTGGTGTGGCGGAACTCTTGGTTGCGGAAGTTCGTGGTACATTGAGGGATCTTCCGGACGCGCGGGCGTCCGCATGAAAGAGCATGGGGTCGCTATGCTTCAGACGCGGAGCAAGGAGTTCGACGCCCAGGCGATCTCCCATCACTACGATCTCTCCAACGAGTTCTACAAGACCTTCCTGTGCGAGAACATGGTCTACACCTGCGCCTACTACCGGAAGCCCGACGGCGGCCTCTCCCAGGCCCAGCGGGACAAGATGGACCTCGTCTGCCGCAAGCTCCGCCTCTCTCCCGGGGAGGACTACCTGGACATCGGCTGCGGATGGGGCAGCCTCGCCATCTGGGCCGCCAAGCACTGCGGCGTGAACGCCACGGCTTTCACTCTCTCTCGCGCCCAGGCCGAGTACGGCCAGGACTGGGCCCGCCGCGAGGGGGTCGAGGACCGCTGCCGCATCCACCACATGGACTACAGGGACTTCCCCCGCGACCGCACCTTCTCCAAGATCTCCGCCATCGGCATCATCGAGCACGTGGGCATCGCGAACTACTCCATGTTCTTCGCCTCCGTCCGCGAGCGGCTGAGGGACGGCGGCCTCTTCCTCAACCACGGGATCACCGCCAACAAGTTCTGGAAGCACACGAGCCAGACGGACTTCCTGCTCAAGCACGTCTTTCCCAACATAGAGCTGGACAACATCACCCACATGATGGACGTGATGGAGCGCCAGGGGTGGGAGATCCTCGACGTCGAGAGCCTGCGCCTCCATTACGCCCGGACCTGCCGCCACTGGCTCGAGCGCCTGGAGGAGAACGCGGAGCGCATCCGCCGGCTCGTGGGCGAGCGCAAGTACCGCGTCTACCGGGTCTGGCTCGCCTCCTCCTCGGCCTCTTTCTATTCCGGGTCGCTGGGCCTCTACCAGGTGCTCATGCAGAAGCACCAGGTCAGCCGCTGCTTCGATCCCCCCTTGACCCGCGAGGACGTCTACCGGGAGTTTCTGCGCCCGGACGGCGTCCGCCGGGGCATCGGCGCCTGATCCTATCTCCGCCGAGGTGCTGATGGAGGGGACAGCCCCTTTCCACCCCGCTTGGTTTTGCTCCGGCCCCATGCTCCAGAGCACGTGGGGGTCGTTCTTCCGCCGGCCCCGGCCCCTGCCCTGGCGCCGCGAGCGCTGGAGGACGCCGGACGAGGATTTCCTCGACCTCGATTTCTTGGATCCGCGGCGCCCCGGTACCCCCACCCTCCTGGTCCTGCACGGCATGGAAGGATCCTCCGGCTCCCACTATGTCCAAGGGATGGCGGGCGAGGCCGCCCGGCACGGATGGGGGGTGGCGGCCCTGAACTTCCGCTCCTGCAGCGGCGAGCCCAACCTCACCACTCGCTTCTACCACAGCGGCGAGACCGGGGACCTCCAATTTGTCGTCGAGCGGTTGACCGAGCACCTGGACGGGCCCTTGCTCTTGGCGGGGTTCTCGCTGGGGGGGAACGTGCTCCTCAAATGGCTCGGGGAGCGGGGCGGGGAGGTTCCCGCCGCCGTGCGGGGCGCGGCCGCGATCTCGGTTCCCTTCGCTCCCGGGGAGTCCGCCCGGCGCCTGGACTCGCCCGGCGGGGCGCTCTTCCGCTGGAGCCTCCTCTCCAGCCTCCGGCCCAAGTGCCGCCACGTCGCGCGCCGCTACCCGGGCCTCCTGGACCCCGAGCGGGTGCTGCGCATCCGCACGATCGCCGAGCTGGACCGCTGGTACACGGCTCCCCTGCACGGCTTCGCCGACGAGGAGGACTACTACGCCCGCTCCAGCTGCCTCGGCTACCTGCCGGGCATCCGGGTCCCCACGCTCCTCCTGAGCGCGGCGGACGACCCCATCGTCCCGGCCTCCACCTTCCCGGACGAGGCGGTCCAAGGCTCTCCCTGGCTCACGGGCGAGCTCCTGCCGCGGGGCGGCCATGTGGGTTTCGTGTCGGGGCGCAGCCCGCGCTCGCCGGTCTACTGGGCGGAGGGGCGGGCGGCGGCTTTCCTGGCGGGGTGCGCGGGTGAAGGGGGCTAGGAGAGCGCTTCGCGGATGTGACCGTAGACCTTTCCGCTGAAGATCATCCGGGCGTGGCCCAGGTTCTCCACGGCGATGTTGGTGACGCCGGGGGCCTCCCAGCGGGCGTTCGCGTTGGGGATGATCATCTCGTCGAAATCGGAGGCGATCGCCCAGGCCTCCACCCCTGCCGGGAGGCCCGTCTCGTCCAGGGCGCGGAGGAGCTCGCCCCCCGGCCGCAGCTGCCGCCCTGGCCCGTACATCGAGAACCGCCAGAGCTCGCTCCCCCCGTGGGGGGTGCCCAGGGTCACGAGGCGCCGGATGCGGTGGTCCCCCTCGTACATCCGAATGCAGCAGCGGGCGACCAGGCCCCCCAGGCTGTGGGCCACAACGTCGAAGTCCTCGCAGCCGCGCTCCCGGCGGAGTCCCTCCAGGAAGCCGTGCAGCTGCCGGGCGAAGTCCTCGACCGTCCTCCCCGGGGGCCAATAAGTGAAGATGTGGGCGGTCCTGCCCTCCCAGCGCAGCCGCAGGGCCAGGGGCCACACGGTGAGGCCCCGCATCCCGAGCCCGTGCAGGAGCACCACAGGCCGGCCGGCCGGCGGGGCCGGAGGCCGCTGCCCTCTGGAGCCGGGCGCGAACCCGAAGCGGCCCAGGACGGCCCGGGCCAGGAAGATAATGAGGTCCGCCCCGAGGAGGAGCAGCATGAGCGCGTAGCAGGCCATCTCGGCCAGGACGGATAGGAGCAGGCGGGGAGAGCACTCCCAGATGCTGCGCTCCTCCCCCCGGAGCCTGGCCTCATCGTGCCAACGGATGGAGTAGGTCATCACCTGGAACAGGATGAACAGCAATATGACGAGGTAGAGAATCGCCTCAAGCAGCCACATCGCCGCCGCCTCCCACAGATGGCGCGGACAGCCGCAAAGGGACGCCCAGGATAGCGGCGAAACGGGGGCCTGGGAAGGGCGCCCCTCAGCCCAGGCGGCGGAAGCTCCGGGCCCGCGACTGCTCCGCGCGGGAGAAGGCGCAGGCGATGAGCCGGTCCAGCATGGCCGCGTAGGGGATGCCCGCCGCCTGGATCATCTTGGGATAGCCGCTGAGCGGGGTGAAGCCGGGCAGGGTGTTCACCTCGTTGATGTAGGTCTCGCCCGTCCGCTCGCGGAAGAAGCCGTCCACCCGTGCCAGGCCCGAGCAACCCAGGGCCAGGAAGGCCGTCCGCGCGTGGGCGCGGATGCGCTCCGCCACGCTCTCGTCCAGGGGGGCGGGGATGAGGATCTCGGTCAGGCCGGGGGTGTACTTGGCCCGGTAGTCGTACCAGCCCGTCTTGGGCCGGATCTCGGCCAGGGGGCTGGCCAGGATCTCCCCGGCCGCGGGGCCCTCCAGGATCGAGCACTCCACCTCGTGCCCCTGGGCGTCTTCTTCGACGAGCACCTTGACGTCGTAGCCCATGGCGTCCGCGATGGCCTTCTCCGCGCGGCCGCCGCTCTCCACCCGGTGGACGCCCACGCTGCTCCCCAGGGAGGCGGGCTTCACGAAGACGGGAAAGGTGAATCTCGACTCCACCTCCGAGAGGACACCCCTCCGGTCCGCTTCCCAGCGGCCCTTGGTGACCGTGAGGGTGGGGAGGACGGGGAGCCCCGCGGCCCGCAGGACGGCCTTGGTGATGCCCTTGTCCATCGAGACGGCCGAGGCGGTGCAGCCCGAGCCCACGAAGGGGATGTCGGCCAGCTCGAGGAGGCCTTGGAGGGTGCCGTCCTCCCCGAAGGTGCCGTGGATCATGGGGATGAAGGCGTCCACCCGGGCGGCTTCCCCGCCACCCTCCGCGAGCAGCAGGGCGGGCCGGCCCGGAGCGGGGGAGAGAATCACCTCCCGGCCCTCCTCCCCGGCCGCCTTGGGGGAAGGCAGGAGGAGCCAGCGGCCCTCCCGGCTCACGAGCAGGGGCACCACCTCGTAGCGCCCCTTGTCGAGCGCCTCCATCACCGAGCGGCCCGAGTCGAGGCTCACCTCGTGCTCGGCAGAGCGGCCGCCGAAGATCACGCAAATCCGCTTCCTGGGCTCGCCTGTCATGTCGCCGGCCGTTCCTTTGCGGGCGGGGGCGGGTCAGCGGATGAGCCGGGAGAGGGCCTTGAAGTCCTCGGTCCCGGCCACCCGCAGGAGGTCGAAGAGGGCCTGCTCGGTCGTGGTGGGCACCGCCCCGGCCCGCTCCAGGGCCGCGAGGCCCGTGCGCCAGTTCAGCTTGGAGCGGGAGCAGAGGGCGTCCGCCACGGCGTGGACGATGAAGCCGTGCTCGAGCAGGTCCAGGGCGGTCTGGTAGCAGCACACGTGGGTCTCGGCCCCCGTGAGGAGCACCTTGGTGCGGTCGAGGCCCCGGAGGCGCGCCATGAAGCCCTCGGCCCCGCAGCAGCTGAAGGCCATCTTGGCCAGGGGGGCCGTACCGGGAGGAAGGGCGGAGGCGACCTCGCCCACGGTCGCGCCCAGGCCCTTGGGGTATTGCTCGGTGACGACCACGGGGAAGGAGAGCCGCTTGGCGGCCGCGAGGAGAACCTGGATGCGGCCGATGGCCTGCCGCCGCACCTCCTCCGGCATGGCGGCCATGAGGCGCTCCTGAACATCCACCACGACGAGCACGCATTCCGCCGGCGTGAGGCGGAGGGCTTGGATGTCGCTCATCGGGCCTCCGGCACGGCGGGCGAAAGTGGGTAGGGGGTACCACAGCGCACGCGGGGGGTCAACGCCTTGATCGGCCCGGTGGGCTGCGATAGCATCCGCACCAGTTTGATCTCACGCCCTCCCTAGGGCGCCGCGCGCGCCGCTCGCATGAACCGGTGGAAAGAAGGGGGAAGCCATGGCCGCGAAGGCGAAGGTGGTCCTGACCGATTACGTCTGGGATTCGCTGGACGTGGAGAAGAAGACCCTGGAGGGCATCGCGGAGCTGGTGGCCCTCCAGACCAAGAAGGCCGACGAGTTCCTCGCCCAGGCGGCGGACTGCGACGCCCTGCTCAACACCTACGCCGGGCCCATCACCGCCGAGGCCATGGCCCGCATGCCCAAGTGCAAGATCATCGCCCGCTACGGCATCGGGGTGGACACCATCGACCTCGACGCCGCCACGAAGGCGGGTATCATCGTCACCAACAATCCCACCTACTGCATCGAGGAGGTGGCCGAGCACACCATGGCCCTCCTCGTCTCCTGCGCGCGGAAGATCCCGCTCTACGACCGGATCGTCCGGGCCGGGCGCTGGGAGGTGCCGCCCGGCAAGCCCATGTTCCGCCTCGCGGGGCGGACGCTGGGGCTCGTGGGCTTCGGGAACATCGCCCGCGAGGTGGCGGTGCGCGCCGCCGCCTTCGGGATGAAGGTCCTGTTCACCGATCCCTTCGTGAGCGCGGGCCAGTTCCCGGCCCCCGGCAAGAAGGTGGAACTGAACGGCCTGCTCCGGGAGGCGGACTTCGTCTCCGTCCATCCCCCCCTCATCCCCCAGACCCGCGGGATGATGAACGACGAGACGTTCGCCCTGATGAAGCCCACGGCCTTCATCGTCAACTGCTCCCGTGGGCCCATCATCAACACCGACGCCCTGGTGCGCGCGCTGGACGCGAAGAAGATCGCTGGCGCCGCCCTTGACACCACCGACCCCGAGCCCCTCCCCAATCCCCACCCCCTGCGGGGACGCGAGAACGTCGTCATCACCCCCCACGCCGCCTGGTACAGCGAGCAGGCCATGGTGGGCCTCCAGGCGGGGGCCCCGAACGAGGTGAGGCGGGTGCTCACGGGGGAGTGGCCGGTCAACGTCGTGAACAAGGCGGTCAAGGGCAAGAGCCGGGCGGGGCTCTAGGCGCCCGGCGGCGTTTCATCCCGGATTCATCATGTGTAGAGGAGAGCCCGATGAGCCAAGCCCCGAAGGTGAACGAGCGCACCGAGGTGCGGGACGGCATGAAGATCACCTGGCACCAGGGCATCCCGGTGGACGACGGCACCGTCCTCCGCGCGGACGTCTACCGTCCCGTACCGGACGGCAGGTACCCGGCGATCCTGACCTACGGGGTGTACGGGAAGGGGGTGGCCTACCAGGACGGGTACCCCCACCAGTGGAACAAGATGGCCGAGGACTACCCCGAGATCCTCCAGGGCTCGACCAACAAGTACCAGAACTGGGAGGTGACCGACCCGGAGCGCTGGATCCCGCACGGCTACGTCTGCGTGCGCGTGGACTCGCGCGGCGCCGGCTGGTCGCCCGGCTTCCTGGACGTGAACTGCCCTAGGGAGATCGACGACCTCTACCAGTGCATCGAGTGGGCGGGCACCCAGCCCTGGAGCAACGGCAAGGTCGGGATGCTCGGCATCTCCTACTACTCCCGGAACCAGTGGCGCGTCGCGGCCCAGAAGCCGCCCCACCTCGCGGCCATCATCCCCTGGGAGGGGGGGAACGACCCCTACCGCGACTCGGGCTACCACGGCGGCATCCTGAGCCAGTTCGCGGAGATGTGGTCCAAGGTCCAGGTGGCCCACGTTCAGCACGGGTACGGGGAGAGGGGGAAGCGGAACCCGAACACGGGCGAGCCGGCCGCCGGCCCGGTCACCCTCTCGGACGAGGAGCTGGCCAAGAACCGCGTCAACGCCTTCGAGGAGCTGAAGAAGCACCCCCTCGACGACGACTGGCACAAGTCGCGCCGGGCGGACTTCTCCAAGGTCGAGGTGCCGCTGCTCTCCTGCGCCAACTGGGGCGGGCAGGGCATCCACCCCCGGGGGAACTTCAACGGCTACCTCGAAGCGGCCTCCAAGCAGAAGTGGCTCGAGGCCCACGGCGACTCCCACTGGTCGCTCTTCTCGAGCAACTACGGCCTGGCCCTCCAGAAGAAGTTCTTCGACCATTTTCTCAAGGGCGTCGATAACGGCTGGGACAAGACCCCGCCCGTGACCCTCAACATCCGCCGCCCCGGCCCCAGGTTTGTCCTCCGGCACGAGAACGAGTGGCCCATCGCCCGGACCCAGTGGACTAAGTTCTACCTCAACCCGGAGAGGCTGAGCCTCGACACCAAGCCCCCCGCCCAGGCGCTGAAGGCGGAGTACGAAGCCCTGGGCGACGGCCTCACCTTCTGGCTCCCGGCAACGGAGAATGACACCGAGATCACCGGCCCAATGGCGGCCAAGGTCTTTCTCTCCTCCTCCACCCGGGACGCCGACCTTTTCCTGGTCGTCCGGGTGTTCGACCCACAGGGGAAGGAGCTGACCTTCATGGGCTCCACCGACCCCAACACCCCCATCGCCAACGGCTGGCTGCGGGCCTCCCACCGGGCGCTGGACCCGAAGCTCTCCAAGCCCTACCGGCCCTATCATCCCCATGACAAGGTTGAGCCGCTGAGGCCCGGCGAGGTCTACGAGTGCGACGTGGAGATCGTGAGCTCGTGCATCGTCGTGCCCAAGGGCTGGAAGCTGGCCCTCTCGGTCCGGAGCAAGGACTACGAGTACACCGGGGAGCTGAGCGAGTTCGCCAAGAAGTTCCACTACGGTACCCGGGGCACCGGCGGCATGACCCACAACGACCCCGACAACCGCCCCAAGGACGTCTTCGGCGGCAAGGTGACCCTCCACGCCGGGGGCGGCCGGGACGCCTACTTGATGCTGCCCATCATCCCGCCCAAGTAGGGCGGGGCGGGCCTGGCGAGAATCCCCGTCACGGGGCGCCGTGGGGAAATTGCCCCCCGGCGCCCCATCTGGTAGCATCGGCCTGGGGATTTTCCCTCAATTCGATTTTTTTCAAGCGGTTGCCGCCCGCCCGCCTCCGGGCGGGTCGCTGTCCGAGGCGCCGCGGCTGTTCCCTGGGGGCTCCCGCTGGGAGTCTCCCGCGCGGAAGGGATCGCGTCCATGCGCACCGCCGCCGGAGCGAAGCGGGCCGCCCGCCCGAGGGCCGCCGGCAAGACGCAACAGATGCGCGCCCTCCGGGAGCGGGTGGACAACCTCGCCCACCTCATGGAAGTGACCGCCCTCATCTCCTCCACCCTGGACCTGGACGAGGTCCTCCAGCGCGTCATGAAGCTGGCCAAGGAGATCATGGGGGCCGAGGCGGCCTCCGTCATGCTCTGGAACGAGGCGGAGCAGTGCCTCGAGTTCCAGACCTCGGTGGGAGACGTGGGGGTCGAGGAGCTGAAGACCATCCGCGTCCCGAAGGGCAAGGGCATCGCCGGCTCGGTGATGGAATCCAGCCAGCCCCTCCTCGTGGCCGACGTGAGGAAGGACGCCCGCTTCTTCGCGCAGGCGGATGAGAAGACGGGCTTCGTGACCCGCTCCATCCTGGCCGCGCCCCTCATCGTCCACGACAAGGTGATCGGCGTGGGCGAGGTCCTCAACCACATGGACGGGCGCCCCTTCACCGAGCTGGACCTGCAGCTCTTCTTCAGCTTCTGCCGCCAGGTGGCGGTCGCCATCGAGAACGCCCGCCTGCACAAGGCGGAGGTGCGGCGCCACCTCCTCGACCAGCAGATGGAGATGGCCGCCTCCATACAGAAGAGCTTCCTCCCGGCCGCCCTGCCCGTGGACGGGGCCGGGCGGTTCGAGCTGGGGGCCTTCAGCCGCTCGGCCCAGGAGGTGGGCGGGGACCTCTACTGCGTGACGAGCCTTCCGGACGGGCGCCTGGGCGCCTGCGTGGGGGACGTGTCGGGAAAGGGCATCCCGGCGGCCCTCTACATGGCCCGGGTGGTGAGCGAGTTCCGCTTGTTCTGCTCCGGCGGGGCGCCCGCGGGCGAGGTGCTGGAGTCGCTCAACCAGAGCCTCAGCCAGGGGGGGATGCGCGGGATGTTCGTCACCTTCGCTTACGCCGTGCTGAATCCCGCCTCGGGCGCCCTCCAGGTGGCCAACGCGGGCCATCTGCCCCTGATCCTGGCGGAGAAAGGGGGGGGAGCGCGCTTCGTGGGCGGAGCCGCCGGGCCGCCGATTGGGATGCTGGGCAGGGCCAAGTTCCGGGAGGAAGCCCTCAACCTCTCGCCGGGGGACGCCGTGCTGATCTACTCGGACGGTATCCTCGAGGCGCGGGGAAAGGATCGGGAGCTCTTCGGCGAGGAGCGTCTCCTCGCGGCCGCCGCGGGCGCGCCGCGCGGCGCCTCGGGGCTTCTCTCCGGGGTGCACGAGGCGGTCGAGCGCTTCACCCGGGATGCCCCCCAGGCCGACGACATGACCATGGTTTCCCTTTCCTGGGGGGAGTGAGCGGGTGCGGCGCTTTCAGATCGAGGTGCCGTCCGACCCGGCCTTCCTGCGGATGGTCCGGACCGCGGTGGACACGCTCTGCGCCATGGGCGGGCTGGACGAGGATGGCCGGTGCATGATCGTGCTGGCCGTGGACGAGGCGTGCGCCAACATCATCCGCCACAGCTACGGCGGCGCGGCGGACAAGCCAATCATCTGCGAGGGGAAGCTTGAGGAGGGGGCCGTCGCCTTCACCCTGAGGGACTTCGGCAGGAAGGTGGACCCCGGCCGCATCCAGCCGCGCGACCTCGCCGACGTGCGGCCGGGCGGGCTGGGGGTCCACTTCATGCGGAAGGTGATGGACAGCGTGGAATTCGAGGACTGCGGCGCCGAGGGGACCTGCCTGACCATGCGCAAGCGGCTTCCAGCGGCCAGGAAGGGGTGAGGATGCAGATCGAGACGAAGGAGATGGGCAAGGCCACCCTGGTCCACGTGTCGGGCGAGGTGGACATGTCCAACTCGCCCAAGGTCCGCGACATCCTGCTCGGCCTCGCCAAGAAGAAGGCGCCCGCCATCCTGGTGGACCTCGGCGGGGTGACCTATATGGACAGCTCGGGCATCGCCACCCTGGTGGAGGGGCTCCAGGAGACGATGGGCTACGGGGGGAAGTTCCGCCTGGCCGCCTTGACGCCCAAGGTGAAGCAGGTGTTCGACCTGGCCCGGCTGACCGACGTCTTCGAGATCTTCGCCGACCTGGCGAGCGCGCAAGAGGGGCTCTAGGCCGTGCCTGGACGGGACGAGACCCTGGCCGCCCTGGGGCGGGCCGCCATCCACACCGTGGACGTGGTTCGCGACGTGTGGCTCCTCCTCAAGGACATCGCCTTCTGGCTCTTCATCGCCCCCTGGAAGCGCCAGCGGGCGGGCATCCGGTGGGAGAGCGTGATCGAGCAGGGGGTGCGGATCGGGTGGGACGCCATCCCCATCGTCGTCCTCATCAATCTCTTCGTGGGCATGATCTCGGCCCTCCAGAGCGCCTCCCTCCTAAAGCGCTTCGGGCAACTCCTCCTGGTGGCCAACGCCGTGGCTCTCTCGACGACGCGTGAGCTGGGGCCCCTCCTCACGGCGATCATCGTGGCCGGGCGGAGCGGTTCGGCCTTCACCGCCGAGATCGGGAGCATGAAGATGGCCGAGGAAGTGGACGCCCTCTCGACCATGGGCCTCCACCCGACCCGCTTCCTCATCGTCCCCCGGGTGCTGGCCATGGCCATCGCGGTCCCGCTGCTCACCCTGCTGGCGGACTTCATGGGCATCTTCGGCGGGTGGCTCGTCGCCGTCACGGTAGTGGACCTGGGCTCGTGGCAGTACCTCCGGCACACGGCCGACGCCATCGACATGGGCGACGTGATGCGGGGCCTCACCAAGAGTTGCGTCTTCGGCGGGATCATTGCCACCGTGGGCTGCTACCTGGGCGTGCACGTGGAGGGCGGGGCGGAGGGGGTAGGGCGGTCGACCACCAACTCCGTGGTGGTCTCGATCTTCCTGGTCATCTTCGCGAACCTGGTATTCACTACTTTCTTCTACGTGATCGAGTGAGGCGATGAACGAGACGGCCGCCGGGCGTCAGGGCGCTTCCGCCGGGGCCGCTCCCGCCGGGGAGCCGGTGATCGAGGTGCGCAACCTCGAGACGTATTTCGGGGACCGCCACATCCTCAAGGACGTGGGCTTCGACATCCTCAAGGGAGAGATATTCGTCATTCTCGGGGGGAGCGGGAGCGGGAAGTCCACCCTCCTGCGGCACATCATCGGGCTGCTCCGGCCCTCGAGCGGCTCCATCAAGATCTTCGGCCACGAGACGGTGGATTACGATGAGGAGGAGTGGGAGAGGCTGCGCCGCCGGATGGGGGTGCTCTTCCAGGGGGGCGCCTTGTTCAACTCCATGTCCGTGGGCGACAATGTGGCGCTGCCGCTGCGGGAGTTCACGGACCTGCCCGAGGCCAACATCGGCATCCAGGTGAGGATGAAGCTCGGGCTGGTGGACCTGGCGGGGTTCGAGCGTCTCCGGCCCGACCAGCTCTCGGGCGGCATGAAGAAGCGGGCCGGGCTGGCGCGGGCCATCGCCATGGACCCGCAGGTGCTCTTCTTCGACGAGCCCTCGGCGGGGCTCGACCCCATCGCGGGGGCGGGGCTGGACGAGCTCATCCTCCGGCTCCGCGCCACCTTCGGCATGACGATCGTGGTCGTCACCCACGAGATGGAGAGCGTCAAGAAGATCGCCGACCGGGTGCTGATGCTCTTCAAGGGGGAGGCGGTGGCCGTGGGCAGGCTGGAGGAAGTGATGCGCCAAACCCATCCCCGCGTGCAGCAGTTCTTCCACCGCCAGGCCGACGAGGAGAGGGTGGATCCGAAGCAGTATCTGGACTACTTGACGGCCGGTGGCAGAAGGGAGCTCTAGCGCATGCCCAGGAACAAGGCGCACGAGGTCAAGGTCGGGGTGTTCGTGGCCGCGGGCCTCGCCATACTGGCCCTTTTCATCCTCGTCCTCACCGGCATCGCCGTGACGGGCGGGGAGGACGAGTACCGCGTGCGGTTCCGCAACGTGGCCGGCCTGGAGAACGGGAGCCTCGTGGCCTTGGGGGGCCTGAAGGTGGGCCGGGTCGAGGGCGTGGGGATCGCCAAGGCGGACGCCTCCATGATGGAAGCGTCGATTCGGGTGAAGCGCGGGACCCCCATCCGCCAGGACAGCAAGGCCGAGGTGACCTCGGTGGGCATCACCGGCTCAATGTACCTCTCCTTCACCCTCGGCACCCCCAAGGCGCCCCTGCTGAAACCCGGGGTGGTCATCCGCGGGATCGAGGCGGCCAGCTTCCAGGAGGTGATCAACGAGGCCCGCGGGGCGGCGGAGAAGGTCAACAAGATCCTGGGGGGGTTAGGCGAGACGGTGGAGTCCGTCGCGAACGACGCGAAGGGGCTGATGAACGATGTCCGGAGCCAGGCCGGCAAGGTCATCGCCACCACCGACCGGGTGCTCGCCCGGGCCGAGAGCATCCTCAGCGCGCGCAACGAGCAGAACATCAACCGCTTCCTGGAAGCGGTGGCGCGGGTTTCGGATCGCTTGGAGAAGAACATCGAGCCGATGGTCACGGAGGTCAATCAGACACTGCGCCGGGCCCGGGAGTCCCTCCGCGAGGTGGACCGCACGGCCCAGGCCTACTCCGGCCTGGCGGGGCAGGCTTCCACCCTGGTCTCCGACCTCCAGAAGCGCATCGAGCCCCTCGACCGCCTCCTCCAGAAGGAAGTGAGCGAGACGGGCGAGGCCCTCCGGGGCGAAATCCGCGGGGTGGGGAACCAGGCCCGCCAGACCCTGCGGGAAGGGGGCAAGGACTTCGGGTCCGCCCTCGGGGCGATCGAGGGGGTGTCGAAGAAGGTCCTGGAGTTCTTCGAGACCAACCGACGGGAGCTGCGGACCATCGTCGTCAACTTCAGCGAAGTATCCGAGCGGGTGAACAAAGTGCTGACCGAGGTCGCGGGCGGCAAGGAGGGCACCCGCCTCTCCGGAGCGGCCGAGGAACTGCGCCTGGCCCTCCAGCGCGCCCGCTCCCTGATGAGCCGGCTCGACGAGACCGTCGCCAGCCACCGGGAGGACATCGAGCTCCTCATCACCGATTTGCGCGAAACGGCCAGCAACCTGAGCGAATTGACCACCACCTTGCGCGAGCGGCCCTCCCAGGTCATCTTCAAGCCGCCCGCGGCTCCCCGGGAGTTCCGCGAGTGATGACGACCCCGGCTGCAAGACGGACCGTGCCCGCTCCGCCCCTCGGGCGCCTGGCCCGGGCGGCCGCCTGCCTGACGGCCCTCCTGGCGGGCGGGTGCGGGGTGGGCGGGGGCCAGATCCCCGACACCCGCTTCTTCGTGATCGACTACCTCGTGCCCGCCGCCCCCCAAGCGGGGCAGGCGCTCCCCGTGACGGTGGGGGTGGAGAGCTTCCGCTCCGACGCCGTCTACCGCACCGACCGGATGGTGTACCGCAAGGTGCCCTACCGGGTGGACTTCTACCCCTATGAGCGGTGGGGAGCGCGGCCGGACGAGTTCGTGACCGACCGCCTCCTGGACCATCTCGAAGCCTCCCGCCGCTTCAAGGAAGTCGTAAGGGCCTCGGGCGGGGCCGCCTCCGACTACCTCGTCCGGGGGCGGGTGAAGCGCTTCGAGGAGGTGGGTTCGCCCAACGGGAAGTTCTCCGCCCTGGCCCAGGTCGAGATTTTCCTCGTCGAGCGGCGCTCGGGGAAGGTGCTTCTCCAGCGGCAGCTCTCGCACTCGGCCGAGGCCAAGTCCCAGCCGCCCCAGGGGTTCGTGGAGGCCATGGCCGAGAGCCTGAAGAACCTCCTGTCCGAGGCGGCCGGGCAGATCGCCGAGGCCATCGCCCGCCACAACGGGGGCGCGCGGCCTTGACAGGCCCCCTGGGTGGCCGTAAGAACAGAAAGCACAAGGGGCCGTTGCAGCCAGGGCCGTCGATCCTGGCCTGACCTTCTCCCGTCCGCCGCCCGCGGAGGGGCGGGGGATGGCCGCCAGGAGAGAGCGCCCTCCGGGATGCGGTTCTCCGGGCGCGGGGGCGGCGGGCCGCCCTCCGGCCGGACGTGACCATTTTGAGGAGAGCATGAGTCCCACGAGATTGAAGGCCCCGAACGTCAAGCTGCCCGCGGAGTACGAGGCCGAAACCCAGCGGCAGCCCCAGGGGATGGACCGCCGGCGCTTCCTCAACTACACCGGCTGGCTCGGGATCCTGGGGAGCCTCGCCGTCAGCCTGCTGGGCTTCCTGCGGTTCCTCTTCCCCCGGGTGCTCTTCGAGCCTCCCACGCAGTTCAAGGCGGGCCTCCCGGCGGATTACGCGGTGGGGGCCGTGGACACGCGCTTCGTGGCCTCCCAGCGGGTGTGGATCATACGGGAGGAGAACGGTTTCTACGCTCTCTCCGCCATCTGCACCCACCTGGGCTGCACCCCCGCCTGGCTCGCCACCGAGAACAAGTTCAAGTGCCCCTGCCACGGCAGCGGGTTCCGGCGCACCGGCGTCAACTTCGAGGGCCCCGCGCCGCGGCCCCTCGAGCGGGTGAGAATCGCGCTGGCCGATGACGGCCAGCTGCTGATCGACAAGGGCAAATCCTTCCGCCAGGAGAAGGGGGAGTGGTCCAGCTCGGACGCCTTCCTCAACATCTGAGCCGCTTTGGCCTGACGCCTTGATTCGGGGGCGAGCCCCGGACGACGGAGGATTCGGATGCCGAGCCTCAAGGAGCGCTTCAGCCTGGAGCAGATGAAGCGCAACATCTTGGATTCGCAAGTGTGGCGATCCATGTTCCGCCACGGCTACGAGGACACCCCGCGCAACCGGGTCCTCATGGTGGTGGACAACCTCTGGCTCCATCTGCACCCGACCAAGATCCGCCGCCACGCCATCCGGATCCGCTTCACCTGGTGCATGGGCGGCATCACCTTCCTGCTGTTCCTTTATCTGACGGTGACGGGCGTCATCCTCATGTTCTACTACAGGCCGGTGGGCGAGTACGCCTACGCCGACATGAAGTACCTCGAGTTCGACGCTCCCTTCGGCATGTTCATGCGGAACATGCACCGCTGGGCTGCCCACGCCATGGTCATCGCCGTCTGGCTGCACATGATGCGGGTGTTCATGACGGGCTCCTACAAGCCCCCGCGGGAGTTCAACTGGGTGATCGGCGTGATGCTGCTCACCTTGACCCTGCTGCTCAGCTTCACGGGCTACCTCCTCCCCTGGGACCAGCTCTCCATCTGGGCGGTCACGGTGGGGACCAACATGGCCCGGGCAACGCCCCTGCTCGGCCACGAGGGGCCCTTCGCCGAGATGGTGGGGGTGACGCCCCGCTTCGACGCCCGCTCCGCCCTGCTGGGGGGCACCATCGTCGGTCCGCCCACGCTGCTGCGGTTCTACGTGCTCCACTGCATCGTGATCCCCTTGATCGCCTCGGTCCTGATGATGGTGCACTTCTGGCGCATCCGGAAGGACGGGGGTATTTCGGGGCCGCTCTAGGCCCCGGGGACCGTCTCGGGAGAGTGAAGAAGTGGCGAGAGAAGACAAGATCGTCGGCACCTCCGAGGACCTCCCCCGCACCAGCTGGGAGCGGGTGAACGACAAGGTCCACGTCTGGCCCTACCTGACGCGCCTGGAGTTCATGTGCGCGATCATCGTGACGATCATGCTCACGGCGTGGTCCATCCTGGTGGACGCGCCGCTGGAGGAGCCCGCCAACCCCTCGGCGACGCCGAACCCCTCGAAGGCGCCCTGGTACTTCCTGGGTCTCCAGGAGATGCTGGTCTACTTCGACCCGTGGATGGCGGGCGTGGTGCTCCCCACTTTCATCATCATCGGGCTGATGGCCATCCCCTTCATCGACGTGAACCCCAAGGGGAACGGTTACTACACCTTCGGCGAGCGGCGCTTCGCCATCCTCACCTTCCAGTTCGGCTTCCTGGTTCTCTGGGTCTGGCTCGTCATCCAGGGCACCTTCCTGCGGGGCCCGGGCTGGAACTTCTTCATGCCCTGGGAGGAGTGGGACCCCCACAAGGTGGTCGCCCTGACGAACGTGGACCTGCCCTACCTGCTGGGCTTCCGGGGCTACTGGGCCCAGGCGGCCGTGGGGGCGGCGTGCATCCTGGCGTGGTACGCCGCTATCCCGGCCTGGTACGTCTGGAAGCGCAAGGCGCTGGTGAACGTGGGGGTCGTCCGCTTCGCCATCAAGAGCTTCCTCTTCGTGACGATGATGGGGCTCGTGGCCAAGATGGTGCTGCGGATCTTCCTCAACGTGAAGTACATCCTTGTCACGCCCTGGCTCAACATCTAGGGGTTTCGAGGTGGCGGCATGACCCAGGAAGGGAGGCAGCGGAAGCACCTGTGGTGGGATGCGTGCGGCCTGCGCCTCGCGGCGCTGGCCCTGGCGGCCGCCACAGCCCTCTACCTGTGGCGGGCGTGAGCGGAAGCGCGTCCTAGGCCGGGAACCGGAAAGCCGACGGATCGCCTCCCCCGGGGAGGCGGTTTTTTTTCGCCGGGAGGGAGGGGGCTAGGCGGCGGGCCAGAGGATGCCGTGTTCCTTGAGGATCTCCCGCAAGCGGGAGACGTTGATGAGCTCCATCGGGGCCCCCTCGGCGTACTTCTGGACCTCCTCGGTAAAGTAGCCCGTGGTGATGAGGATGCCCTTGAGCGCCCGCTCGGCCCGGACCGTGTCCGAGAGGCCGATGACCCGGATGGAGGTGACGAAGTCTCCCTCCGGGACAAGGATGCCGTGCACGATGTAGTCCCCCCCGATCACGGGGGCCGGGTTGTGGGCGAGGATGTCGATCTCCTCCTCGTTCACCCAGCGGGTCTCGACGATCCGCATCCCCATGTTTTCGAGCAGCTCGTGGAGCATGTGCTCGAAGGAGCGGGCGGGCATCCGCCGGAGGATCTGGATCTCGCGGTCGTCCCGCGTCCGCTCGGCGTCGGCCTCAAGGGCGATGTTGGAGCTGGTGCGGCGGACGAAGAGGATGACGATGAAGCCCATGATCAGGGCGAAGGCGATCAGCTCGAGCATGGGGTTCCCCAGGGGAGGGCAGGGGGGCGCGGCTTTCGGGAGCGCCCGCTCAGCGGATCATCTCGTCGTAGACGCCATCCTTCTTGCCCTGCTTGATCAGCCGGTCGTGCCGGATGCCCTGGGAGATGGCCCACCACACGCAGAACCCCACCAGGGGAATCATGATAGCGATGGGGATGTTGTCGGGCTTGGTCAAAATCTCGAGAAAGTGTTCCATGCGCTCCTCGTCTCATGGGGTCGCGGGCGCGGGCCGCGCGAGGGCCCGGCAGGGGCATTCTGGGGCAAAAACGCGGCCCGGGCAACTGTTTCCGGGCCCCGGCTTGACAAATCGGACCGAACCCCCTAGAAGTGATTGACGCAAGGAAGAGAGCCTCTTTTCCGCCGGGGGCTCCGATGTGTTGACCGGATGCGAGGCGTTCCGACATGCCCCACTTCATCTTTGACGCCTGCATCGGGTGCGGGGTCTGCGAGCCCGTTTGCCCCACCGACGCCATCTCGGGCGTGCTGCGCGACATCTACGAGATCGACCCCACCCTGTGCATCGACTGCGGGGTCTGCGGCAAGTACTGCCCGGCCCTGGCCATCCAGGATGGCGAGGGCAGCGTCATCCAGAGCATCAAACACAAGGAAATGCCCAAGGCCTACGTCCTCGAGGAGAACTGCACCGGCTGCGTCTGGTGCGTGGACGTCTGCCCCTTCGACTGCATCCGCATGGCCCCCTCGGCCGTCGAGCGCGACCACTCCATGGTCGCCGTGGTGGACCAGAGCACCTGCGTGGGCTGCCGGCTGTGCGAGGAGATCTGCAACAAAGGAGCCATCCTCGTCCCCCGGCACGGCGACGAGGCCGAGTACATGACGCCCGCCATGCACCAGTTCGTCCAAGCTCCCCTGCGGGCCTACTGAGGCCCCGCCCGCAACTCCCGCGTTTCCCCGGCGGCCTCCCCCGGATGGGGGGAGGTTTTTTCCTAGAAATCAAAGGTTTGTGCGGCCTTCCTTGACGGCGTTTCGCCCCTCGGATAGCGTTTAGGGAGCGCTTCCCCCGCCTGGGGGAGGCCTGGGGAAGGGGACCGTTGCCGGGGATTTCCGTCCGAATCCTCCGTGATGTGCCCCCTTTTCTTGCGGCCGCGCGGCCACCGGGAGCCTCCCGGGCCTGCGAATGAGGGGGTCTTCGGATGCCTCCCGTCCTGACCGGGCGCCCTCCCGCCCGCATCATGGATATCGTGGACCTGGTGGAGGAGTACGCCCCCGGCGGCACCGACCTTCTCATGCGGGCCTACATCTTCACGGCCAAGGTCCACCGCGGCCAGTCCCGCATCTCGGGCGAGCCCTACATCTCCCACCCCCTCGAGGTCGGCCGCATCCTGGCCGAGATGCGCCAGGACCCCGAGACGGTCGCGGCCGGCCTCCTCCACGATACCGTCGAGGACACCTCCGCCTCCCTGGAGGAAATCCAGACCCTCTTCGGCGAGCACGTGGCCTCCCTGGTCAACGGCGTGACCAAGCTCGCCCGCATCGACCTCCCCAACACCCAGGCCCTGGAGGCCGAGAACTACCGCAAGATGCTCATCGCGATGGCGCACGACATCCGCGTCATCCTCATCAAGCTGGCCGACCGCCTCCACAACGCCCTCACGCTCGAGTACCTGCCCCCCAAGCGGCGGGAGCGGATCGCCCAGGAAACCGCCGAGATCTACGCCCCCCTCGCCAACCGGCTGGGCATCGGCTGGCTCAAGGGCGCCCTCGAGGACATCGCCTTCAAGCACCTCCACCCCCAGGAGTACAACGAGATCGACGAGAAGCTGCGCGAGGGGATGGCGGAGCGCGAGGCCTATCTCATGGAGATCAAGCAGACGGTCGAGGAATCGCTGGCGAAAGCCGGTATCCAGGCCGCGGTGACGGCCCGCTTCAAGCTCCACTCCAGCATCCACCGTAAGATGCAGACCCAGAACCTCGACTTCCACCAGGTCTACGACATCAGCGGCCTGCGGATCATCGTGGGCGAGATCCGTGACTGCTACGCCGTCCTGGGCATCCTCCACTCCCTGTGGCGCCCCATCCCCGGCCGCTTCAAGGACTACGTCGCCCTTCCCAAGGCGAACCTCTACCAGTCCCTCCACACCACCCTCATGGCCACCCAGGGGCAGCGGGTCGAGTTCCAGATCCGCACCAAGGAGATGCACCGCGTGGCCGAGGAGGGCATCGCCGCCCACTGGCGCTACAAGGAGGGGGAGAGAGTGGACTCCGGCGTGGCGGACAAGTTCGAGTGGCTTCGCCGGATCATGGAGAGCCTCCAGGAGGAGACCGACCCCCGCAACCTCGTGGACTCCTTCAAGCTCAACCTCTTCCAGGACGAGGTCTTCGTCTTCACCCCCCGCGGCGAGGTGCGGAACTTCCCGCGCGGGGCCACCCCGGTGGACTTCGCCTACTCGATCCACACCGAGGTCGGGCACCACTGCGTGGGAGCCAAGATCAACGGGCGGATCGCCCCCCTCAGCACCCGCCTCGAGAACGGCGACATCGTCGAGATCCTCACCAACCCCCACCGCACCCCCACCCAGGACTGGCTCAAGTTCGTGGTCTCGGCCCGGGCCAAGCAGAAGATCCGGGCCTGGATCCGCCAGGCCCAGCGCGACCGGTCCATCACCCTGGGGCGGGAGCTCCTCGAGCACGAGCTCGCCCGCTTCGGGGTGAAGCCGGCCGAGTACTTGACGCCCGGGAGCCTCACGGAGGCGGCGCGCGGCCTCGGCATCCAGAGCGAGGAGGACCTCTTCGCCATGGTGGGTTTCGGGCGGCTCTCCGCCCGGCAGGTGGCCGGGAAGGTCCTCCCCGAGGAGCTCCTCCGCCAGACCGAGAAGCGCGAGAAGTCCCGCTTCCGCCGCCTCATGGCCCGGATGAGCGGCAAGGCCAAGCCGGGCATCAAGGTAAAGGGGCAGGACGACATCCTCATCCGCTTCGCCAAGTGCTGCGACCCCATCCCCGGGGAGCCGATCGTGGGCTTCATCACGCGCGGCCGGGGGGTGACCGTCCACGCCGAGAGCTGCGCCAACGTGCGCCCGATCATGTCGGAGGAGGAGCGGCTGGTCGAGGTTTCCTGGGGGGACGTCAAGAAAGAGGATCTCTACGTGGTCACCCTCGCCGTGGACGCCGTGGACCGCCCGGGCGTCCTGGCGGGCCTGAGCTCGGCGATCGCCTCCTGCCAGTCCAACATCGTGCGCATAACGGCCGAGTCGGCCCGCGCCCGCGCGGGCATCCACCTGGACGTCCAGGTCCGCGACCTGGAGCACCTCAAGGAGGTCATGAAGAAGGTCCGCGACGTGAAGGGCATCCTCTCGGTCGTCCGCACGGGCCCGCGGATGCCGCGCGAGGGGGTGCGGGAGCACAGCGAAGGGGAGTGAGCGCTTTCACGCCGCCCGCCCCGGGAGTGTGCGCGGCGGGGCGGTTGGCGTATGATAGCGGCCTAGATTGCGCGATGAGGCCTGCCTGGGCGTGAGGCCGCGCCGCCTGCGTTCGGGGCTGGCGGGGTGGATTTCCAAGGCCGGGGGAGGGGTGCTCCGCTCCGGGCACCGCCTGTGGAGCGGCACGGGGGCGTATGCTCGACATACTTCGTCACCGCTTGCTCTTCCCCATTGTCCTCCTGTCCCTCGTCCTCTCCATGGGCGTCGCGGGCTACATGATCGTCGAGAAGTGGAAGTTCCTCGACGCCCTGTTCATGACGGTGATCTCGCTCACCACGGTGGGATACGGAGAAACGAACCCCCTCACGACGAAGGGGCGGCTTTTCACGATGTTCCTCCTGATCAGCGGGATGGGCGTCCTCGCTTACGGGATCGGGACCGTGACCGCCTTCTTCGTCGAGGGGCACCTTTCGGACCTCCTGAGGGGCCGGCAAATGCAAAAGCGGATCCAGCGGCTGCGGGGCCACATCATTCTCTGCGGGTACGAGGGAGAGGGGCACTACGTCCTGGATGAGCTCGTCAAGACGAAGACCCCCCACGTCGTGATCGCGAAGAACTTGGCCCGCCTCAAGGAGCTCTTCCCCAGCGAAGCCCTCTACATCGAGGGAGACTCCACCAAGGAGCACGTCCTGGCGCTGGGCAACATCGAGCACGCCAAGTGCCTCATTAGCGCCATGCCGACGGACCACGAGAACCTCCTGGTGGTGCTCTCGGCCCGGGGGATGGTCCCCGGCATCCGCATCATTTGCTGCGTCTACGACCGGGAGAACCTCCACAAGTTCCAGCGCGTGGGAGCGAACGCGACCGTCATGGGCACCTTCATCGGGGGCCTGCGCATGGCCTCCGAGGCCATCCGGCCCACGGTGGTCTCTTTCCTGGACCAGATGTTGCGCCAACTCGACAAGACCATCCGGATCGAGGAGGTCATCGTCCCCGAGGAGAACTGCCCCTGGGCCGGGAAGGCGCTGCGCGAGATCGCGTTCCCCGAGCGCACCGGCCTCGTCATCATCGCCATCAAGTCCGCCCGCACCATGCGCTACGTCTACAACCCCCGGGGGGACTACGTGATAGAGGGGGGCGACGTCATGATCGTGATCGGGGAGACCTCCCAGACCCTGGAGATGAAGCGCATGCTGGGCTACGACATCCCCCGGGACGGCGAGGAGGAGTCCGAGGAGAAGACCCCGGCCGCGCCGGGTGAACGGGCCTAGCGGGGTGGGCCGGGCGCTCTCCCTCCGCCATCCCTGGTCCCTCAGCCCCGCCGAGGCGGCGGCCCTCCAGCGGGCGCTCCGGCGCCGTCTCTCCCTGCGGCCCATGCGCCACCCCCCCCGCACCATCGCCGGCGCCGACATCTCCGTGCCGCGCTTCGGACGCCGGGCGGTGGCGGCGGTGGTCGTCCTCTCCTTTCCCGATCTCGAAGTGGTGGAGGAGTCCCTGGTGGCCGGGGAACTCCGCTTCCCCTACATCCCCGGCTTCCTCTCCTTCCGGGAGGGCCCCCTCCTGGAGGAGGCCCTCCTGGGTCTCGCGCGCAAGCCCGGCCTCGTCCTCTTCGACGGCCAGGGGATCGCCCATCCGCGGGGTCTCGGCATCGCCTCCCACCTGGGTCTCAGGCTCGGCCTCCGAGCCGCCGGGTGCGCCAAGAGCCGGCTTTGGGGGGAGGAGACGGAGCCCCCAAGGGCGCGGGGAGGCTGGACTCCCCTCTGGGCCCCCGGCGGGGAGGTGGTGGGCGCCGCCCTGCGCACGCGGGCGGGGGTGAAGCCCGTCTACGTCTCCCCGGGCCACGGCATCGATCTGGAGGGGGCGATCGCGTGGACCTTGGCGGCCGCGCCGCGCTTCCGCGTGCCGGAACCCATCCGGGCCGCCCATGCGCGGGCGAACGAGGAGCGGAGGCGGCTCGGCATTCATTGATGATGGGAAGCGCAAGCCGAAGCTGAAACGAAGAGGCCGCCCCCCCGCCGCGGGAGGCGGCCTCTCTTCTTTTCGCGGGCGCGGGCGCTAGCCGCGGGGCCGGGCGGGAGGAGTCTGGGCCCGGGGCGCGGGGGCCTTGGCGGGGGGCGCGAACTTCTCCTCCAGCATCAGGTAGTCCCGCAGGACCTCGATCTGCTTGTAAGCGTCCCCGCCCAGGACCTCCGGATCGATCGGGTCGCCGTGATTCTCGATCTCGGCCTTGCCGATGGTGCGCCCCAGGTCGCCCAGGCCGGTCAGGGTGACCTTCCGGCCCTCCACTTTCTTGACCTTGGCCACGTGGGTCCGGCCGCCGATGATCAGGCCGACGATCTGGTTCTCCTGCAACTCGGGGTCGGCGGCCGCATCGAGGGCGTAGGTCCACAGCTCGCCCTCCCTCTCGCCCCGGGCGCCCTTGAGGACGGGCACCTTGAGGCCCGCGTTCGGGAAGAAGGTGGGCATCTTGGTGCCGGGCTGGAGCCGGTTGGGGTTCCGGATCCAGTCCAGGACCCAGTCGGGGCGCAGGCGCTCCTTGGCGAAGCGGAGGTTCGGCGCCGTCGGGGGCTCCTGGCCCTGCGGGGGCGGAAACTCCCCGTGGCAGGAGAGGCACTCGGCCTTCTGGAAGAGGTCCTTGCCGGCCACCGCCGCGGCGGGAGGCACCGCCGCCCGGTCGAAGTGGACGTAGGGCCGCAGCTTGTCGTCCAGGGCGGCGAAGTAGTCCACGAGGGCCGCGGCGTCCTCCTCGGGCATCTGGAAGCTCGGCATCCGCACCTTGAGCCAGGGCCGGAGGATGACCACGTTGCGCAGGAACTTGAAGAACCAGTCGGGCTGGACCTTCGCGCCCTCGCCGTTCAGCAGGGGGGGGCCCTGGGCCGGGTCCGGATAGCGGCGCAGGAGGTCACCGCCCCAGTTCTCGACCACGTGGCAGCCGACGCAGTTGTACTTCTCGATCATCCTGCGCCCGGCCTCGATCCGCCTCTGCCGGTCGTCCATCTTCGCCAGGGCGGAGGGCGGGGCGGAATGGGGGATCATGGAGCGCAGGAGGGTGCGGATGGCGGTGGCCTCCGGGTCCGAGAGGTCGAAGTTGGGCATGAGCAGCTCTTCGCGCTCGGTCTGGTAGATCTTGGGGTTCTTGATCTTCGCGAAGGTCCAGGCTTCCCAGGTCTTGGGGATGTCCACCACGTTGCCGAAGGAGAGCTCGAATTTCTTCTTCGTGGCGAAGGCGGAGAGGTCCGGGCCGATCTTGGAGAGGTTCTCCGTGCCCGGGATGGCGTGGCAGCCGAAGCAGCCCCGCTTCGCCACGAGCTTCTTGCCTCGCTCGTAGGCGGCCTGGCCGCCCAGCTTCGCGGAGGCCGCCTTGGGGTCGGCCGGGGCGAGGCTCAGCAGATGGGCGGCGATGGCCTTGGCCTCCGCGTCCGAGAGCCGCAGGCTCGGCATGGAGGTCTCGTGCCAGTAGGCTTTGGGATTCTTCAGCCAGCGGATGAGCCAGTCGGGCTGGACCTTCTGGGCGACCTTGCCCAGGGAGGGCCCGAAGTCGCGGTTGCGGTAGACGAGGGGCCGGCCGTCCACCCCCTTGACGGGCTCACCCAGCTTGAGATCGGCCTCGTTCCGGATGTGGCAGCCCAGGCAGCCGGCGGACTCGAAGAGTTCCTTCCCCTGCTGGATGAGGGCGGGGTCGTTCAGCCCCTCCGGCTTCTCGGCGGGGGCCTTCCGCTGGCCCGCCCCCCAGATGAAGGTGGCGAGGTCGAGGGCCTCCTGATCGCCGATGCTGAAGAAGGGCATCTTGGTCCGGGGGTTGTAGTCGCGCGGCCGCTTGATCCAGGACACGAGCCAGCCGGGCTGGACCTTCTCCTGGATGCGGGTAAGGTCGGGGCCCGCCTTGCGCAGGTCCTGGGTGGCGGGGATGTTGTGGCAGCCGAAGCAGCCCAGCTCGCGGACGAGCGAGATGCCGCGGGAGAGGTGGGGCGCCCCGGGGATGTTGAACACCTGGGCGTGGCAGGCGCGGCACTTGGTCTGGGTCTCGGGGCCCTTGAGGAGGGGGTCCTCCCAGAACTCGACGTAGCCGTGCGCCTTGCCGACGCTGGTGATGGCCGTCCCCTGGCCGCCGTGGCAGGAGGTGCAGCCCACCGCCGCGGGATCGTGCTTGTTCAGGTAGAGGCCGGCCTGCGGGTGGCTGCGGAAGGGCTGGGGGGCCTTCTCGAAGCCGGCTCGGTCGATGGCCAGGTGGCAGGTCTGGCAGCGGTCCACCCGCATGGTGGGCTCGTTGAAGTTGTTCCGGTCGTACTCGCGGAAGACCGCCTGGCGGACGTCGTAGGTGCGGGCGCGGATGGCCGCGAGGCGGCGCTCGAGGTCGCCGATGTCCTTGCCGGCGTCGCGGCGCTCCCGCTCGAGGTCGGTCAGGGTCTTGCGCTTGGCGGCGACCCTCGCCTCGGCCTCGGCCAAAGCGGCCTCGGCCTTGTCCGCGATGGGCTGGAGTCGGTTGAGCTCCTTCCGGGCCTCCTCGACGTGCCGGCGCTCGCGGGTGGTGTCGTGGCCCTGGCGGATGGCCTCCTGGTACTCGAAGAAGGCTTGGTCGTAGACGGCCTTGGCGAAGCCGAACTCCTGCGCCTTCTCGAAGGTGCCGATCTTCTGCTTGTCGAGGCCCTGGGTCAGGCGCATGAGCTCGGCGTCGCCGGCGAGGTTTTTCGCGAGGCCGGCGATCCGCTTGTCGATCTCGGCGAGCCGGGCGGAGGACTTCTGGCGGGCCTCGGCCAGCTGCTTCTCGGCCAAGCCCTGCTCGTAGGCGTTGAACTGCTTTTGGATGGCCTTCCAGGGCCGCCGGGTGAAGGTCTCGTCCCAGACGGTCCAGAAGGTGAAGGCCACCATGATGAGCCCGAGCACGAAGAAAGTGACCGGGCTGGTCCTCTCCTCGGGGGGCTTGAATTCTCTCGACGGCATGAGAAACGGCGCTCCCGGAAAGTCCGAGCGGATGAACGGGAATTCGGCCAAAGACCCGGCGGATTATAGGTTTGGCACCCTCCCGCGTCAACCGGGAGGAGGCGGGAAGAGCCCCCGCCAGGGCCTATTTCTCCGTTCGGGCGAGGGAGGCGCGGAGGTGGTCCTGATTGCGGATGATGGAGGCCAGCTGCTCGATGATGGCGACGGAGATGGTCGGGTGCTCCTGGATGAGGAGGAGCAGGGGATCCTTCTCGATGCCGAGGAGGGAGGCGTCCTGCGCCGCCCGGGCGCCGGCCGAGCGGCCCTGGTTCCCGAACAGGGCCATCTCGCCGAAGGAGGCGGTCGGGCCGAGGGTGGCCAAGACCTCCTGGTGCGAGGTACCCGGGTCGTTCACGATCTCGATCTGGCCCTCGATGATGACGTAGAGGTAGTCGCACGGATCGCCCTTCTCGAACAGCACCTCCCCGCCGGCCACCTGGATCTCGCGCGAGATGTTGCTCAGGATGCGCAGCTGGTCGGCTGTCATCGTCTCGAAGAGCTTGACGCCCTTCAGGAAGAGGGCCTTCTCGATGGTGGACAGCATCTTCCCAGCTCCTCCGTTCAGATCCGCTCCCCCGCCCAGGGCCCGGAGCAGCCGGCGCGCCTGGAGCCGGACCCGCGGGTCCCCGTCGTCCTGGGCGGCCTGCCCGAGCGCGCGGCCCTCTCCCTCCGCGCCGCCGAGGCGGCCCATGAGGGAGAGGGCCGCTTCGCGGGCCAGGGGGTCTTCATCATAGGCCAGGGTCCGGAAAAGGGCGAGCCACCCCTCCCGCTCCGGAGCGGGGAGGTGGGACCAGCGGTGGGCCAGGTGCCGGCCGGCCGCGTCCGCCGCCACGGCGCGAAGCCAGGGCTCCGTCGAGCCCATGTAGAGGCGCAGTACCGGCTCCAGGGAGGGCTGGCCCAGGTTCCATTGCTTGCGGCCCTCGGCCACCTTCTCGGCCGTGCTGCCGGGGGCCAGGAGGGGCTCCAGGAGCAGGATGAGCTGGCGGGCGGGGCCGGCGGTGCTGGCCGTGGTGAGGGTCTCGATGGCGAGGGCGCGGAAGGAGGTTCCTCCCTGCGCGAGCGACGTCGAGACGGTGTCCACCGTCTTCTCGTCCCCGATGACGCCCAGGAGCTCGATGAGGAGGCGCTGGCGCTCGTTCACCTTGTCCCAGAGCACCTTCCGCAGCATGAAGACGTCGTTCAGGTCGCCCTCCCGCTCGATGGCGTCGAGGTGGCCGATGACCTCGTAGACCTCGCGCAGGTGATCGAGGGAGAAGGCCCCCAGGCCCTGGATCAGCTCCTCGGCCGGGAACTCCTTGGCGCGGCCGTTCGCCGGCAGGGGGAGCCATCGCCCCAGGAAGGCGAACAGGGGCCCTCCCTCGAGGTAGAGGGCCCGGGCCCGCTTCATCGCCTTGAGGCATCCGACGGCCTCGTAGCGGACGAGGGAGTCGGGATCGGAGAGTGTGGCCAGGAGACGCTGGAAGTCCAGGCGGCTCCCCCGCGCGCCCATCAGGCGGACAGCGCAGCGGCGGACGGCCGGGAAGAGGTCCGGGAGGGCGGCCCGCAGCACCTCCTCGAACTGGGCCGCCTCGCCCCCGTCCGGAGGGAGGAGATGCTCGATGGCCCGGACGGCCGCCTCCCGCACCTCGGCGTGAGGGCTGCGGAGGTAAGGGATGAGGCGGCGAATGAGGCGCGGGTTGCCCAGTTCGGTGATGCACTGGAGGGCGGCCACCTGCTCGGTGGCGGATCCCTTCTCCAGCATGGCGTGGAGGGTCTGGAGGCCCGCGGCCAGCCAGAACAGGTCGTCCGATCGGACCAGGAGCCGCACCGCCCGCACCCGGACCTCGGGGGAGGGGTGGCGCAGGCTCTCCTGCGCGCGCTCCAGGGAGTCCTCGATGAGGCCGAGCCGCTCGACGGCGTCCATGGCCGCCACGCGCTCCCCGGCGCCCCCGGAGAGGAGGGCGTCCAGCAGCAGGCCGCGGGCGAGGGTGTTCTCCTTCGCCCCGGGGGCGCCGCCGAGGAGCCGCAGGAGCTGGGCGCGCACGGCGCCCTGGCGGCGGGGGATCTCCTCCAGGATGGCCGTGAGGGCCTCGGGCCGGTCGCTCTCGGCGAGCATGCCGGCCGCGAATAGGCACAGCTCGCCGTCGCCCTCGCGGAGGTTCTTGAGGAGGAGGGCCATGCTCTCGGCGTCGATGGCGCCGAAGCCCTCCTGGGCGTAGCGGAAGAGGCCGAGGGTCCGGTCCTCGAGCATCTTCCGCAGGGCGGCGCCGTACTCGCGCCGCATCACGAAGCCGGCGGCCAGGTACGCCAGCCCGATCACGAGCGAGAGGACGGCCACCCACCGGAGGCTCAGCGGGAACAGGGCGAAGCCCGAGGGCTTGATGGCCAGGAGGATCACGCCGCTCAGGATGCTGGCGAAGGCCACCACCTGCCCCGAGACCAAGGCGCCGATCCGGCCTCGGATGCGGGTCGGCACGGCGTTGTAGAGCAGGGCGTTGATGGTGTTGCGGATGGATTCCTGGATGTTGCGGTTGTTGAAGCGCAGGAAGACGGCCGGCAGGAAGGTCGGCGAGACGGCCATCACCCCGAGCCCGATCAGGGTGGTGAAGGGATAGATGAGGTTGGCCGTCCCCAGCCCCAAGCGCCGGATGAGGCGGGGGGTGATGAAGGTCTGGATGAGGAGGGCGATCGTGTTCCCGATGGCCGTGAAGTAGGCCAGGAAGGTCGCCAGGTCCCGGCGCTCCGGGAAGGCCTCGCGGAAGACGATGGAGTACTGGAAATCCTGGAAGGTGCGGAGGATCACGACGATGAAGCTGAAGAGCGCGAAGGCCGCCACGTAGCGGTTCGTCCTCACGAGGGCGAGGTTGCCCTCCCGGGAGGCGGACGGCTTCTGCCCGGAGCGGCGGCGGGGCGAGGGCTCCTCTTCGAGGCGGCGGCTGCGGAGGCGGACGTCGATGAAGTAGATGAAGCCGATGCTGACGAAGATGGTGCCCGCCCAGAGGAACAGGAGGTTCGCCACGCTGCCCATCACGGGCAGCAGGATGGGGATGAGGATGCCGCCCACGATCCCGCCGTAGCGGCCCCCGGTGAGGATGATGGGGACGAGCCGCTTCGACTGAAGCACGTCCATGTAGAGGCCGTAGTGGGCCCGGAAGTTGTTGGGGATCATGTTGGTGAACATCACGTTCAGGGTGTGGAGGAGCGGGATGGCGATGGGGAAGGCCAGCACGCGCAAGTCGATGCCGATGAGGAGCCGGACGGCGAGGATGAGCCCGACGAAGATCGCCAGCACCCCGGCGAACATCCCCGAGACGGAGAGCTTGTCCGTATAGGCGGTGTAGACGGCGCTCGCCATGATGATGATGACGGCGTTGAAGATGTACATGTAGGGGAGGAACGACGGGCCCACCTCCGAGAGGAAGAGGGTCTCGGCGATCGTCAGGCCCAGCGAGAACTGGACGCCGATGATGAAGTAGAAGGCGAAGAAGGCGCCGAAGATCGCCATCTCGTCCGGGCGGATGTTGAACAATCGCTTGAGGAGATTGGCCATGCCGGGTCAGCCGTCGCGAAGGGCAGGGAAGGGATGGTGCCCATCCCGGTCACGTTGTCCGTCGGGTCGGGGGGAATAGTACCTCATCTTCCCCCGGCTTTCCAAGAATAATAGGCGAGGGCGTCCTCGAGCCAGGCCTGGGAGTCGGCGCAGAAGCGCTCCCAGCGCGTGTTGGGGCATTGGGCGCGCACCGGGTCCGCGTTCCCCTCGGCGATGAGGCCGTTCAGGGGCGAGAGGTCGAACTCGGCGCGCACGGGCAGGGCTATGCGCTCCTCGGGCGGGAGAAGCCGCACGTAGCGCGCGAAGGCGTGGAAGGCCCCGCGGAGCCGCTTCGCCAGGGCGTCCACGCCCCCGGCCGCGGCCGCGAGGGAGGGGTGCAGGGGCGCGTAGCGGTTGAACTCCATGCCCCCGCCCGTCCGGTTGGTGATGCTGTCCACGCCGATGGTCCCGATGCTCTGCTCCGTGAACTCGATCGGGAAGAGCCGCGCGTAGAGGGACTCCAGGACGGGTCCGCTGCGGCTCATCCGCAGGTGGACCCGCAGGCTGAAGAGGCCGAAATCGATCCATTCGCACAGGAGCGGCCGGTAGCGGACCTCGAAGAGGTCCTCGTAGTTCTCGATGGCGCGGGCGAGCCGGCGCTGGGCTTTCGGGAAGGGTTCGGCCGCCGCGCGGAGGTTTTCCATCAGCGGAAGCCGGCAGTGCCGCAGGAGGCCCGCCAGATGGGCCGTGCGCGCCCCTCCCTTGGGCAGGGAGGGGAGAGGGCTGCTGTCGAGGTAGGCCCGGGCCGTAGCGGGGCTGGCGGCGAAGCGGTCGGCCACGAAGGCGAGGGCTTTCAGGTGGCTGCGGTCGGCGGGGTCGAGCGGCAGGGGGAGGGGGCAGGACCGCTCCGGGGGTACGCCCAGCCGGCTCAGGTCGGGCAGCGAGAAGCCCTCCGGGAAGATGTCGAGGCGGAAGGCGCCCCGCCCGCCGCCGCCCTCCTGGGGCTTCACGAAGAAGGCCGTCTCGCCCCACTTGCGCGCGAGCCGCTGGGCCTCTTCGAGGATGGCCCGGGCCGTCGCGGCCGGGCCGTCGCCGTCCACTTCGATGGTGTGGTAGCGGGCCGCCAGGCGGGCGGGATGGCCGTTCGACCCCTCCGGGTGGCCGTTGTTGAGGAGCTCATAGGTGGTCTTCTTGTTGGAGAGCGGCCCGCCCGGCGCCGTGATGGGCCCCGGCACCACCACCACCCCCCGCTCGATCAGGGCTTCGGCCAAGTGGCTGTCGTAGAGGCTCCGCTGGGCCGTCTGGCTGAGGACCAGAGTCTCCCGGGGGGAGCGGGCCACCCGCTCGAGGAGGGCTTCGCGCCGGTTCACCACCTGGACGGGGATGGCGGCGCCCCGCTCGGCGAGCCAGGCGGCCACGACGCGGGCGGTCTCCGGGGCCAGGGGCATGCGGCTCGGGGAGCCGTCGAGGAGGAGGATCTCCCCCGGCAGGCGCTTCCACCCCTCCTTGCGCAGGCGGAGGCCGGCGAAGGCCTCCTCGCGGGCGGCCCAGCCGTTCATCCGCTCGATCATCTCCTCGGTCAGGTTGCCGGGGGAGGCGTCGAACTCGCGGGTGACGCGGAGGAGGTCCCACTGCCCGCCGCTCGCGTCCGGGCTGAGGCGGTAGAGGGAGGACTCCCGGCGCAGGGGCCGGCGGGCGGTTTTCGAGGCAGGGGCGGCGGCGCGCATGGGGCGATCCTCAGGCGATCACGCGCCGGCGCGACATGATGTGGCGCAGCACCCAGTCGGCCAGGGCTCCGCCCGCCGTCTTGCCCCCGAGGGCGGAGAGCCCGCTCGGCGAGGTGCAGTTCACGAGGACCGCTCCCGTCATGCGCTCGGCCTCGCGGCGCAGGGCCGCGTCGTTCGCCACGACGCCGGAGATGAGGATGTCCTCCTCCTCGATCCCCATGTGGCTGCGGATCCAGTGCACGATGAGGGTGGAGCCCAGGGTGTCGCAGGCGCAGATGACGAGGCCCCGCTGCCTCAGCCAGCTCAGCAGCCAGGGGTCGGTGGCGGCGGCGATGCTGCCGTCCGCGCAGGGCGCGTCGGCCACCTCGGCCACCACGACCTCGCCGTGGAGGGCGGCGTGGCCGAGCAGGAGCCGGGCGTGCCAGCGGAGCTCCTCCCCGGGGATCTCGAAGGTGGTGGCCAGGCCCGTGTCCACGAAGTCCCAGGCCAAGCGGGCCGAGTCGAAGAAGCCGGTCGCCCGGCCGTAGTTCACCCGCATGAGGTCGCGCATGCGGCCGGTGCCCGTCAGCTTGGCGTAGGTGACGCGGATGCCCGCCGCCCGCAGGGCGAGGGCGAGCGAGGCGGCGCAGGTCGTCTTGCCCACGTCCATGTCCGAGCCCGTGACGAGCACCAAGGGGGTGCTTGGGACCGCGTCCTCGTCCACGGGGACGCCCACGCCCGGGATGGAGATGAGATCGCGCATGAGGGCCGCCCGGCCGCCCCGATCCACCCCGCCCAGGATGCGGAGCTTGACCACCGGGCCGTGGGGGGCGCTGCACAGGCCGGTCACCCCGCCCACGTTCAGGAGGTCCAGCTCCCCCCCGGGCGGCACCGGGCGCTCGGGCCCCCGGCCCGAGAGGCTCCGGCTCGCGGAGCGCCCGCCCAGGGCGACCACCAGCCGCCAGCCCGGCTCGAGGGGAGTTTCCCGCGTCCGCCAGGCATCGGCCGAGCCCGCGAGGGGCTCGATGACCTCCAGGCGGTCCACGGCGCAGCCCTCGGGCGCCGAGACCACCTCGGCCACGGCCACGGCCCCGCTGGAGAGGGGGAGGGGAAGGAGGGGCACCTCCCGCGATTCCCTCGGGAGAGGATGGGGGGCGAGGAAGAGCCCCCGGACCGTCGTGGCGAAATGGTCAACCTTGATCGTCTCGGCCACCTTTGCCCGCTCCTAGCCCGCGCCCGAGAGTCCGAGCCCGTGGGTGAAACCCCGCACGGCCTCCCCCACCCAGGGGGCGATGCCTGTTACTTCCTCGTCGTAGAGGGTGCCCAACCCCTCCAGCTTGAAGAAGACGCCGCGCGGCTCCACCACCGTACCCCGCTCGGGCGGAGAGCACGCCAGCAAAACCTCTCCGGGCCCTTGCAGGTCGGAGAGGCGCTCCCCCGCCCGCAGGAAGCGTGGGTGCGCGCCTAAGCTACCATAAATTCCGGGCTTTAACGATGAGCCCACCCGGAGGAGGGTGGGGCCGGTGTTCCGCAGGAGGAGCTGGAAGCCGGCCAGCCGGGGCCGGGCGAGCCCGGGGATCCACTGGCGGGCTTCCTCCCCGGCGACGAGGCCGAGGAAGCTGGCGAGATGCCAGAAGACGGTGGGCGGCGCGCCGCTCTCGCGCCGCTCCAGCTCGGTCAGGAGCTGGGTGGTCCCGAGCATCCGGGGGTTGAGTTCCAGGGCGTAGGCGTCCCCCCCGTGGGCGATGAAGTCCACCCCGAAGATGCCCGTATAGCCGGCCGCCGCCGCCCACTCCCCGATCTTCAGGGTGGCCTCCTCGACGCGGGCCTGGACGGAGCGGGGCAGGCGGAGGTAGGCGCCGTAGTCGCTGCCGGCGTAGTCGAAGCGGTGCATGGCGCAGCCCTCGAGGCCGGTCACCATGACCGAGGGATGGGACATCCACGCCCGGCCGCCGTAGATGAGGCCCGTCGCGCCGACCGCGGGCCCCGGGAGGAAGGCGCTCACGATGACGGGGGCTCCCGCCCCCAGCTTCGCGACCAGCTGCCCGCGCAGGCGCCCGACCTCCTCCGCGCTCCCGGCGAGGTGGGTCTGGTTGCCCGAGGAGCCGATGCGCTCGGTGACGACGAAGGGCGCCCCCCAGCGCTTGAGGAGCCCCGCCTCCAGGCCCTTCGCCTCGACGATCTCCCCGGGGGGCACCCTGAGCCCCCGCCCCTGGGCCTCCTCGCGGAAGGCGATCTTGTCGTCGAAGCGGGTCTTGAGCGCGAGGGGGTTGGCGAGGATGGAGAGCTGGCCGCCGCTCTCCCGGGCCATCCGGGCGAGGAATTCGGTCGAGCGGTAGGGGACGACGAAGCGGGGGAGATCGTCCCGCCGCAGGAAGGCCCGCATCTCCTGGCCCAGGGGGCCTTCGTAGGCCTCGACCAAGGAGGCGTGGGTCCAGACGATGCGCCGGCTGAGGCCGCGCTCGACGGCGAAGTAGCGCAGGCGGGCGTCCCAGCGGGGGCCGTCAAGCCCCCAGTCGCAGGCGATGAGGAACTCGAGGGGGAGGCACTCCTCCACGGCGATGGCGTCGGCGGCGCGCAGCCCCTGGAAGCCGAAGCGGGCGGAGGGGGAGGCGGCCGCCGAGAGGCGGCTTCGGAGGGTCTCGGCGGAGAACGGGGACAAGCGGCGGGCCTCCCGGGCCAGCGGTGCGTGGACCCCCGGGACGGACCCGGGGAAAATTCGGGCGATTCTATGGATATCCCGCTCCTCCTGCAATTCTCCGCCCGTGCGCCATCGCTCCGCCACAGGCTGGGGGGCAGGAAATTCCGGCCTGTGCTAGTATTCCGGCTGCCTGTCGACAGGGATTTGGCTGAGCGAAGGGAGGATCTTCTTGCCCATGGTCCGGCAGGAGGCCCCGGCACTCCCCGACGAAGAATCCGCCTCGCTTGGCCCCGAGCGGG
>Ga0156093_1099_pt5 | contig 44689 bp, 38 predicted proteins | sample RifCSPlowO2_02_FD_107746 | JGI IMG/M metagenome (GOLD analysis project Ga0156093, IMG submission 107746) | Candidatus Tectomicrobia bacterium RIFCSPLOWO2_02_FULL_70_19 | reverse complement strand
CCCTCAGCGGCCACCCGCGATGGCGGGCACGATCGACACCTCGTCCCCGCCCTTTACCTTGGTGCCCTCTCCCTGGAGGAAGCGGATGTCCTCCTGGTTCACGTAGATGTTGACGAAGCGGCGGAGCTTGCCCTGCTCGTCGTAGAGGCGCTGGCGGATGCCCGTGCACTTCTTGTCCAGGCTCGCCAGCACGTCCTTGACCGTCTCGCCCTCCACCTCCACGGCATCCTTCTGCTGCGAGAACTCCTGCAAGGGGGTAGGAATCCGGACCACAACCGCCATCTTGCTCTCCCTTTCGATGGCCGCCCCGCGCCTCCCGCGCTCCGGGGCGGCGGCTGAAATGATGCACCTCTCAGCGGAAATAGGGCTCCAGGCTGAAATACCTCTCGGCGCCGTCGGGCAGCACCACGACCACGTTCTCCTCCGGCGACATCTCGCGGGCCACGCGCAGCGCCGCGCAGACGGCCGCCCCGGCGGAGATCCCCGCCGCGATCCCCTCCTGCCGGCTGAGGGCCTTGGAATGGTCGTAGGCCTCTTGGTCCGCGACCACTTCGATCTGGTCGATCACCGAGCGGTTCAGCACCCGGGGGACGAAGCCGGCCCCGATCCCCTGGATCTGGTGCGGGCCGGCCTTCCCGCCCGAGAGGACGGCGCAGCCGGCCGGCTCGACGGCCACGACGCGGGTCTCGGCGCGCTTGGCCTTGAGCACCTCGCCCACGCCGGTGATCGTCCCCCCCGTGCCGACCCCGGCCACGAAGGCGTCCACGGACTGGGCGCCCATGTCCCGCAGAACCTCGCGAGCGGTGGTGCGGCGGTGGATCTCGGGGTTGGCCGGGTTGTTGAACTGCTGGGGCATGAAATAGTCCGGGTGCTCGGCCAGGATCTCCTCGGCCTTGACCACCGAGCCCATCATGCCCTCCTCCCCCGAGCTGAAAACCACCTCCGCCCCGTAGCTCGTCAGGAGGGAGTGGCGCTCGTGGCTCATGCTCTCGCTGAGGACGATGATCACGCGGTAGCCCCGCACGGCCCCCACCATGGCCAGGCCGATGCCCGTGTTGCCGCTCGTGGGCTCGAGGATGGTGCCCCCGGGCTTGAGCAGACCGCGCCGCTCGGCGTCGAGGACCATGCTCAGGGCGATGCGGTCCTTGACGCTGCCTCCCGGGTTGAACTGCTCAAGCTTGGCATAGACGCGCGCGCCCTTGGGGTCCGGCAGCCGCCCCAGCCGGACCAAGGGGGTGCCGCCGACCTGGGCCAGGATGTCGGGCTGGGCCCGGAGAATCTGGGAAGGGCGCCCGCGCGTACCCAATGCCATAGCGGATTTCCCTCTTTTTCTTGGCTCGCCCCTGAGCATCACCGGCCAGAAGGATAAAAATCCCGAACAAATTTGTCAAGAATAAAGACCCAAAATTAAAGCCCACCGGGCGCCCGCCCTGCCCTCTCCCAAGGAAATGAGAACATTCCTTCTTTTTTCCCAAGGTGATACATTGTCGGGATTGGGGAAACGGCGGACGCTTACGGGCGGAAATTGCTGGGCTTCCCCTGAGGTGTTGGTTTTCGCGTTTTCGGAAAGGACACCGGCCTTGCCTCTCCCTCCCGGCACCCAGCTGCCCCCCGTTGTGCTGACCATCGCCGGTTCCGACTCGGGGGGAGGAGCCGGAATCCAGGCCGACCTGAAAACCTTCTGCGCCCTGGGCGTCTATGGCGCCTCGGTTCTGACCGCCCTCACCGCCCAGAACACGCTCGGGGTGCAGGGCGTGCACGCGGTGCCCCCCGGCTTCATCGCCCAGCAGTTCGACTCCGTGTGCTCGGATCTCCCGGTGGCGGCGGCCAAGGTGGGGATGCTGGCGACCTCGGAGGTGATACGAGTCGTCGCGGAGAAAATCCGCCAGCACCGCCTGGAGCGTCTGGTCGTGGACCCGGTGATGGTGGCCAAGAGCGGCGACCGCCTCCTCGCCCCAGAGGCGCGGGAGGCCCTCGTCCGCCAGCTCCTGCCCCTGGCCGAGGTGCTCACGCCCAACACCGAGGAGGCCCGCGACCTTCTCGGCGGCCGATCCATCCAGACCCTCGACGACATGAAGGAGGCGGCGCGCGCCCTTCACCGGCTGGGCCCGCGCCACGTGCTCGTGAAGGGCGGCCACATCACCCTGGGAGCGGCAGACGTGCTCTTCGACGGGCGAGAGCTCGCCGTCTTCGAGGGCAGGCGGGTGGACACCCCTCACACCCACGGGACCGGCTGCACCCTCTCCGCCGCCATCGCCGCGGGCCTGGCTCTGGGCCAGCCCGTCCGGGAGGCGGTGTCGGCCGCCAAGGAGTTCATCCAGGGGGCCATCGAGAACGCCCTCCCCCTCGGCAGGGGACGCGGACCGCTGAACCACATGTACCGTTCATGCCAAAGGGTGGATGCATGATCCAATCCAAGTATCTCGTGCGCCCCGGCGAGGCCGTCTCCGGGCCCCTGCCGGTTTCCGGCGGGCACAGCCTCTTCCGGATCCTGCTCGACGACCAGACCGTCGGGGCCCGCAAGTTCGCCCTCCTCTTCAACGAGTTCGGGCCGGGGCTGACCTCGGCGGCGCACAAGCACGACGGGGAGGAACACGCATTCTACATCCTGAGCGGATCGGGCCGGATCGTGATCGAGGGCGAGACCATCCCCTTCGGGGAGGGAGACGCAATCTTCGTCCCCCCCGGCGCTATGCACCAGATCAGCAGCGGGCCGGGCAAGCCGCTCAAGTACATCGTCATCTACTCCCCGCCGGGACCCAACGTCGCGCTTCGGGAGAAGGGCGCCTACGGCCTCGCGGGGGGGAAGCCATAGTTCCTTGGGCCGTCCCGGCGGCGCCCGGCGGCATCCTCTAACGAGAACGGAAGGGCCATGAACACCGTCATCCCGTTCCAAGTCGTCCCCACCCTCCCGGCCCAGCTCAAGGACCTGGAGGAGATCGCCTACAACATCGCCTTCGACTGGAGCGCCCGGGCCCGGGCCCTCTTCGCCCAGATCGGAGGGGACGAATGGGACGCGTCCCAGCACAACCCCGTCCGGATGCTCGGCCGCCTCTCCCAGAAGACGCTGAACGAGGCCGCGAAGGACGAAGGCATCCTCAGCGAGCTCCAGAGCGTGCTGCAGGAGCTGCGCACCTACATGACCGAGCCGCGCTGGTACCAGAAGAGCTTCGGCGAGAGCGGCATCCCCGACCTGCGAATCGCCTACTTCAGCATGGAGTTCGGCCTGACGGAGTCCATCCCAAACTACTCGGGCGGCCTCGGCCTCCTCGCCGGCGATCACATGAAGTCGGCGAGCGACCTGGGGCTTCCCCTGGTGGGCGTGGGCCTGCTCTACCAGCAAGGCTATTTCCGCCAGTACCTCAGCGCCGACGGCTGGCAGCAGGAGCGCTACCCGGACAACGATTTCCACAACATGTGCCTTCGCCTGGTGCGGGACCCGCAGGGCCACCCCGTCACGGTCGAGGTGGAGTTCCCCGACGGCGTGCTCAAGGCGCAGATCTGGAAGGTCCAGGTCGGGCGTGTCCCCATCTTCCTCATGGACGCCAACCTCCCCGAAAACACCCCTCCGATGCGCGAAGTCACCTTGGCCCTCTACGGCGGGGACATGGAGACCCGCATCCGCCAGGAGATCCTCCTCGGCGTGGGCGGCGTGCGCATGCTCCACAAGCTGAACCTGCCACCCGTGGTCTGCCACATGAACGAGGGCCACTCGGCCTTCCTCGCGCTGGAGCGGATCCGGGTGTCGATGGAGAAGTTCGGTATCGACTTCCGGACGGCGCGGGAGATGACCTCTGCCGGCAACGTCTTCACAACCCACACCCCCGTCCCGGCCGGGATCGACATCTTCCCGCCCGGCCTGATGGAGAAATACTTCCGCTCTCAAGCGGCCTCGCTGGGGGTGAGCTGGGAGGAATTCATGGGCTTCGGGCGGTCCAACCCCGCCAACATGGAGGAGCCCTTCAACGTCGCCATCCTGGCGTTGCGCCACTCCTCCGGCGCGAACGGGGTGAGCCGTCTCCACGGGGATGTCTCGCGGCGGATGTGGACCAACCTCTGGGCGAACCTCCCGGCGGACGAGGTCCCCATCTCCTCGATCACGAACGGCGTCCACCTGCCGACCTGGGTCTCACCCGAGATGAAGAACCTCCTCAACCGCTACCTCGGTCCCCGCTGGATGAGCGAGCCCGACCACCCGGAGACCTGGGAGCGCGTGGACCGCATCCCGGCCACCGAGCTCTGGCTCACCCAGGAGCGGGCGCGCGAGAGCCTCGTCAGCTTCTGCCGCCAGCACCTTCACCAGCGGTGGAAGGGCCGGGGCCTCTCCCACGGCCATCTCGACCTGGCCTCCGAGATCCTCGAGCCGAGCACCCTCACCATCGGCTTCGCCCGGCGCTTCGCCACTTACAAGCGGGCCACCCTCCTCCTCCAGCAGCCCGACCGGCTGATCGCCCTCCTCACGAACAAGGAGCGGCCCCTCCAGCTCATCTTCGCCGGGAAGGCCCACCCGCGCGACACTGAGGGAAAGTCCTTCATCCGCGACCTCATCAACTTCGCCCGCCAGCCCGCCGTCCGGCGGCGGGTGGTCTTCCTCGAGGACTACGACATTGAAGTCGCGCGCCACCTCGTCCAGGGCGTGGACCTGTGGCTCAACAACCCGAGGCGCCCCCAGGAGGCCAGCGGCACGAGCGGCATGAAAGTGGCCGCCAACGCCGCGCTGAACCTGAGCGTCCTGGACGGCTGGTGGGCCGAGGGCTACCGCAGCGACCGCGGGTGGTCCATCGGGGCGGGCGAGGAGTACCAGGACGCCGGCTACCAGGACAAGGTGGAGTGCGACAACCTCTTCGACCGGCTGGAGCAGGAGATCGTCCCGCTCTTCTACGACCGCTCCTCGGACGGGATTCCCCGGGGATGGGTGGAGATGATGCGCGCCTCCCTGAAGAGCTTGGCGCCGGTCTTCAACACGAACCGCATGGTGCGCGAGTACGCGGAACGCTTCTACCTCCCCCTCGCCCGGCACCGCTCCTACCTCATCAGCGACAACCTCGCGCCGGCCCGCTCGCTCGCCGTGTGGAAGGCGAAGGTCCGGGAAGCCTGGCCGCGGGTCCAGGTGCGTAACATCACGGTGGACCGCAACGGCGTTGTGTCGGTGGGGACGCCCCTGCAGGTGGGGGCGGACGTGGAGATCGGCCCCCTGGGCCCCACCGACGTCCGCGTGGAGGTCTACCACGGCTCCATCGACTCCTCCCACCGGATCACCGAGGGGAAGACCACCCCCATGACGGTCGCCGGCGACCTGGGCAACGGCACCTACCGGTTCCAGGGAGAGTTCACCTGCGACACTGCCGGTTCGCGCGGGGTCGCGGTCCGGGTGCTCCCGAACAACCCCGACCTTCCCCAGCCCCTGGACCTGCACCTTCTCACCTGGGGCTAGCGCCGGGGCGCGCGAAAGAGGATTCGCGGCGATGAACGAGAATCCAGGTCACGTGATGGAAGTCGGCGAGGGGGGGCGCATCCACCTACCCAAGGAGGTGATGAAGGCGCTCGGGGTGGGCCCCGGAAACCAGATCAAGATCGAGATCCGGGGCGACCTCGTCTCCATCGCGCGCCACCAGGTGCGGGACCCTTTCGCCGAGGCCGCCAAGAAGAAAACACCGGGTCTCAAGGAGCTCATGGCCCAGCAGGAGGCCCGGAGGAAGGAAACCGCCAAGGAATTCGACAAACGGATCCAGGAGAAGCACGAGGTGCGGCCCGAGGACCGCGAGGACTTTTGGCGCTAGCCGCTCCGCGGCGCTTTCCGAATCAGCCGTCCGAACGCGATCAGAGGCTGAACCCGCTCTCCAGGCGGAGCTTGGCCGCCTGGCGGAGCCCTTCCAGGTGCCGCAGGAAGAGAAGGCGCTGCCTCTCCTGGAGCAGCTGCTCGCGGATCGAGCCCTTCTCCCGGGAAAATTTCGCCATGTCGAGGGAGGCGGGCTCCAGGCATTGGACGAGAAGGACGTTCCGCCCGGCGAAGACGCGCTCCGCCTCGCGCTTGCGGAGGCGGAAGATTGACCGCACCGCCTCTGTTCCGGCGTTCAGCTCCTGCGGGACGCCGGGGCGGGCGAACGGCTCGGGCGTGATGAGCTTGGCCTTCAGCACCTTGGCCAGGCTCTCGAGAGTCCGCTTGCCCTCCTTGATCTCCCGCAGCCAGCCCTCGGCCCTGGCGCGGGCGATTTGAACGGTTTTCCCCTCCAACCAGCTTTTCCGGACTTCCGCGGCAACCTCATCGAACGCGGGGACGCGGGCGCCGCGCGTGTCCACCAGCCGGGCGAACAGCCAGCCCTTCTCTCCCTCGGCCTCGGAGGAGATGTCCCCCTTTTTCCCGATCCGGAAGACGATCTCGGCCATTCTTTCCCTTTCGGGCAAAGCCGAGGGCGGGGAATCCTGGGCGAAGAAGCCGGACTCTCCCGCGCCGAGACCCGGGATGGCCGGAGCGGGCTTCTTGTCCTCGACGGCGTAGCGCACCTTCCGCAGCTCGTCACGGGCCAGAGCCTTGGCCTTCACCTGGCGCAGCTCCTTCTCCACCTCGGCCCGGGCCTCCTCGAAGGGACGCTGGCGGGCGTCCTGACGCTCCCGGACGAGGACGAGATGATAGCCGAAGGCGGTGCGCACGGGGCCGCTCACCTCCCCCTTCTTGAGAGCGAAGACGACCTTCTCCAGATCGGGAATCATCTCTCCCCGCTTGAAAGTGCCCATGTCGCCGCCCTTGGAGGCGGAGGGGTCCTGCGAGTTCGCCTTGGCGAGGGCGGCGAAATCGGCCCCCTTGCGGACCTGATCCCGGAGCCCCTGGAGCTTCTTCCTCGCCGCCTCGGCCTGCTCCGGCTTCCCGTCGGGGGGAAGTTTGAGGAAGATCTGGCTCAGCGTCACCTGCTCGGCCAGGGCGTAGCGCGAGCGCGTCTGCTCGTGGCGCTCCTTGAGATCCCGATCCGAGAAGGCCACGCGGGGGAGCACGGCCTCAAAGGAGAGATACCACCACTGCGCCTTGCGCTGGGGCCCGATGCGGAACTTCTCCTTGTCCTTCTCGTAGTGCTCGCGGAGGTCCTTTTCCGACGCCTGGGCGGCCGCCTCCTTCTCGAAGCTCTCCGGCGAGACGGAAAGGGCCGCTACCTTGATCCGCTCGTTGAGCAGGCGGTAAGCCTCGCGCACTTCGACCTCGCTCACCGAGGCCGCCATGCCGATGTAGCGGCGCAGCCGATCGGTGATGATGTCGCTGCGCTGCGCCTCCTCGAACTGCCGGGGGCTCAGGCGGTTCGCCTCGAGCATCTGGCGGTAGATGGCGGGGTCGAAGCGCCCGCCGCGCTGGAAGGCCGCCACCTCCTGGATGCGCAGGGCGACCTCCGCATCGCTCACTCGGATGCCGAGCCGCCCGGCCTCCTGAAGCTGAAGCTTCTCCGAGACCAGGCTCGCCAGCACCTGCTGGCGGACCCCGAGCTGCTGGATCAGTTCATCCTTGAATTGCGCCCCGAGCTGGCGGCGCAGCGCCTCCACCTGGCGGTAATAGGTCCCGTCGTACTCCTGCTGGCTGATGGGGGTGTCGTTCACCCAAGCCACCACCTTTCCGCCTACGGCGGCAGGACCCTGGACCAGGGTGAATCCGCCCCAGGAGATGAAGGTGAGCGCCACCAGGCCCAACAAACCCTTGAGAATCCAACTGTTTCCCCGTTCCCGGAAAAAGCGCAGCATGCCGAAGTCATCTCCCAAGCAATCCAGCAGGGAAAGCTCTACTTCCCGGCGGCGAGAGCGGGCTACGATAGCCCACCTTCCGGCCCCCCGCAACCCCGCAGGTGGCCCCTTCCCCCTCTCGCTCACGGCCCGCCCGGGGAGAGCGGGCGGCGGCCTCTTTTCCCCTAAATATTGGTTTTACTTGATTTTTTCACCCCTGAGTGTTACAAGCGGTGGTTGTATTTATTTGGGATTGGCTCCTCCTCCTCCGTCCGCCCCGCGGAGCTGTACCCGACATGGTTCTCAACCCCATCCTGGGACTTTTCTCGAACGACCTGGCCATCGACCTCGGCACGGCGAACACCCTGGTCTACGTGAAGGGCAAGGGCATCGTCCTGCGGGAGCCCTCGGTCGTCACCGTCCACAGGGACACCAAGCAAATCCTCGCGGTCGGGAGCGAGGCCAAGGCCATGCTCGGCCGCACCCCCGGAAACATCATCGCCATCCGGCCGATGAAGGACGGCGTGATCGCCAACTTCGACATCACCGAGGCGATGCTTCGCTACTTCACCCAAAAGGTGCACAACCGCAAGACCCTGGTGCGGCCGCGGATGGTCATCAGCGTCCCGTCGGGCATCACCCAGGTGGAGAAGCGCGCGGTGCGCGACAGCGCCGAGAGCGCCGGCGCGCGCGAGGTGTACCTGATCGAGGAGCCGATGGCAGCGGCGATCGGGGTGGGGCTCCCGATCGAAGAGCCGGGCGGGAGCATGATCGTGGACATTGGCGGCGGGACGACGGAGGTGGCGGTCATCTCGCTCGCGGGCATCGTCTACTCGCAATCGGTCCGGGTCGGCGGAGACGAGATGGACGAGGCCATCATCAGCTACATCAAGCGCAACTACAACCTCCTCATCGGGGAGCGGACGGCCGAGCAGATCAAGATCGAGATTGGCTCCGCCTACTCCGTTGGCGAGCGGCGCACCATCGAGATCAAGGGACGCGATCTGGTGGCCGCCATCCCCAAGACCATCGTGGTGAGTGACGAGGAAGTCCGCGAGTCCCTCTCGGAGCCCGTCAACGCCATCGTCGAGGCCGTCCGGAGCGCCCTCGAGAGCACGCCGCCCGAGCTGGCGGCGGACATCGTGGACCGCGGCATCGTCCTTGCGGGCGGGGGCAGCCTGCTTCGGGGCCTCGACGTCCTGCTCCGCGAGGAGACCGGGCTTCCTGTCACCGTCGCCGAGGATCCCCTCTCGGCCGTCGTCATGGGCACCGGGAAGGGGCTGGACGAGCTGGACCTGCTGGCCAAGCTGGCGGTCTGAGGATCCGCGGCTCAACTCCTTCCGCCCGCGCCGGGCGTGAGGCCGTCCGCTCCCGCCGGCGGAGAATGCGCAAAGGGGCATGTTCCAGCTCATTCTCGAACGGCGCAGCGCAACGCTGCTCACGTCTCTCTTTCTCATCTGCTTCACGCTGATGACCCTGAGCGTGCGCCGCCAGGGAAGCATCACCCTCATCGAGCGGGGAGCGCTCTCCATCGCAGGGCCCCTGCTCGAGGCGGCTGGCGCCCCCAAGCGCTGGATGCGCGATCTCGGGCGCCAGTACCTCCTCCTGCGCGACATGCGCGAGGAAAACCTCGTCCTGAAGAAGCAGATCACCGCCATGCGCGGCCTCTCCTTCCAGCTGCGGGAGCTGGAGGCCAAGGTCCGCCGCCTCGAAAGCCAGCTGACCGCGAGCCGCGGCCTCTCCGTCCCCGTCCGGCTCGCCCACATCTTGGGGCAGGACGCCAGCCCCTTCGGGCAGACCCTCCTGGTGGATCTCGGAACCTCCCATGGGGTGAGGCACGGCATGCCGGTGGTGAATCAGGCGGGCGTGGTGGGGCGCATCTCCCGCGCGGGGCAAACGGCGAGCCGGGTCCTCCTCCTCACGGACTCACGCAGCGCCGTGGACGTGATCGTCCAAAGGACCCGGGCCCAGGGGATTTTCTCCATGGCCCCCGGCGGCAAGGGCGAGGTCCGCTACCTGGCGACCGACAGCGACGTGCAGGAGGGCGACCTGCTCATCGCCTCGGGCCTGGGCGGGGTCTTCCCCAAGGGCCTGCCCGTCGCCTGGGTCACCAAGGTGGGCCCCAAGGGCGAGCGGCTCTTCCGCCAGGTGGAGGCGCGGCCCGCGGTGGACTTCAACAGCCTCGAAGAGGTGCTGATCATGATCGCACCCGAGCAGGAGGCCGGCCGGCCATGATCGTGATCTTCTACTGCCTGGTCGGTGCGGGGGCGATCGTGTTCCAATCGACCGTCTCCGAGTACTTCAAGGCGTGGCTCGGCGCGCGGCCGGACGCCATGACGCTCATCGTCGTGTACCTCGGCCTGCAACGGGGCCAGGAAACCGGCCTCATCGGGGGATTCTTCCTTGGCCTGCTCCAGGACGTCCTGACGGGAGGGCTGCTCGGGGCGAACGCCCTCTCCAAGGGGCTCATCGGGCACGCGACGGGGAGCCTCAGGCGGAACGTGTCCGGTCGGGAGGCGCTCTTCCACGCGCTCCTGGCCTTTTTCGCTTCGGTCTTCAACTCCACCCTCATGGTCACGCTGCTCTTCGTGTTCCTGCCCGATGTGCAGATCCATCCCCAATACTGGCTGGAGGCGGGCAAGACGACCCTGCTGAACACCTTCCTCGCCCCCCTGCTCGTTGGGCTTCTCGTCGGCGCCGAGGAGCGGATCTTCCCCGCCGCCGCCGGCACCCCTTATCCGGAGAGGTCCTGAGCCGTGTTCCGGCGCGGCTTCGGCAGGATGGGGGGCGAGACGCCAGACAAGATGCGCCGGCGGATGCAGTGGCTGGCGCTCGCCTTCAGCCTCTTCCTCATGGTGCTCTTCGTGCGGCTGTGGCACCTTCAAGTGCTGCAAGGCGAAAAGTTCCGCGCCCTGTCGGAGAACAACCGCATCGCCTACCGCGTCGTGCGCAGCCCCCGAGGCCTCATTTACGACAGCTCGGGACGCCTCCTCGCCGACAACCGCGCCTCGTTCAACCTCTACCTGGTCAAGGAGAACTCGACCGACCTGGACGAGGCTGTCCGCCACCTCGCCCGGATGACCGACCAGCCCTACGACGAGCTGCGCGAAAAGGTGCGGCGCGCCAACCCCTTCCGGCCCTTCCTCATCAAGGCCGACGTGGACCGGAACACCGTCGCCTTCTTCGAGGAGCACCGGCCGGACTTCCCGGGGGTTTATACCCAGATCGCACCCCTGCGAAACTACCGGACCGAGCGCCGGGGCGGGCATGTGCTGGGCTACCTCGGGGAGGTGGACGGCCAGCAGCTCCAGGAGCTCACCGAGTTCAACTACCGCCAGGGGGATCTCCTGGGCAAGTACGGCGTGGAGCGCTCCTTCGAGAACTACCTGCGGGGAGAGACCGGGTTCAAGCAGGTCGAGGTGGACGCCTACGGGCGCGAGCTGCGGGTGGTGCGGCCCTTCGTCGAAAAGCCGGGGAGCAACCTGCACCTCACCATCAACGACGGCCTCCAGGCCAAGGCGGAGGAGCTATTCCGGGACTTCGAGGGGGGCATCGTCGCCCTCGACCCGAACGACGGGGCCATCCTGGCCATGGTCAGCAACCCGCCCATCGACCCGAACCAGTTCGCCGGCGGCATCCGCAGCCAGGCGTGGCGCAGCCTCATGAGCGACCCCCTCAAGCCCCTCGAGAACCGCTCCACCCGCGGGCAGTACCCGCCCGGCTCGATCTTCAAGATCGTCATGGCCTTCGCGACCCTGAACGAGAAAGTCATGCGCCCCGACGAGAAGGTCTACTGCAGCGGCTCCTTCCCCTTCGGGAAGCGCGTCTTCGCCGACTGGAAGGAGGGCGGGCACGGCCCCATTGACATGGTCCAGTCTCTCGCCCAGAGCTGCGACGTGTACTACTACACCGCCGGCAACAAGCTGGGGATCGAGCGGATCGCCCGCTACTCCCACATGTTCGGCCTGGGAGAGCCCACCGGGTACGACCCGGCGGAGAAGGGCGGCCTCGTCCCCTCGGACGAATGGAAGCGCAGGCGCTTCAAGGAAAAATGGTACCCGGGCGAAACCATCAGCGTCTCCATTGGCCAGGGCTTCAACCTCATCACCCCCATGCAGGCCGCGAACCTCATCGCCACGGTCGCCAACGGCGGAACCTTGTGGAAACCCTTCGTCGTGCGCCGGGTGACTTCCCCGGTGGGAGAGGTCATCCACGAGCATCTGCCCACCCCCATCCGCCGGATCCCCATCGGGAAAGAAGTCTTCGACATCGTGCGGGAGGGGCTCCGCGAGGTGGTGAACGGCCCCCGGGGCACCGCCAAGAAAGCCGCCCTCGCCGACGTGATCGTCTCGGGGAAGACGGGGACGGCCCAGACCGTCCGCCTGAACCTCACGGGGAGGAAGGCCAAGCCCGAGGACCTCCCGCGGAAATTCCGCGACCACGGCTGGTTCGTGGCCTTCGCGCCCTTTGACGACCCTAAGATCGCCATCGCCATCCTGGGCGAGCACACGGGGAAGGCTGGCTCCTCCTTCGCACCCCTCGCCCGCGACCTCATCGCCTTCTACCTGGGCGTTCCCGTGCAGCCACCCCAGACGGTGGCCTCGGCCCCCGGGAGGACCCGGCCGGCTCAAGCCGCCGCCACCCGCCAGGAGGAAAACCTCCTTGAGGACTAGTGCGCCTCTCCTCAAGACCCTCTCGCCCTTCCGGCGGGCCCTCGGCCAGGTGGACTGGCTCCTGGTGGGAACGACCCTCCTCCTCTCGGTCGTGGGCGTCCTCATGATCTACAGCGCCGTCCACTCCAACCCGGACCTCCTGGCCAACGGCCTCCACTGGAAACAGGCCCTATGGTCCACCCTCGGCCTCGTGGTGCTGGCGTTCATCCTCCTCTTCGACTACCACCACTTCACCCGGACGGCCTATTTCATCTTCGGCCTCGTCATCCTCCTACTGATCATGGTCCTGGTCGCGGGGCGGGTGGTGTACGGGGCCAAGCGGTGGCTCGTTCTGGGCCCCATGCGGCTGCAGCCGTCCGAGGTGGCCCGCCTCGCCATCATCCTGCTCCTCGCGCGCATCTTCGGTTCACGGGACAGCACCGAGCCCCTCCGGCTGGGCGAGCTCCTTTATCCCTTCGGCCTGGTCATGATCCCGGTGGTCCTGATCGCCAAGCAGCCCGACCTCGGCACGGCCTTCACCATCTTCCTCACCGCCGCCGTCATGGTGTTCACCGTGGGGGTGCAGCGGCGGCTCCTCTACGTGATCGGCGCGGGGCTCCTGGTCATGGCTCCGGTGGGCTGGGTTTTCCTGAAGGACTACCAGCGGAACCGCATTTTCACCCTCTTCAACCCGGACGCCGACCCCCTCGGCACCGGCTACCAAAGCATGCAGAGCAAGATCGCCGTCGGGAGCGGGGAGTTCTGGGGAAAGGGCCTGCTCCAGGGGACACAGAGCCGCCTCCACTTCCTGCCCGAGAAACACACCGACTTCATCTTCTCGGTCCTGAGCGAGGAGCTGGGCTTCGTGGGAGCGACCCTCCTTCTCGTGGTCTTCTTGATCTTCATCCACCGCTGCATGCTGGCCGCCCTGAACGCCGGAGACAAGGAGGGCGCCCTCATCGCCACCGGGGTGGCCACCTCCTTCTTCCTCTACTCGGCCTTCAACATCGGCATGACCCTGGGCCTCATTCCCATCGTGGGCATCCCCCTTCCCCTGGTCAGCTACGGCGGGAGCGCCTCCCTCGCCTCTTTCATCGCTGTGGGCCTAGTCGTCAACGTGCGGATGCGCCGCAAGGGGTTCACCGCGTTCTGAACCGGCCGCCTTAATATTCTCCCACCGGAACAAGACTTTCATATCCGAAATCGCGCCCAGTTGAAAAATCGGCCTGATTCCCGCACTATGACCAGCAGCCGCCCCGCTCGCGCCTCGAGCGCCGGGAGGGGCGCTCACGGCGTAGATTCCCTTTCCGGGTATTCCGGGAAGGATGAAGATCGCAGGTACAGAACATGACGCTGGATTATGCGCGGGACGTCTTTCCCTTCGTCCAGAAGCCGTCGCGCTACCTGGGCAACGAGGTCAACGCCGTCCGCAAGGACCTCTCCCGGGTGCGCAACCGGGTCGCCCTGGCCTTCCCGGACACCTACGAAGTGGGGATGTCCCACAACGGCATCCGCATCCTCTACCACCTCCTGAACGCGCGGGACGACATCGCCGCCGAGCGCGTCTTCCTCCCTTGGAGCGACTTCGAGCGCATCCTGCGGGAGAAGGGCTCGCCCCTGGCCACCCTGGAGAGCCGTACCCCGGTGCGGGAGTTCCACATCCTGGGGGTCTCCCTCCTCTACGAGCTGGCCGCCAGCAACGTCGTCCTCCTCCTGGACCTGGCCGGCATCCCGCGCCGCGCCGCCCAGCGCCGCCGCGAGGATCCGCTCGTCGTGGCGGGCGGGCCGGTCGTCTTCAACGTCGAGCCCGTCGCCCCCTTCTTCGACGCCGTGGCTCTCGGGGACGGCGAGGAAGTGTTCCCCGAGATAGTGGAAGCCCACGAAGCTTGGCGCCGCTCCGGAGAATCCCGCGAGGCGCTCCTCGACCGCTTGGAGCGCCTCCGGGGCATCTACGTCCCCGGCCGCTACGCCGTCGAGCACGATCCTTCCGGCAGCGTCCGGGGCTTCCGCCACGCGAGCGGCCACCGGCGGCCCGTCCTCGCCCGCCGGCTCGAAGACCTGAACCGATCTCCTCACCCGACCGCCCCCATCGTCCCCTACACCCAGGTGGTGCACGACCGCGTCACCTTGGAGGTGCAGCGGGGCTGCACCCGGGGCTGCCGCTTCTGCCACGCGGGGATGGTGTACCGTCCCGTGCGGGACCGGGACCCCCACAAGGTCATGGAGCTGGCTGAGGAATCGCTGCGCAACACCGGCTACGAGGAGCTCAGCCTCTCCTCCCTCTGCATCGCCGACTACCAGCCCCTCAAGGGCCTCGTGCCCCGGCTGATGGAGCGGCTCGCCCCGATGCAGACCTCCATCTCTCTGCCCTCTCTCCGGGTGGGGGCCATGAGCCCGGACCTCCTCGCCCAGATCGCCCGGGTGCGGCGCACCGGCTTCACCCTCGTCCCCGAAGCGGGGAGCGAGCGGCTGCGCAACGTCATCAACAAGGTGCTCACCGAGGCCGACCTGCGGCGCAACCTCCAGGACATCCTCGACGCCGGCTGGCCGGGCGTGAAGTTCTACTTCATGCTCGGGCTCCCGACCGAAACCTTCGAGGACCTCCGCCAGCTGTGCGACATGCTCATGGCCTGCGGTCAGATGCGCTCGGGGGAGACGGGCGAACGCTTCCGCTTCATCAACGCGAGCCTCTCCACCTTCGTCCCCAAGCCCCACACCCCCTTCCAGTGGTTCCCCCAGAACCGCCGGGAGGAGATCAAGGCGAAGCTCGACTTCATCAAGCGCCGCGTGCCCGACCGGCGAATCAAGCTCCACTGGTCCGACCCCGCCCACAGCTTCCTCGAAGCCGTCCTCTCGAAGGGCGACCGCCGCCTAGCGGGCGTCATCGAGACGGCGGTGGGCCTGGGCTGCAAGTTCGACGGGTGGAAGGAGTTCTTCGACGTCGCCAAGTGGACGGCCGCTTTCGCCGCCCACGGGCTCGACCCGGAGTGGTACGCCTACCGGGAGATTCCCGTCGAGGAGCCCCTCGCCTGGGATCACCTCGACTGCGGCGTCACGAAGGATTACCAGCTCGCCGACTGGCACCGCGCCCTGCGCGAGATCACCATCGGCGACTGCCGTTACGAGTCTTGCGGCCAGTGCGGCATCCTCGATAAGTACAAGGGCATCAAGTATCACTACGAGAAGCCCCTGCCGCCCGCCGAGGGGCCGCTGCCCCTGTTCTCCCCCAAGGCCGAGGAAGGAAACTCCTGCGCCGCGCCCCAGGCCGCCGACCTCCCCCTGGGCGCGGACCTAGCCCCGCCCGAGCCCGTGGAGCTTGCCCTGGCCAAGCAGTCCGCCCGCCGCCGCGAGCGGCGGCGCCCCACCCCGCGGGAGGACGGCCCCGTGCCCCTGGGCTTCGAGGGGGCCGGAGAGGACAACCCCGGCCTCGCGGCCGAGCCGCCGGACCTCCCGGTTAGGCGTTTCCGCTTCGTCTTCGAGAAGCGGGGGGACCTGCGCTTCCTCAGCCACCTGGAGGTGTTGCGCACCTTCAACCGCGCCATCCAGCGGGCCGGCTACCGGATGGAGCACTCCCGAGGCTTCAACCCCCATCCCAAGATCGTCTTCTCCCCCGCCCTGCCGGTCGGGGTGGAGAGCCGGGCCGAGGTGGTGGACATCCCCCTGCTCGAAACCGCGAGCCCCCTGCGGCTGGGCGAGGCATTCCGCCGCCTGAAGGCTTCCCTGCCCGAAGGGCTGCGGCCGCTGGCGGGCTGGGAACTCCCCGCCGGAGATCCCTCCGCCGCGAACGCTCTCGCGGCTTCTCTATATGAGATTTACCTGCCCGCGGAGGACGGGTTGGACCGCGCCGCGCTGGAGCGGGGCGTCGGGCGCGCCCTCGCCTCTCCCACCCTGATGATAGAGCGCGAGCGGAAGGGCCGGACCGTCCGGTTCGACGCCCGGCCCTCCATCGCCCGCCTCGAAGTCGCGCAGGGGCTTCGCTTGCGCCTCGCCCTGCGGAGCGGGGAGGGGGCCACCCCCAAGGTCGCCGAACTCCTCGTCGCGTGCCTGGGCCTCTCCCCCGAGGATTGCCTGCGCGCCCGCGTGCGGAAGGTCGGCGTCCGCTGGAGGGCGGGAAACGCCCGCCCGGTCGCCTATGTCCTCTGAGATCGTCGTCAACGCCGAGCCCTTCCAGACCCGCGTGGCCCTCATCGAGAACGGGGTCGCCATCGAGCTCTACATCGAGCGCGAGACCGAGAAGAGCATCGTCGGGAACATCTACAAAGGCCGGGTGACCAAGGTGCTCCCCGGCATGCAGGCCGCCTTCGTGGACATCGGCCTGGACAAGGCGGGCTTCCTCTACGTGAGCGACGTGGACACCATCGAGTCCATCGAGAACTACCGCAAGCTCGCGGCCGAGGAGATCGAGGACGACGAAGAAGAGGACCTGGACTTCGAATCCAACGGGGACGAGGAGGGCCGGGGGGCCCTCTCTCGCCCGCGGGCCAGCCGCCGACCCCGCCGCGGGGAGAAGGCACAGACCATCCAAGACCTCCTCAAGGAGAACCAGGAGGTGATCGTGCAGGTCAGCAAGGAGCCCCTCGGCACGAAGGGCTCCCGCCTCACGAGCTACGTCACCCTTCCCGGCCGCTACGTCGTCTACATGCCGACCATCAATCAGATCGGGATCAGCCGCCGGATCGAGGACGACACGGAACGCCGCCGCCTGCGCAAGCTCGTGCGCAAGAACCGGCAGCCGGGTGCGGGCTACATCGTCCGCACCGCCAGCGAGGGCATGCCCGCCGAAGACATCGAGGCGAACGTCGGCTTCCTCCACGCCCTGTGGGAGGACGTCCTGCTCAAGAACGAGCGAGCGGGGGCTCCTTCCCTGCTCCACTACAACCTCAATCTCATCCAGCGGACCGTCCGGGATCTGTTCAATTCCTCCGTGGACCGCATGGTCATCGACGACGAAGAGGAGTACGCCCGCTGCCGCTCCTTCCTGGAGAGCTACTACCCTCACCTCCTTCCCCGGCTCCAGCACTACGCGGAGGAGGAGCCCATCTTCGACCACTACGGCATCGAGCTCGAGATCGAGCGGGCGCTGGGCCAGCGGGTATGGCTCCGCAGCGGAGGCTACATCGTGATCGACCAGACCGAGGCCCTCACCACCATCGACGTGAACACGGGGCGCTTCGTGGGCAAGCGGAATCCCGAGGAGACCATCCTCCAGACCAACCTCGAGGCCGTGCGCGAGATCGTCACCCAGCTCCGCCTCCGCAACCTGGGCGGGATCATCATCGTGGACTTCATCGACATGGAGCGGGAGGAGAGCAAGGAGAAGGTCTACAACGCCTTCAAGGAAGAGCTCCGCAAGGACCGCTCCCGTACCAACATCCTCAAGATCAGCGACCTGGGCCTGGTCGAGATGACCCGCAAGCGCGTGCGGGACAGCCTCCAGCGCACCCTCTGCGCGCCCTGCCCCTACTGCGAGGGGCGCGGGCGGGTGAAATCTCCCGCCTCGGTCGGCTACGAGGCCCTGCGGGAGGTGAGCCGGGCGCGGCACGCCCACCGGAAGAGCCGGAAGTTCCTCCTCAACGTCCACCCGGACGTGGGGAGCCGCCTCCTGGAGGACGAGCGGCGGCACGTCGAAGAGGTGGAGAAGCGCCTCGGCGTCCAGCTCGTCATCAAGCCCGACCCCGAGCTGCACATGGAGGGCTTCGAGGTCATCCCCGTCTGAGCCTGCGGTTGACACCCCCGCCCCTGCGCCATTAGGCTCTGCCCGATCGTTGCAAGGAGAGGTTGAATGCGCCGGAGCCTCGTCGTCCTACTGCTGCTGAGCTCCGCGGGCTGCGCGGGCTTCCCGCAGTCCGGGCAGGATGTACCCGCTCCCTCCTCGGCCGAGGAGAAACCGAACATCCTTCAACGTCAGATCGTGGCCGCGCAGGAGCGGAGCGCCCGCCTCGAAGTCCAAACCAACCAGCTCGCCAATCAGGTGAAAACCCTTGGGAACGTGGTCCGCGAACTCCAGGGGCAGCAGAGCCGCATGGAGGAGCAGATCGAGAAGCTGCGGCGGGAGATGATGGCGGCGAAGCCGATGCCCCCCTCCCCGCCCGCTCCTCCTTCGCCGCTCGCTCCCCGCCCCCCCGCCGCCGGAGGAGGCACTCCGCCCAGCGGACCCTCCCGGCTGGCCTCCCTCCCGCCGGAAGACGCCTACAACCTGGCCTATCGAGCGGTGCGTCAGCGGCAAAGCCGCGAAGCGGTTTCGCTCTTCCAGGAATTCCTGCGGAGGCATCCCACAAACCCTCTCGTGGCCAACGCCCGTTACTGGTTGGGGGAAAGCCACTACGATTTGAGCGAGTACACCCCGGCCCTCGAGGCGTTCGAGAAGGTACTGGGCCTCCATCCCTCGAGCCGCAAGGTTCCGGACGCTATCTACATGCGGGGCCTGACTTTTCTCCGCCTGAAGAAGCCCCGGGAGGCCGCCCTGGAGTTTGAAAAACTGATCGAGCGTTTCCCCCGCCACCCTCTCACCGAGCGGGCGAAACGCCAGCTCCGGACCCTCAATCTTTCGGGGAACAACGTCCAGCGCTAGCACGGGCCAATCGGTTCCAGACCGTCGAGCGTCGAAAAAACGAAAATCCTTGCCCTCCCCCTCCCTCAAATTCCGCGCCCTTGACACGGGTCGCACCCTCCGTGGTATGGAACCAGTGCCCCGAAAGGGGGGAGTGACACTATTTGAGGTACGGGGATGGAAGGATTAATCGAGGGAATCCGCCGCTCCTGGAATTCCGGGGCTCCCTCCATTTCGGACGCCTGGCTGGTTCTTCAGGTGCTGCCCGGCATGACCCCCGAGCGGCTCCACCGCCTTCTGGAGGCCCTGGGAGGCCCCCGGGAGGCCCTGGCCGCCCCGGCGGAGGACTTCGCCCGGTTTGCTGGCCCGAAGGCCGCGGAGGCCCTCCAGCGCGAGGCCCCGTCCGACCTGGCCGCTCGTCTCCGGCGGGAGGCAGAGGCCCGAGGGGCCGGGATCGTGACCCGGGACCAAGCGGCCTTCCCCGAACTCCTCCAGCCCATCTTCGGGCCCCCCGGCGCTCTCTATGTTGAGGGAAAGCTGGAGGCCGGGCCCGCCCTCTCCCTCGTGGGGACGCGCTACCCGAGCGAGTACGGGCGCCGGATGGCCCGCGAGCTGGCCGGTGCCCTCGCCGGCCAGGGTTTCACCATTGTCAGCGGGATGGCCCACGGAATCGACGCCGAGGCCCACCTTGGCACCCTCGAGGCGGGCGGCCGCACCATGGCCGTCCTGGGGTGCGGCCTGGGGGTGCAGTACCCCTCCGATCATCAGGAGCTGCGGGCGAAGATTGCGTCCCAGGGCTCCGTGATCTCGGAGTTTCCGTGGGAGGCCACCCCCTACCCGGCGAATTTTCCCCGCCGCAACCGCGTCATCAGCGGGCTCTCGGCGGCCACCATCGTCATCGAGGCCGCCCACCGGAGCGGCGCCCTCCTCACCGCCAGACTGGCGGCCGAGCAGGGACGCGAGGTCATGGCCTTGCCCGGCCCGGTCCACACGGGCAAGAGCGGCGGCTGCCACCGCCTGATCAAAGAAGGCGCCCAGCTGGTGGAGGGCGTGGAGGACATCCTGGCCGCCCTGCCCTCCTTCGTGCGGAGCCAGGCCGCCACCCAGCCCCAGGCCCGGCCGGAATCTCATTCGGCCGCACCGGAGGCGGAGGACCCCTCCCTCCCGGAGGCGGAGCGCGCGCTGCTGGCCCGGCTCGGAGCGGGGGAGGATTCCATCGAGGGCCTCAGCCGCTCTCTTGGAATGCGGCCCGAAGAGGTGTCCGGCGCCCTCCTCCAGCTCGAGATCCGGGGGAGAGTCCGGCGGACGGGCGGGGGCCTGTACCGAAGGGCGTGAGCCGTCGGGGAGTACGCGCATGCGGGACAAACTGTTCGCCATGATGCGGCTGCTGGTAGACAAGGCGATGGAGGGAAGCTCCATCCTCCAGGACGAGCGCGAGATCTCCAACTTCCTTGCCAGCCGGGGCTTCCAGCAGGAAGACATCTACGACGCCCTCTCCTGGCTCCAGCAACTCCCCATGGACCGGCGCGAGGGCGGGGACGCCTTCGCCCAGAGCCGGAAGGGGCGGGCGGTGCGCGTGCTGCACCCGGAGGAGCACCTGGCCTTCTCCCCCGCGGCACAGGGGATCATCCACCGTCTCTACAACGCCGGAGCCATCGACGACTGGCTCCGCGAGGAGCTCATCCAGCGGTGCATCGATCTCAGCGAGGAGGAGATCGGGCTCTCCGAGGTCCGGACGGTCGCGCTCCTGGTCCTTCTCCGGGAGCGCCGTGACGCACTGAGGCCCGGCGTGTTACAGATGCTCCAGGATGACAATGTCCGCCTGTCGAACTGAGGAAGCATGACCGAGAACAAGACCAAGGCCCTCCCGAGGGCCAAGATGACCCAGCGCAAGACCCGGAGCACGGGAGCCGCGGCCGCGCCGAAGCTTCTCATCGTCGAGTCGCCGGCGAAGGTGAAGACGATCCAGAAGATCCTGGGGCCAGAGTTCGCCATCATGGCCTCCAGGGGTCACGTGCGCGATCTCCAGAAGACTGGCGAGCGGCGAATGGGGATCGACATCCGGCACGACTTCCGCGCCGACTACGGCGAGATCCCCGCCAAGAAGAAGGCCATCGAGGAGCTGCGCCGCGCCGCCAAAGCGGCCCGGGAGATCTACCTCGCCCCCGACCCCGACCGCGAAGGCGAGGCCATCGCCTGGCACGTCAAGGAGATCCTCGGGGACGGCCGCCGCGAGGACTCCATCTACCGCGTCTCGTTCAACGAGATCACCTCCCGCGCCGTGAAGGAGGCGCTCCAGCATCCGGGGCGAATCGACCAGAAGAAGGTGGACGCCCAGGAAACCCGCCGCAAGCTGGACCGCATCGTGGGCTTCAAGCTTTCGGGCGAGATTCTGTGGAACAAGGTGGCCTTCGGCCTGAGCGCGGGCCGGGTGCAGTCCGTCGCCCTGCGCCTCATCTGCGACCGCGAGGACCAGATCGAGGCCTTCCAGCCGAAGGAGTACTGGACCATCACCGCCTTCCTCCAGAAGGAAGGCGCCCCTCTCCCCTTCGAGGCCAGGCTCCACCGGATCGGGGACAAAGAGGCAGAGATCGCCGAGGAGGCGGAAGCGCGCGCCCTCGCCGGCCGGATCGAGCGGGCGGACTTGCGGGTCTCCAAGGTCGAGCGCCGCGAGCGCCGCCGCCGTCCCCCCGCCCCCTTCATCACGAGCACCCTTCAGCAGGAGAGCTCCAACAAGCTCCGCTACAGCGCCAAGCGCACCATGAGCATCGCCCAGACCCTCTACGAGGGCGTGGACCTGGGCCGCGAGCTGGGCACTGTCGGCCTCATCACCTACATGCGGACCGACTCCGTCCGCCTGGCCCCCGAAGCCGTGGACGCCGCCCGGGCCTACATTCGGGAGAACTTCAGCACCGCTCACCTCCCCGACAAGCCCCCCGTCTACAAGACCGGGGAGATGGCCCAGGACGCCCACGAGGCCATCCGGCCCACCGACCTCCGCCTGCACCCGGACCGGGTCGCCAGCCGCCTCAAGCCCGAGCAGATGGCCCTCTACACCCTCATCTGGAGGCGCTTCATCGCCAGCCAGATGGCCCCCGCCGTCTACGACCAGACGAGCGTGGACATCTCGGCGGAGGAGCTCCTCCTCCGCGCGGCCGGGTCGGTGCTCAAGTTCCCGGGCTTCCTCGACGTCTACCAGGACCGCACGGAAGAAGCTTCCGATCCCCCGCAGGAAACCAACGAAGAGGAGAATGGCCGCGCGGCGAACGGGCGCGACCGGCTGCTGCCCCCCCTCGAAGAAAGCGACCCGCTGCGCCTGCGCGGGACGGAGGCGGCCTCCACCGGGGTCCTGCCCGAGCAGCACTTCACCCAGCCGCCGCCCCGCTACACCGAGGCAACCCTGGTCAAGGAGTTGGAGGAGGACGGGGTGGGCCGCCCCAGCACCTACGCCAGCATCCTGGACACCCTGGAGAAGCGGAAGTACGTCCTCATCGAGCGGCGCAAGCGCCAGTTCACCCCCACCTCCCTCGGCCGGGAGGTGAACAAGCTGCTCGTGCAGGGCTTCCCCGAAGTGATGGACGTCAAGTTCACCGCCAAGATGGAGAGCGACCTCGACGACATCGAGAAGGGGAGCTCCCCCTGGCTGCCCATCCTCCGCTCCTTCTACGACAAGTTCGACGAGACCGTGCAGGCGGCGAAGAAGGCCCTGCCCAACCTCAAGACCCACACCGAGCTGGTCGAGCGGGCGTGCCCCTCGTGCGGCCAGCCCCTCGTCAAGCGCTTCAGCAAGAACGGCTGGTTCATCTCCTGCTCGGCCTACCCGGAGTGCAAGTTTGCCGAGAGTCTCCCGGCGGAGGGCGCGAGCCCGGAGGAGGACGGGGAGATCGCCCTCATCGAGGAGAAGGCCCCTCCCTGCGACGAGTGCGGGGCGCCCATGCAGGCCCGGCGCGGCCCGTTCGGACCCTACCTCGTCTGCTCGGCCTCCCCCAAGGAACACAAGACTCGCAAGATCCTCCCCGGTGGGGCGGCCGCCGCCGCCCCAGTGCCCACGGGCGTGGCATGCGGCCGGCCCGGGTGCGAGGGCGAGCTGGTGATGCGGCGCTCCCGGAAGTCGGGGAAGCCCTTCTACGGCTGCAACACCTTTCCCGCGTGCAAATACGTGGCCTGGGACCGGCCCATCGCCCGGCCCTGCCCGGACTGCAGCCATCCCCTCATGACGATCAAGGTCACGAAGAAGAGCGGCGTCCAACTCGTCTGCCCCGTCAAGTCCTGCGGGCACGCCGAGCCCGCCCCGCCCGGCCTCCTGGCCGATCTGGGGGGCGGCGGCCCCAGCGGGCTTGAGAGGGAGCAGGAGGTCCCGGCGTGAGCGCCCGGCTGCGCGTCATCGGCGGCGGCCTCGCGGGGAGCGAGGCCGCCTGGCAGGCGGCCAAGCGGGGGGTCGAGGTGGACCTCTACGAGATGCGCCCGGTGGTTCCCACCCCGGCCCACCAGTCGGACGCCCTGGCCGAGCTGGTCTGCTCGAACTCCCTGCGCTCCAACTCGCTGGAGAACGCCTCGGGGCTGCTCAAGGAGGAGATGCGGCGGCTCGACTCCCTCATCCTCCAGGCGGCGGACGCGAGCCGCGTCCCCGCTGGCACGGCCCTGGCCGTGGACCGCGCCGCATTCAGCCGCCGGGTCACCGAGGCGACCCTGGCGGAGCCGCGCGTCCGGCTCCACCGGGAGGAGGTCACCTCCCTCGGGGAGGACGCCCCCACCATCCTCGCCACCGGGCCCCTCACCAGCCCGGCGCTCGCGGCCGAGGTGGCCCGGCTGACCCAGGGGAAGTACCTCTATTTCTACGACGCCATCTCCCCCATCCTCTACGGCGAGAGCATCGACACATCGGTGGCCTTCCAGGCCTCCCGCTACGGGAAGGACATGGAGGAGGAGAGCGAGGGCGACTACCTGAACATCGGCCTGAGCGAGGCGGAGTACAACCGCTTCATCGACATGGTCCTGGAGGGGGAGAAGATCCCCTTGCGCGACTTTGAGAAGGCCGTCTACTTCGAGGGATGCCTGCCCATCGAGGAGATGGCCGCCCGGGGGCGCGACACCCTGGCCTTCGGGCCCATGAAGCCCGTGGGCATCGAGCACCCCGGGACCGGCCAGACCTACCACGCCGTCGTCCAGCTCCGCCGCGAGGACCTGACCGGGGAGTTCTTCTCCATGGTGGGGTTCCAGACCCGCCTCCGCTACCCGGAGCAGAAGCGCATCTTCGCCGCCCTCCCCAGCCTCCAGAACGGGCGGTTCCTCCGCTACGGGAGCCTCCACCGCAACACCTACATCAACGCCCCCCGCCTCATGCGGGTCACCCTCCAGCTCAAGCGCCACCCGCACCTCTTCGTGGCGGGCCAGATCGCGGGGGTGGAGGGCTATCTCGAGTCCGCCGCCATCGGCCTCCTCGCGGGGCTGAACGCGGCGGCGCTGCTCCGCGGGGAGCCCATCACCCCTCCTCCCCCGACCACGGCGCTGGGGGCGCTCAACCGCTACATCGTCGAGGCCGATCCCAAGAACTTCCAGCCGATGAACGTCAACTTCGGCCTCTTCCCGCCCCTGGAGAAGCGGGTCCCGCGCAAGGAGCGCAAGCGGCACATCGTCGAGCGCGCCCTGCGGGACCTCAAGCCATGGATCGAGCGGATGATGCCCCAAGTCGCCTGACCGGCGGCCTGGTCCAGGCGCTCAAGCGCTTCGAGGATCACCTCCGCGATGAGCGGAACGCCTCGGCGCACACCCTGCGGGCCTACCTCTCGGACCTGGCCGGCTTCGACCTCTTCCTGCGGGAGTGGGCGGGGGCGCCCGTGACGCCCCGCCGGGTGGACGCCCTGGCCGTGCGCGCCTACCTCGGCCACTTGCACCGCCGGAAAGCGGACGCGGCCACCGTGAACCGCCACTTGTCGAGCCTCCGCACCTTCTTCCGCTTCCTCCGGCGGGAGGGCCTCGCGGGGGGGAACCCGGCCGAGGACCTCCCCTCCCCCAAGCAGTCCCGCAAGCTCCCGGCCTTCCTTCCGGTGGACGACGCCGCGCGGTTGATGGAGCTGCCCGACGCGGCCACCCCCGAGGGCCGGCGGGACCGGGCCCTGCTGGAAGTGCTCTACGGCTCGGGCCTCCGCGTCGGGGAGCTGGCCGCCCTGAACGACGGGGACGTGGACACGCGCGAGCGCCTCATCCGGGTGAAGGGCAAGGGGAGGAAGGAGCGCATCGTCCCGATGACCGCGAAGGCCGCCCGCGCGGTCGAATCCTACTGCGCGGACCGCCCCGCCCTCTCCCCCGCGGAAGGGAGGCAGGCGGAGGCCAGCCCCCTCTTCCGCAACTCCCGGGGCAAGCGGCTCACCACGGGCCGGGCGCGGGCCATCCTGCGCGGCTATGAATCCCGGGGCGGGTTCGGCTATCATTTCACCCCGCACGCGCTGCGCCACAGCGCCGCGACCCACCTGCTGGAGATGGGGGCGGACCTGCGGTCCATCCAGGAGCTCCTGGGCCACGCGAGCCTGTCCACTACCCAGCGCTACACCCAGGTGGACTTCGATCACCTCCGAGCCGTCTACGACGCCTCGCATCCCCGGGCCAGGGCCGGGAGCGGAGGGGGAAGGAAGCGGGAGAAGCGCCCATGAGCGACCCTAACGTGAAATTCCGCTCCACCACCATCCTCGCCGTCCGCTACCGGGGCCAGACGGCCATGGGCGGGGACGGCCAGGTGACCATGGGCCAGACCGCCGTGAAGCTCGGGGCGATCAAGATCCGCCGCCTGAGCGGAGGCAAGGTGCTGGCCGGCTTCGCGGGCTCGGCCTCAGACGCCATCGCGCTCTTCGAGCGCTTCGAGGGGAAGCTCGAGGAGTACCGGGGCAACCTCGCCCGGGCGGCCGTCGAGATGGGAAAGGACTGGCGCACGGACCGGGTTCTCCGCCGCCTGGAGGCCCTCCTCGCCGTGGCCAACCAGGAGACCACCCTCATCCTCTCCGGCACCGGTGACATCATCGAGCCGGACGACGGCGTGCTCGGCATCGGGAGCGGCGGGCCCATCGCCACCGCGGCGGCGCGCGGGCTCCTGAGCCTGGAGCCCGACCTCACCGCCGCCGAGGTCGTGCGCAGGTCCCTCGACATCACGGCCGACATCTGCATCTACACCAACCACAAGATCACGGTTGAAACCCTCTGATGGAAGAGCTCGTCCCCGCCCGGATCGTCGAGGAGCTCGACCGCTACGTCATCGGACAGGCCGAGGCGAAGCGCGCCGTGGCCATCGCCCTGCGCAACCGCTGGCGGCGCCAGCAGCTTCCCCCCGAGATCGGCGACGACGTGGCCCCGAAGAACATCATCATGATCGGCCCCACGGGGGTAGGGAAGACCGAGATCGCCCGCCGCCTCGCCCGCCTCGCCAACAGCCCCTTCATCAAGGTGGAGGCCAGCAAGTTCACCGAGGTGGGCTACGTCGGGAGGGACGTGGAGAGCATCATCCGCGACCTCATCGAGCTGGCCCGGAGCATGGTCCGCGAGGAGCTGCGCGAGACCAATAAGGCGCGCGCCCAGGAGCTGGCCGAGGAGCGGCTCCTCGACCTCCTCCTGCCGCGCCCGGCGGGCTTCGCCGCCGTGGACGAGCGGGGGCAGCTCCGCGACCCCCTCGGCGAGGAAAGCTACAAGCGGACGCGGGAGAAGTTCCGGGCTCTCCTCTTGGAAGGCAAGCTGGACGACCGCGAGGTGGAGATGCAGGTGACTGACAAGGGGCCCGAGGTCCACCTCCTCGGCGGCCCCGAGCTCGAGCAGATGGGGCTGAACCTGAAGGAGATCATGGGCGGCCTCTTCCCTCCCCGGAACCGGGTGCGCCGCATGCGCGTGCCGGAAGCCTTCAAGCTCCTCTCCCAGGAGGAGGCCGACAAGCTCATCGACCCGGACAAGGTGAACTCCGAGGCCGTCCACCGCACCGAGCAGTCGGGCATCGTCTTCCTCGACGAGATCGACAAGATCGCCTCCAGCTCGGGCGGCCGCCACGGCCCCGACGTCTCCCGCGAGGGGGTGCAGCGCGACCTGCTCCCCATCGTCGAAGGATCGACCGTCCAGACCAAGTACGGCCCGGTGCGGACGGACCACATCCTCTTCATCGCGGCGGGCGCCTTCCACATGGCCAAGCCCTCGGACCTCCTGCCCGAGCTCCAGGGCCGCTTCCCCATCCGGGTGGAGCTCAAGCCCCTGGGCCGGGAAGATTTCGTGCGAATCCTCCAGGAGCCCGAGAACGCCCTCGTGCGCCAGTACCCGGCCCTCCTCGCGACGGAGGGGGTGAAGGTCGCCTTCACCGAGGACGCCGTCCGCGAGGTGGCGGGCTTCGCCGCCCGCATCAACGAGCAGACGGAGAACATCGGCGCCCGGCGCCTCCACACCATCATGGAGCGCCTCCTGGAGGACATCTCCTTCTCGGCACCGGACATGGCCGGGCAGGAGATTTCCATCGACGCCGCCTACGTCCGCGAAAAGCTCCAGGGCATCGTCGAGAACCTGGACCTCAGCCGCTACATCCTCTAGATCCGCCCTGCGCGGGCCCTTCCCCTCCCCTTGGCCCCGCCCTCCCCCCGGTGTATATTTCCCGCCCTGCTGGTGGGACTTCCCCCGCCCCGGCAGAGCGGGAGCAGAGCCGATGGACCCCAGAGACCGGGCGGCCACCCTGATCGAAGCGCTCCCTTACATCCAGCGCTTCGCCGGGAAGACCGTGGTGATCAAGTACGGTGGAGCGGCGCAGGTGGAGAAGCCTCTCCAGTCCCCCTTCGCCCAGGACGTCGTGCTGCTCAAGTACGTGGGCATCAACGTGGTGGTCGTCCACGGGGGCGGGCCCCAGATCGGGGACCTCCTCAAGCGGATCGGCAAGGCGACCGAGTTCATCGAGGGCCTCCGGGTCACGGACGAAGAGACGGTCGGGGTGGTGGAGATGGTGCTCTCCGGCTCGACCAACAAGGGCATCGTCCGGCTCATCAACCGCCACGGCGGGGCCGCCGTGGGCCTCTCGGGCTCGGACGCCGGCCTCACCCAGGCCCGGAAGCTCACCCTGAGCCGCAAGAACGCGGAGGGGACGGACGAGGTCATCGACCTCGGCCACGTGGGCGAGGTGACGAAGGTCCAGCCCGACATCATCCACCACCTGACCCGGGGCCACTACATCCCCGTCATCGCCCCCCTCGGGGTGGACGACGCCGGGAACGTCTACAACATCAACGCCGACTCGGCCGCCGGGGCCATCGCGGGAGCCCTGTGCGCCGAGAAGTTCATCCTCCTGACCGACGTCCCCGGCCTCCTCGACAAAGCGGGGAAGCTCATCAGCACCCTGCGGTCCTCCGACGTGCAGCGCCTCCGGGAGGAGGGCATCATCCGGGGCGGGATGATCCCCAAGGTCGAAGCCTGCCTGGATGCCCTGGCGTCCGGCGTCACGAAGACGCACATCGTGGACGGCCGCGTCCCTCACGCCGTTCTCCTCGAAGTGTTCACGGACCAAGGCGTCGGCACCCAGATCGTCCGCTGATCCGCGGCGCGCCTGAGAGAGGAACCCCCATGACGAACGCCGAGCTCGTTTCCCTGGCCGCCCAGCACGTGGCCCCCACCTACGGACGGTATCCCATCGCCCTCGTCCGCGGGCAGGGCTGCCGCGTGTGGGACGCGGACGGGAAGGAGTACCTCGACTTCGTCGCGGGGCTGGCGGTGTGCAACCTGGGCCACTGCCATCCGGCCGTGGTGGCGGCGCTGCGGGAGCAGGCGGGGAAGCTCCTCCACGTCTCGAACCTCTACCACATCGAGCCCCAGATCCGCCTCGCCGAGCGCCTCACCAAGCACTCCTTCGGGGACAAGGCCTTCTTCTGCAACAGCGGCACCGAGGCGGTCGAGGCGGCCATCAAGCTGGCCCGGAAGTACTCCTACAAGCACCACGGGGAAGGGCGCGGCGAGATTCTCAGCTTCGACATGAGCTTCCACGGGCGCACCTACGCCGCCATGACGGCGACGGGTCAGGCGAAGTTCCACAAGGGCTACCACCCCCTCGTACCCGGCTTCCGCTACCTGCCCTTCGGGGACATGGAGTCGGTCTCGGCTGCCGTGAACGAGAAGACCTGCGCCATCCTGGTCGAGCCCATCCAGGGCGAAGGCGGCGTCAACGTCCCGCCCGGGGGCTTCCTCCAGGGGCTCCGCGAGATCTGCGACGCGAACAACCTCCTCCTCCTCTTCGACGAGGTCCAGGTCGGGATGGGCCGCACCGGGAAGCTCTGGGCCCACGAGCACTACGGCGTGACTCCCGACGCCATGAGCCTGGCCAAGGGCTTGGCCGGCGGGACCGCCATCGGCGCGCTGGTGGCGACCGACAAGGCCATGGCCTTCGAGCCGGGGGATCACGCGGCCACCTTCGGGGGGAACCCCCTGGCCACGGCGGCCGGCTGCGCGGCCATGGACGTCACCCTCGCGCCGGGCTTCCTCGGCCGGGTGACCGAGATGGGGGAGTACGCCCTCAAGGGCCTCCAGGCGCTGGCCGCTCGCCACCCCATCGTCAAGCAGGTGCGGGGCAAGGGCCTCATCCTCGGGATGGAGGTGGACCGCGACGCCGCCTCCGTCGTGACCAAGGGGCTCGCGGCGGGCTTCCTCCTGAACGTGGCCGTGGGCAAGGTCATCCGCCTCATCCCCCCCCTGGTGGTGGAGCGGGAGATGATCGACAGGCTGCTCGGCTTCCTCGACGGCGCCCTGAAGGAACTGGCGGCATGAGCAAGCGGGACTATCTCGACGGGACCGAGCTCTCCGCCGCCCAGACGCGCGGGCTCCTCAAAGAGGCGCAGGCCCGCAAGCAGGGCGGAAAGGCCGGGTCCGCCTCGCTGGCCGGGAAGACCCTGGCGCTCCTGTTCGAGAAGCACTCGACGCGCACCCGGGTCTCCTTCGAGGCGGGCATCGCCCAGCTCGGCGGGCGGTCCATCTTCCTCTCCCCCCAGGACACCCAGCTCGCCCGGGGCGAGACGCTGGCGGACAGCGCCCGCGTCCTGAGCGAGTACGTGGACGGCATCGTGGTCCGCACCTTCGGCCACGAGCGAGTGGAGGAAATCGCCAGGCACGCCTCCGTCCCGGTCATCAACGGGCTGACCGACCTGCACCACCCCTGCCAGGCCCTGGCGGACTTCCTCACCCTCCAGGAGCATTTCGGCTCCCTGGAGGGCCTCAAGCTCGCCTACCTGGGAGACGGCAACAACGTGGCGCACTCCCTCCTCATCGTGGGCAGCCTGCTCGGGGCGGGCGTCACCGTGGCGTCCCCTCCCCAGTTCCTCCCCGACCCCGCGGTCGTGGCGCGCGCCCGGGGGCTCGCCTCGGCCTCCGGGGCCGAGATTCACGTGACGAACGACATCCAGGCGGCCTGCCAGGGGGCGCACGCCATCTACACCGACGTCTGGACCTCGATGGGCCAGGAAGGGAAGGAGACCAGCCGCCGCAAGGCCCTGGCGCCCTACCGCGTCCACGGCGAGGTCTTCCACGGGGCGGACAAGGACGCCGTCTTCATGCACTGCCTCCCCGCCCACCGGGGAGAGGAGGTGACGGCCGAGGTCATCGACGGCCCGCGCAGCGTGGTGTTCCGGCAGGCGGGCAACCGCCTCCACGCCCAGAAGATCCTTCTCGAAATCCTCCTCGGGGGGAAGTGATGGCCGGAAAGCCCACCAAAGTGGTGCTCGCCTACTCCGGCGGGCTCGACACCTCGGTCATGCTGAAGTGGATCAAGGAAACCTACCGCTGTCCCGTCGTGGCCTACGCCGCCGACATCGGCCAGGGGGCCGGGGAGCTGGAGGGCCTGGAGAAGAAGGCCCTCGCCACGGGGGCGGACGCCTGCCACGTCCTGGACCTCAAGGAGGAGTTCGCCCGGGATTTCGTCTTCCCCATGCTCCGGGGGGGGGCGGTCTACGAAGGCCACTACCTTCTCGGCACCTCCATCGCCCGCCCCATGATCGCCAAGGGGCAGATGGAGGTGGTGCGGAAGACCGGCGCCGACGCCGTGGCCCACGGCGCCACGGGCAAGGGGAACGACCAGGTGCGCTTCGAGGTGGGCTACGCGGCCTTCGACCCCTCCATCACCATCATCGCGCCCTGGCGCACCTGGGACTTCGGCGGGCGCTCGGAGCTCGTCGCCTACGCCCAGCGGCACGGCATCCCCATCCCCGTGACGGCCGCGAAGCCCTACTCCATGGACCGCAACCTCCTCCACATCAGCTTCGAGGGGGGGATCCTGGAGGACCCCTGGGCCGAGCCCCCGGAGGACATGTTCGTCCTGACCGCCTCCCCCGAGAAGGCGCCCGACAAGCCCGCCTACGTGGAGGTCGGCTTCGAGAACGGCGACCCGGTCTCCCTCGACGGGGAGCGCCTCGCCCCCGTGGCCCTCATGGAGCGCCTGAACGCCCTGGCCGGCCGGCACGGGGTGGGCCGGGTGGACCTGGTGGAGAACCGCTTCGTCGGGATGAAGAGCCGGGGAGTGTACGAGACCCCGGCCGGCACCGTCCTCCACGCCGCCCGGCGCGGGGTGGAGTCCTTGACCCTCGACCGCGAGGTGCTGCATCTGCGGGACTCCCTCATCCCCCAGTACGCCAAGCTCGTCTACAACGGCTTCTGGTTCTCGCCCGAGCGCGAGTTCCTCCAGGCGGCCGTCGACGAGGCGGCGCGCTCGGTCTGGGGCACCGCCCGGGTCAAGCTGTTCAAGGGCACCTGCCAGGTGGCGGGGCGCAAGGCCCCCAAGGAGAAAAACCTCTACCGGCCCGACCTCGCCACCTTCGAGGCCGACTCGGTCTACTCCCAGAAGGACGCCGAGGGCTTCATCCGCCTGAACGCCCTCCGGCTCAAGGTCCGGGCCCAGCGGGGGAAATAAGCCCGCCGGAAAGGATTCTCGGGGCCGCCCGCCAGGGCCGGCCCTTTTTTTCGCTGGAATTTGCCGAAAAACACTGAACACCCCTCCCTCCCTTCTCCCACCGGCCTTTTTTCCGCCTGAATCCCCCGGAAAACCCCAGACAGCCCCGGACAACAGGCCCTCCAGCCATTTTTTCGCTTGAATGTGCGTGAAAACTGTGGAATTTGCATTTTCGGCTTCCCCTCACCCCTGATTCTGTGGGGGCGAGGCAGCTGCCTCCGGCGTAGCCTCCCGCCTTCGCGAAGCCCGCTTCCACCCTCCGCAGCGGCAGCCCCGCTGCTGCGGAGGACGGGTCGGCGGGCGAAGGGAGGCCGGCGGAGCCGGGTGCCGCGCCCCTACGAACACGAAGGCGCACCACCGCCCCGCCGGGGAAGATACGCCTCCCGGGCTCCAAAGCTCTTACCTCAAGTTCCCTCTGGTTCCGGATCGGGAGATTTTGGGATGGCGCGGCGCGGGGCCCGGGGCTAGGCCCGGGCGGGCGCCTTCTTGCGCCTTGGCGCGGTGGTGCCGCCCGAGTAGCCGGGGAACGCGAGGAGGATGGGGCTGGCGACGTAAATCGAGGAGTAGGTCCCCACCACGATGCCCACGAGCAGGGTGAAGGCGAAGTCCGAGATCACCTCCCCGCCCAGGAAGAGGAAGGCCAGGACGGTCAGGAGCGTCGTCCCGCCGGTCAGGATGGTCCGGGAGAGGGTCTGGTTGATGGAGGCGTTGATCAGCTCGCCCAGCTCCGAGCGCCGGGAGAGGCGCGTGTTCTCCCGGATGCGGTCGAAGACCACGATGGTATCGTTGATGGAGTAGCCGATGATGGTGAGGATGGCGGCGACGACGGGGAGGTTGAACTCCTTCCCCGTCAGGGCCAGGGCGCCCAGGGTGATGACGACGTCGTGGATGAGGGCTACGATGGAGGCCGCGGCCGGGACGAAGCGGAACCGGAAGCCGACGTAGATCAGGATCCCGAACCAGGCGAAGATGACGCTGCTCATCGCCTTGCGCTTCAGGTCGTCGCCCACCTGGGGGCCCACCGACTCGGTGCGCCGCATCTCGAAGGCGCCTCTGCCGAAGGCCTTCGCCAGGGCGTCGGTGATCTGCTTGTCGGCGCCCTCCGCCGCCCCCCTCATCTTCTGCACCCGGATCAGGAACTCCCGGTCGGAGCCGAACTCCTGGATGACGGTGTCCCCCAGGCCCAGGCCCGAGACCGCCCGGCGCACCTCGGCGATCGGCTTCTTCTCCTTGAAGGCCACCTGGACGATGGTGCCCCCCGTGAAGTCGATGCCGTAGTTGAGTCCTTTCACGGCGAGCAGGAGGACCGAAAGGAGCACGGCGGCGCAGGAGATCCCGGCGAAGATCCTCCGCTTGCCGACGAAGTCGAAGTTCAGGTCCGGCTTGAAGAATTCCATCAGATGCTCAGGCTCCTCACGTCTTGCCGGGAGAGCACGAAGTCGTACACCAGGCGTGTCACGAAGATGGCCGTGAACATGCTCGCGATGAGGCCCACGCTCAGGGTGATGGCGAAGCCCTTGATGGGGCCCGTCCCGAACTGGAGCAGCACCAGGGCTGCGACCAGGGTGGTGACGTTCGAGTCCAGGATGGTGAGGAAGGCCTTGCTGTAGCCCGCGTCCACCGCCGAGCGCACGGTCTTCCCGAGGCGGAGCTCCTCTCGGATGCGCTCGAAGATGAGCACGTTCGCGTCCACCGCCATGCCCACCGTCAGGATGATGCCCGCGATGCCGGGCAGGGTCAGGGTGGCCTGGAAGAAGCCGAGCGCCCCCATCAAGAGCACCAGGTTCAGCGCCAAGGCCATCACCGAGACGGCCCCGCTCCACTTGTAATAGAAGCACATGAAGGCCATGACGAGAAGGAAGCCCGCGATGATGCTGATGACGCCCTGGCGGATGGAGTCCGAGCCCAGGGAGGGCCCCACCGTGCGCTCCTCGAGAGTCTGGACCGGCGCCGGGAGCGCCCCCGCCCGCAGGGCGATGGCCAGGTCGCGCGCCTCCTCGAGGGTGAAGCTGCCGGTGATCTGCGCCCGCCCCCCGCCGATCCGCTCCTGGATGACGGGGGCGCTGTAGATGACCCCGTCCAGGATGATGGCCAAGCGCTTGCCCACGTTGGCCGCCGTGACCCGGTCGAAGGTCTGGGCGCCCACCGAGTCGAACGCGATGCTCACGTAGGGCTGGTTGAAGCGGTCCCCGATCTCGACCCGGGCGTCGGTCAGGTTGTCGCCCGTGAGGAGGGCCTCGCGCTTCACGAGGAGGGGGGTCTGGCGGGTGGTCTGGCCCGTCGCGGGGTCCCGCCGCGTCTCGAAGAGGAGCTGGAGCCCCTCGGGCGGCCCGCTGGCCTCGGCCTGGCCGGGGTTCGCGCTCTCGTCCACCATCTTGAACTCCAGCTGGGCCGTCTTGCCGATGAGGGCCTTGGCGCGGGCGGGGTCCTGCACCCCGGGGAGCTGGACGATGATCCGCCGCTCGCCCTGGCGCTGGAGCACGGGCTCCCGCACGCCGAACTGGTCCACGCGGTTGCGGAGGGTCTCGATCGCCTGGGCGACCGCCTGCTCCATGATGTGCCGGGCCTGCTGGTCCGACATGGCGTAGGTGAAGGTGGGCGGTGCGCCCTCGGTGCTCTGGAGGGTGAGGTCGGGGTAGCCGGCCATCAAGGAGAGGAAGCGGCTGCGGTCGTTCTCGCGGACCAGGCCGACCGTGATGCGCCGCTGGTCCCGGCGGAACGCCTGGGTGCGGATGTCGTCCTGGCCCAGCCGGCCGCGGATCTCGCCGAAGTAGCGGTCGATCTTGGCGTCCACCGCCTTCTCCGCCTGCACCTCCAGCACCAGGTGGATGCCGCCCTGGAGGTCCAGCCCGAGGTTGAGGCGATCCTTCGGGGGATACAGGTAAAAGAGCGCGGCCCCGACCACCACGGCGATCAAGGCGGCGCGCCAGCCCATGCCCTTCATGCTTCCCTCTCAAACTCCGGCCGGGGAAACCGCCCCGCCGGACGGGGGGCGCTTCCCTTCGCCGGACTCCAGTGGCCTCTCACGAGGCGCCTTGCGGCTTCTCGGCTTTCTCTTCCGCTGCGGACGCTGCCGTCTTGGCGGAGATGGACGAGCGGTGGACGCGGATGCGCACATTCTCGGCGACCTTGAGGGTGACCACGTCGTCCTTGATCTTGGTGATCTCGCCGAAGATCCCGCCCGCGATGACGTTGTCGCCCTGCTTGATTGCGTTCAGCATGGTCTGGTGCTCTTGCTGCTTCTTCTGCTGGGGCCGGATCATCAGGAAGTAGATGATGACGAAGACCAGGAAGAACGGCGCCAATTGGAGGATGAAGCTGGGCTCGCCGCCCCCGCCCCCGCTGGCGGCGGCCGCCTCGGCCCGGGGAATCAGCCCCTCCGCGAACCTGCTCCACAGAACTGCCTGCATGTTCCCTCCCGCCTGTCAGGCTGTGAGCAAAACCTGTCTTTGGTAGCAAAGGCGCAGGCCCTTGTCAACCGTCGAAGGCTTTGAGAATCAGGGCTTTAATCTTCCCCGGGCGGAGTGGGCCGCAGGAGCTTCCCGGCCGGGCCGCGGCGGAGCCCCTGGCCGCGGGGAGGGCCCTCGGGGTCCTGGCCGAGAGGGCCGGCCAGCGTCTCCGCCGCCCAGGAGGCGAAGCCGCCCGCCCGGATGCGCTCCCGCATCCTCCCCGCCAGCTCTTGGTAGAAGAACACGTTGTGGAGGGTCATGAGCCGCTGGCCCAGCGTCTCCTCGGCCTGGAAGAGATGGCGCAGGTAGGCCCGGCTGAATCCTCCCCGGCAGGCCGGGCAGCCGCAGGCCGGGTCGATGGGGGAGGGATCCTCGGCGAACTCGTTGCGCTTGATGGAGAGCCGGCCCCCCCAGGTGAAGAGGTTCCCGCGCCGGGCGTGGCGGGTGGGCATGACGCAGTCGAACATGTCCGCCCCCAGGCGGACCGAGCGGATAAGGTCGGCCGGCGTGCCCATTCCCATGACGTAGCGGGGCTTCTCCTCGGGGAGCACATCCGCCGCGGCGGCGAGGAGGGCGTCCGTCTCGCGCTTGTTCTCCCCCAGGCAGAGCCCCCCGACGGCGTAGCCCGGGAAATCGAGGGGCACGAGCTCCTCCGCGCTCCGTCTTCTCAAGTCCTCGAACGCCCCTCCCTGCACGATCCCGAACAGCGCCTGATCGGATCGGCGCTGGGCCGAGCGGGAGCGCCGCGCCCAGGCCGTCGTGCGCGCGAGCGCGGCCTCGGCCTCCTCGCGCGTGTGGGGGAAGCCGAGCGGCTCGTCGAGCACCATGGCGATGTCGGGCCCGAGCGCCTCCTGGATCTCCACCGCGCGCTCCGGGGTGAGCGTCTGCCGGGCGCCGTCGAGGTGGCTCTGGAAGTCGACCCCCTCATCGGTCGCCCGGGCGAGGGGGGCGAGGCTGAAGAGCTGGTAGCCCCCGCTGTCGGTCAAGATGGGCCCCTCCCACCCCATGAAGCGGTGGAGGCCGCCCAGCCGGGAGATCCTCTCCGCTCCCGGGCGGAGGGCGAGGTGGTAGGCGTTCGCGAGGATGATGCGGCACCCGGCCTCGCGCAGGTCGCGCGGGTCGAGGGTCTTGACGGTGGCCTGGGTGCCCACCGCCAGGAAGGCGGGGGTCTCGAACGCCCCGTGGGGGGTTTCGAGGCGGCCGCAGCGGGCCAGGCCGCCGGGCTCGGACGCCCGCACCTGGAAGCGGACGGGGGCGCTCACAGGACCTGGATGGGTCCCTCGGCGCTCCCGGAGAGGAACTGCCGCACGAGGGGATCCTCCATCGCCCGCAGCTCCTCCGGCGACCCCTGGGCCGCGATGCGCCCCTGGTGCAGCATGGCCACCAGGTCGGCGAAGGCGAGCGCCCGGTCCAGGTCGTGGCTGATGAGGATGGAGGTGACGTTCATCGCCCTCTGGGTGCGGACGATGAGGCGGTCGATCGAGTCGGCGAGGATGGGGTCGAGGCCGGTCGTGGGCTCGTCGTAGAGGAGGATCTCGGGCTCGCGGATGATGGCCCGCGCCAGCCCCACGCGCTTTCGCATCCCGCCCGAGAGCTGGGAGGGCATGCGGTCCTCCACCCCGTCGAGGCCCACCAGGCGGAGCTTCTCGCGCACGCGCCCCGCGATCTCCCCTGCCGGGAGGCAGGAGTGCTCCAGGAGGGGGAAGGCCACGTTCTCCCCGACGTTCATGGAGTCGAAGAGGGCCGCCCCCTGGAAGAGCATCCCGAACTTCCCCCGCACGCGGTTGAGCTCCCGGCCGCGCAGCCGGGCGATGTCCTCCCCCTCCACGAGCACCTGGCCCCGGTCGGGGCGGAGGAGGCCGATCATGTGCTTGAGGAGAACGCTCTTCCCCTCCCCGCTCCGCCCGATGATGACGGTGATCTTGCCAGCGGGAATCTTGAGGTCCAGCCCCCGCAGGACGCGGTTGGCGCCGAAGGACTTCTCCAGGCCGCGCAGCTCGATCTTGATCGGTTCGCTCACCGGTCCCCTTCCCCGGACGCGCGCCCGCGCAGCGCCCGCACCCCCACGCACCGCCCCCCCCGCATGTAGGCGCGGGGCACGCGCACGGAGATGCCGCACAGGATCTCGTAGGGGATGGTCTCGGCCCGGGAGGCCAGGTCGTCCACGGAGACGGCCTCGCCCCCCTCCGACCCGAGGAGGATCGCCTCGTCCCCCGTCCGCACCCCGTCCAGGCCCGTCACGTCCAGCGTCAGCATGTCCATCGAGACCCGGCCCACGACGGGGACGCGCCTGCCGCGCAGGAGGGCCTCCCCCCGGTTCGAGAGCAGGCGCGGGTAGCCGTCCGCGTAGCCCACCGAGACGACGGCGATGGCGCCCGCCGTCTTCCGGCGGTAGATGCCCCCGTAGCCCACGGGCGCGCCCGCCGCGACCTCCTTCACCTGGAGGACCGCGCCCTTCCAGGTCACGGCCAGCTCGGCCGGCGCCGGGCGGGCGGAGGCCGGAGGGCAGCCGTAGAGGGCGATCCCGGCCCGGACCAACCCACCCGGCGCCTCGGGGAAGAGGATGCCCCCGGCGCTGTTCGCGCAGTGGAGGAGGGGGGGGAGCAGGCCCGCGCCCCGCAGGGAGTCCGCCGCCGAGCGGATCACCTCGAACTGGCGCAGGGTGGCCTCCCGGCCCCCCCTCTCATCCGCGCGGGAGAGATGGCTCATCAGCCCGGCCGCCTCCACCCCGCGCAAGCCGGCCACCTGGCGGAGGAAATCCGCCGCCTCGGCGGGCGGCACCCCCAGCCGCCCCATGCCGGAATCCACCTTGAGGTGGATCGCCGTCCGCCGCCCGACGGCCAGGGAGGCGGCGGAGAGGGCCTCGGCCTGGGCCATGTCCCAGACCACGGCGTCGAGCCCCAGCGCGGCGATGCGCGGGGCGCACTCCGGGAAAACCCCGCTCATCAGGAGGACGCGGCTGCCCCGGAGCCCCCCCTCCTCCTCCTCGGCCTCCGGGGAGCGCAGGGCCTCCGCCTCCTCGACCGCCGCCACCCCGAACCAGCGCGCCCCCGCCCGGCGGAAGGCCCGGGCGGCCTCCACCGCCCCGTGCCCGTAGGCCTCGGCCTTGACCACGGCCATGACCTCGCGGCCCGGCCCCGCGGCCTCCGCGATCGCCCGGTAGTTCCGGGAGAGGACGTCGAGGTCCACGAAGGCGGCCGTCCGCATCCCCGGCCGCAGGGAGGCGTGCGCCGCCGGCCTCCCCGGCGGGGAGGCCACCCGCCCCGCGCTCATGGTTCGAGGGCCTCACGGCTCGGCTGAGCCCGCCGAAGTCCATGACCCTGAGCCCTCCTGCGGTGAGCTTGCCGAAGCCGCCGAAGGGTCAAAACGGCGTCTCCTCTTCCTCGCCGTAGGCGTCAGGCCCGGCCCCAGCCGGCGCAGGAGCGGCCGCCGGGCCCTCGTGGAAGGTGTCGAGGTTGGTGAAGCGCGCATAGTCAGGGAAAAACCTGAGCTCCAGGTCACCCGTGGGGCCGTTGCGCTGCTTGGCGATCTTGATGGTGGCTCTACCCTTTTTCTCGGACTCGGGGTTGTAATACTCCTCGCGGTAGATGAGGGCGACGACGTCGGCGTCCTGCTCGATGGCACCCGACTCGCGGAGGTCGGCCAGGGTGGGCACAGCGTCCTTGCGCTGCTCCGCCTGGCGGGAGATCTGACTCAGCGCGACGACGGGTATGTTCAGCTCCTTGGCCAGGCCCTTCAGCCCGCGCGAGATCTCGGTGATCTCCATCTGGCGGCTCTCCCTCGCGCGCCCCCGGTGGGAGAGGAGCTGGAGGTAGTCCACCACGACCAGGCCCAGCCCCTTGTCGGCCTGGAGGCGGCGGCACTTGGCCCGGATGTCGAAGACGGAGAGGTCGGTGGCGTCGTCGATGAAGAGAGGGGCTTCGGATAGCTCGCCCGCCGCGCGGATGAGGTCGGGCCACTTGTTGGAGGGCATGTAGCCGCTCTGGAGCTGGCGCGCGTTCACCTCGGCCCGGCCGCACATCATGCGGATGGCCAGGGAGCGGGCGCTCATCTCCAGGCTGAAGATGGCGACCGGGATCTTGGCCGAAACCGCCGCGTGCTCGGCGATGCAGAGGGCGAAGGCGGTCTTCCCCATGCTGGGCCGGCCGGCGATGATGCACATCTCGCCCGGCTGGAGCCCGGCCGTGAGGCGGTTGAAGTCGGTGAAGCCGGTCGGGACGCCGGTCACGAGCTCCTTGCGGTCGTAGAGCTCCTCCAGGTGCGGGAAGGTGACCTTGATGACGTCCCGCATGCTCCCCATGCTCTGCTGGTAGCGGTCGGAGGCGACCTCCAGGATGGCGCGCTCGGCGTCGTCCACGATGCCGTCCACCTCCTCCTCCGCCGTGATGGCGCGCTCGGCGATGGCGTTGGAGGCGTGGATGAGGCTCCGGAGGATGGCGGCGTTGCGGACGAGCTTGGCGTGGGTGACCGCGCGGCGGGCGCTCGACACGTCGTCCGCCAGGCGGGCGACGCTCTCGGGCCCCCCGGCCGTGTCGAGCTTGCCCTCCTTCTTGAGGGCGTCCACGACGGTCAGGATGTCGATGGGCTCGGAGCGCCCGAAGAGGCGGACCATCCCTTCGAAGATGACCCGGTGGCCCATCCGGTAGAAGTGCTCGGGGCGGAGGACCTCCATGACCGGGGCCACCATGCCGGGGTCGAGCAGGAGAGCGCCCAGGACGCGCTCCTCGGCCTCGATGTTCTGGGGCGGCAGACGGTCCTGGCCCCGTGGCCTCTGCGCGTCGGACGGGGGACTCAAGGGAGCGGCTCCGAGGATGCCAAATCGAACGGGACACCACGGGCGGTGGGGCACAGCCTACCGCAGTTCGGGGCGGAAGCGGAAGCCCATGCCAACGAATTGAAAAGGGCCGCCTTCCGGGCGACCCTTTTCACGCGGTTCGCGCCATCCCGGGCGGCGGGGAAGGGGCCCTCCGCCCCGCCCGGCCTCAGGCGCCCTCTCCGGCCTTCCCGGGAGCGGCCTTCTCCCCCGCGGCCCCGGCCGCATCTTCCTGGGGGGCCTCCTCCTCCGCCACCACGCGGACGCGGATCCCGGTCTTGACCTCCGCGTGCAGGCGGATGGGCACCTCGTACTCGCCCACCCGGCGGATGGGCTCCTCGAGGAGGATGCGCCGGCGGTTCACCTCCAGCCCCTGGGCCGCGAGGGCCTCCTCGACCTGCCGGTTGGTCACCGAGCCGAAGAGGCGGCCGTCCTCGCCGGCCTTCATGGGGATCTCCACCTCGACGCCCTGGAACTTGCCGGCGGCCTCCTGGGCCGTGCGGCGGGCGGCCTGCACCTGGGCCTCCCGGATGCGCTGCTCGTGCTGGGTGGCGCGCACGGTGCTGGCCGTGGCGTGGAGGGCGAGCCCCCGGGGGATCAGGTAGTTGAGGGCGTAGCCGTCCTTCACCTCGACGACGTCGCCCACCTCGCCCAGGTTCTCGACTTCTTTCCGCAGGATCACGCGAGCCATCTCTTCGTCTCCCCGCCTCTAGCCGTGATCCACGGTGTAGGGCATCAGGGCCATGTAGCGGGCCCGCTTGATGGCGATGGTCAGCTGCCGCTGGAAGCGGGCCGAGGTGCCCGTGACGCGGCGGGGGATGATCTTCCCGCGCTCGCTCACCATGTTCCGGAGCGTCTTCGTGTCCTTGTAGTCGATGTAGGCCACACCCTCGGCCGTGAAGCGGCAGATCTTCTTGCGCACATAGCGCTTCTTCTTTTTCTTCTTCTTGTCGCCCGCGGCGGGGCGCGGTGCCATTCTCATCCGTTTCCTCCTGGCGCTGCTCTCGATCCTATACAGCTAGAACGGGATGTCGTCGTCGGTCATGGGGGGATCGTCCCCGCCCCGGGATGCCGTCCCTCCCTGGGAGGCCGTCCCCCCCTGGGCGGCGCGGGCGCCCCCGCCCTCGCCGCCGTCGTCCCGCCGGGCGAGGATGTGGACGGTGTTCGCCACTACCTCGTGCTTGCTCCGCTTCTGGCCTTCCTGGCTCTCCCAGGTACGGTAGCTCAGGCGGCCTTCCACGAGCAGGGGGCTCCCCTTGCGGCACTGCTCGATGATCCAGTCCCCCTGCTTCCCATACACGACGATGTCGACGAAGCAGGTGTCCTCTTTCCACTCCTCGCCGCTGCGGTAGCGGCGGTTGACGGCCAGGCCGAAGTTCACGACCGAGGAGCCCGAGGGCAGGAAGCGCTTCTCGGGGTCGCGCGTCAGGTTCCCCCTCAGGAAGACGGAGTTCATCTGGGCCATGGCAACCCCTCACTTCGGAAGGCGCTAGTCGCCGGAATTCCTCGACCGGCCGCGATCTCCACGGTCGCCGCGATCTCCGCGGTCACCCCGGTCGCCACGGTCGCCGCGATCCCCCCGATCACCGCGGTCGCCCCGGTCGCCGCGATCACCGCGGTCGCGGCGGTCGCCGCGGTCATCGCGGTCGTCGTCGCCGCGGCGGCCCTCCAGCTGCTGCCGCTCGGCCTGCCGCTTGGCGTTCTGCTCGTTCTTTTCGAGCTTGCGGAGCAGGGCCGGGTCTATGCGGACGGTCATGTAGCGGTAAGCGTCCTCGTTGAGCCGCAGGCCGCGCTCGATCTCCTGGACGACGGAGGACTCCGCCGTGTAGGTGATGACGTAGTAGAATCCGTGGCGCTGGCGCTGGACGGGATAGGCGAGGCGCTTTTTGCCCCAGCGGTCGACCTTGAGGACTTCCCCGCCTCCGGCGGTCACCTGGCCGCTGAAGTTCTGGACGCTCTCCTCGACCACTTCCTCGGTGAGGTTGGGGGACAGCAGGACCATCGTTTCGTACTGACGCATTCGATTCTCCCCATGGACTAGGCGGCCCCGGTCCCCATTGGCCGGAGCGAGGAGGAACTGCAAGGGGCCGAAGCCTACCACAAACACGGTCCCGCGGGCCACCGCGGGGCCGGACGGCCTCGCGAGGGGGCCGTCCTAAGCCTCGGCCGGCGAAATTATACCGAAAGTATGTATCCCCCTGTCAACTCTCTCCTTAAAACAGCGGGGCCAGCACGAGGGACACGATGGACATGAGCTTGATGAGGATGTTCATCGAGGGCCCGGCGGTGTCCTTCATGGGGTCGCCCACGGTGTCCCCGACGACGGCGGCCTTATGGGCGTCGGAGCCCTTGCCGCCGAGCTTGCCGTCCTCGATCTCCTTCTTGGCGTTGTCCCAGGCGCCGCCCGCGTTCGCCATGAGCAGCGCCAGCAGGACGCCCGAGAGCAGGGCCCCGGCCAGCATGCCGCCCAGGGCCTCCTTTCCCAGCAGGAAGCCCACGAGGACGGGCATGACGACGGCCAAGACGCCGGGGACGATCATCTCCTTGAGCGCGGCCTGGGTGCTGATGTCGATGCAGCGCGCGCTGTCGGGGTCGGCCTTCCCCTCCATGATGCCGGGGATCTCGCGGAACTGGCGGCGGATCTCCTGGATCATGACGAAGGCGGCCCGGCCCACCGAGTTCATCGTGAGGGCGCCGATGACGAAGGGCACCGCGCCCCCGATGAGCATCCCGGCGACGACCTTGGCGTCCGTCAGGTCGATGGTCTTGAGCTTGGCCGCCTCGCTGTAGGCGGCGTAGAAGGCGAGGGCCGTGAGCGCCGCCGAGCCGATGGCGAAGCCCTTGCCGATGGCGGCGGTGGTGTTGCCCAGGGAGTCCAGGCTGTCGGTGATCTTGCGCGTCTCGGGCCCGAGCTTGCTCATCTGGGAGATGCCGCCCGCGTTGTCCGCGATGGGCCCGTAGGCGTCCACGGACATGGTGATCCCGATGGTGGCCAGCATCCCCACGGCGGCGATCGCGATGCCGTAGAGGCCGGACATGTTGCTCGACACCAGGGTCACCATCGCCAGCACCACCAGCGGGGCGGCCACGCTCTCCAGGCCCACGGCGAAGCCGCTGATGATGTTGGTGGCCACCCCGGTCTGGGAGGCGTCCACGATGCGGCCCACCGGCTTGCCGCCCGAGCCGGTGTAATACTCGGTCAGCATCCCGATGGCGATGCCGCCCACCGCCCCCAGCAGGACGGCGCCGAAGACGCCGGCCTTGAAGCCCATGGCGGCCGAGAGGAAGTATGAGATGACGATGAACACGCCGGTCGCGATGATGGTGGCGCTGCGCAGGGCGAGCGCCGGGTTCTTGGAGGCGAGTACCTGCATGGACGCGATGCCCACCGCCGAGGAGATCAGGCCCACCATGGCCAGGAGCATGGGAAGGGCCATGGCGGCGGAGGCGCCGTTGACGCCCAGCCCGGTGCCGAGCGTGGAGCCGATGAAGATGGTGGAGACGATGGCCCCAACGTAGGACTCGAAGAGGTCCGCGCCCATGCCGGCCACGTCGCCCACGCAGTCGCCCACGTTGTCGGCGATGACGGCGGGGTTGCGGGCGTCGTCCTCAGGGATGTTGGCCTCGACCTTCCCCACCAGGTCGGCGCCCACGTCGGCCGTCTTGGTGTAGATGCCCCCGCCCACGCGGGCGAAGAGGGCGACCGAGCTGGCCCCCATGGAGAAGCCGTTGATGATCGAGGCGTTCGCCGCCACGTTCAGCACGTTGAAGTACCAGAACAGGAACCCGACCCCCAGGAGGCCCAGGCTCGCCACCGAGAGGCCCATGACGGTGCCGCCGTAGAAGGCCATCGAGAGCGCGCCGGCCTGGCCCGCGGGCAGGCTGGCGGCCGCGGCCGTGCGGACGTTGGCCTTGGTGGCGGCGTTCATCCCGAAGAAGCCCGCCAGGACGGAGCAGGCACCGCCCACGACGAAGGCGAAGCCGGTGGAGAGGGAGATGGCGGCGGAAAGAAGGAGGAACACCACGACCACGAACACGAGGAGGATCTTGTACTCGCGCTTGAGGAAGACCATCGCCCCCTCGTGGATCCGGGCCGCGAGCTTGCGCATCAGGTCGTTGCCGTCGGGCTGATTCGAGATCCATTGGTAGATGAAACCGGCCAGCGCCAGGCCGGCGAGTCCGAACACCGCAGCCCAATTGGATAGTGCAATCATCAGCTTCGTTCTCCTCCGCCCTTTCCCGGTTCCCTCAGCGCCGCGGGCGTCAGCAGAACCGGGGACTCCCTTGGAAAGGAGGCGCCGGCGTCCTAGGCGCCCCCTCTTGCCTCCTCGCACACGAGCGCCACCGCGCGCTCGGCCGCCATCGCCACCGCTTCCTCGATCGGCTCCCGCTCGGACTCCAGGAACGGGGCGAGCACCCAGTCCGCTCCCTCAACGTCCCCCGGAGGCCTTCCGAGCCCGATCCGGAGCCGCCGGAACTCCTCGGTGCCGAGCGTCTCGATGATGCTGCCGATGCCGTTGTGGCCCGCGTCCCCGCCGGTCGTGCTCAGCTTCACCCGGCCCAGGAAGATGTCCATGTCGTCGTGGAGGA
>Ga0156093_1122_pt3 | contig 46266 bp, 37 predicted proteins | sample RifCSPlowO2_02_FD_107746 | JGI IMG/M metagenome (GOLD analysis project Ga0156093, IMG submission 107746) | Candidatus Tectomicrobia bacterium RIFCSPLOWO2_02_FULL_70_19 | reverse complement strand
CGCGTGGACATCCTGGAAGTAGAAGCCCCGGCGGTGGGTGATGGCCGTCACTTCGACCACCTGCCGCTGGTCTCGCTCCACGGCGTGGCCCGTGAACTCCCCGAAGGGGCCCTCCTCCCGCCGGACGTGGGGCAGCATGAGGCCCTCGATGATGAGCTCGGCGTCGGCAGGAACCTTGAGGGGGACCGTCTTCGCGTCCACCAGGCGGAGGGGCTCGCCCATCACGCCGCCGATGACGGCGTACTCGTCCTCGTCGGCAGGAGTGAAGGCCTGCGAGCCGAGGGAGAAGGCCGGATGGACCCCGATGATCACAGCGATGGGCAGGGGCTGACCCCGACGCTCCATCTTGTTGTGGAGCGTCCAGGTGTGGCGCCCTATGGCCATGAAGACCCGCAGCTCGCGCTTGCCGGCGAGCATCATCCGGATGTAGGCCGTGTTCTGGACCCCCGTGTCCGGGTCGCGGGCCGCGATAATGCTCGCCGTGAGGTAGGGCGCGGCGTTCACGGCGTAGTGGGTGAGCATGGGCAGCTTCGTGAGGTCCACCTCGTCCCCGGTTTCGGCCACCTCATGGACAGGCCCTTCGGGGACCTCGATCGGCGGGATGGGGCGCACCTGGCGCTCGAGGAAGCGGGGGGCCAGGTCCTCCGGCAAGCAACCGAGGGCGTGGCCCATGAGCTTGCGAGAACCCTGAACGTTGATGACGACGGGGGCCTTCCCCCCATCCACGTTCTCGAAGATGAGGAGGGGAAAGCGCTTGCGCCGTTCCAGGTGGGTCAGGAGGGCGGAGATCTCGTAGCGCGAGGAGATGGGCTTCCGGACGCGGACGACCTCGCCGGGCGCCTCCCGCTCGACCCTGGCGATGAAGCTCCGCAGGTCCTCCGGCATCCCTTCCCTCCTCGGCCCCGCCGCTCAGCGCGCTGCCGGGGTGAACTCGCCGGGGAGGGAGAACGCCTCGACAGCGGCGAGGTACTCCTTCGCCTCGTCCAGCGAGATGACGTCGCCGTACTTGGCGTCCATGTCGAAGAGCGAGGTGGCGTGCGCGATGTCCCACCGGTCGGCGCAGCACTCCTCCACCACGCCCACCGAGAAGTTGTAGGAAAAGGCGTCCGTCACGGTGGCGCGCACGCAGCCGCTCGTCACAAGCCCCGCGACGAGAACGGTGTCCACATCCAGGTCGTTCAGGATGCTGACCAGGGCCGTGCCGAAGAACATGCTCGGCTTGAGCTTGTGGATGATGATGTCGCTGGGGCGGGGGGCGATCTCCTTCACGATCTGGGGCCCCAGCCCGCCCGAGGTGGTCTTCTCCAGGGCGCGCGAGTTCTTGGCCGCCCACCGGCCGCTGTCCAGGCCGTCGGCCCGGCGAGCGGCCAGGGAATACACCACGGGGACTTTCCGGGCGCGCGCCGCCTCGAGCAGCTCCACGGTCTTGTAGACCGCCGCCCAGCCCTGCTCCCCGCATGTGTTCCGCCACTCGGTGATGCTCTCCATGATGGGCTTGGGCGTGTCCCCCGTGAAGTTGTAGTGCATGTCCACCACGAGCATGGCGGGGCGGCGGCCTAGGCCCCCGCGCTGCCCGTAGCCCGAGGCCCCGAGGATCTCCCGGTCCCGCGCCGAGAGATACTTGTCCCACACCCGCTCCCCCATCGCCGCCTCCTTATCGCGCCGGAGCTGAGATCGGCCCGGCCAGTAACCCGCGTCTTTCGGATGCTTTGATGGCCCCATGATACCAAATGTCCCCCGGGGGGGGAAAGGAGACGAAGGGCTCGCGGCCACGCTCGGCCGGGAGGCCAAACGTGCGGCAGGCCAAGAGAGGACAAACAATTTGATATTGACAGTCCAACTTCATGGGCACCACTAGGCCCGGCCCCAGCGCTTGCGCTCGAAAAGACCGCGCAGGTAGGTCACCTGCCCGGCATGCTGGGTGTTATCGGAGACGATGCTCACGAGCCGCACCCCCACCGTGGGCATCGGGTCGTACTGCGGTTCGTCGATCACGCGATCCAGGTCGGCCGGCCTTACCTTGGCCAGGTAGGCCTTGCTCCGCTCGAAGGCGGCGTCCTGGTAGGCCAGAAGCACTCTGGCCGACTTCACCTTGAAGGCGGCTACCTGCTTGAAAGTATGCCCCTGGCCCGTCTCCTCGTCGTCGGGCTCCATCCCAAAGCGGGCGCGCCACCCCTCGCTGGCCCACAGCTCGGGCAGGCCGGCCAGGTCCGAGATATGATCGTCCTGGACGCGTGTCAGGTGCCAGGCGAGCCACGCCATGGAATTGGCGTGAGGAGCGGGCATCCGGCAGAGCATGCCGGCCGGCGCGCCCTTGAGCGACCGGTGCAAGATGCCGTTCACCCTTCCCAGGGCGTCGGCGATGAGAGCAGCGCCTTCCATGATTTCCTCCTTGTTCCTGGTTTCGCCGGTGCAGCCGGGCCACCCCGGCCGGAAGGCCCCGGCTTCAGCCGAATTTCCCATCTGCAAGAGCGCGTTCGTGGAAGCGATGCGCTAGTTTCCCTTGGCTTCCTTCGCCCGGATCTCTTCCACCTTTACATCCACCATCCGCATCAGCTCCTCCGCATTGTCCACGCCATGATAGTCCTCGCCCATGACGCCGCTCCCGGCGGGGCTCTTGACCGCGAAGAAGACGCACCGCTCGTCCAGCGAGCGCCCCGCCCCGTGAACGGAGTTGCGCGGGATGTGCACGAGATCCCCGGGGCCGACGAGCTTCGCCTCGCCATCCAATATCAGCACCCGCCGACCCTCGAGGACGAGATTGAACTGCTCATCGTTGGGATGGAAGTGGGGAGGCGCTCCCTTGTCCTTGAGGTAGACGACGATCCCCGCCTTCATCAAGTCGCCCTTCACCCGCCGGATCTGCGCCTCGGGCGAGGCATCTTCGCGGACCTTGCCCATCTCGAAAATCTTGTAGACCGGCATTCGCGCCCTCCTTTCGCGCGCGGTTTCGGCCCAACGCCTGACCGCCATCGAGGCTTCCGGAAACCCAACGACCGCCTTGGAATATCATTCTGTCCAGAATCCCGCGCGAAGTCCACGCCCATCCGCCGGGAAGAGCGGCCTTCGCTCCGGATGGATTCCCTCTTTCCCGGCGGGTTCCGGCGCGCCGCGCCCCCCACGCAAACTTGTCCTGAAAAGAGGGCTTGTGACTCATGCGGGTATCGGGCAGGACGGGCCGGAGTCGAACCCGCGAAGGCGACGCCAATTTATGAGATAATCACCCGATTTCAGGCCTCCCATGGGAAATGCCGGATGTACCGCCGGTTCCCCGGCGGCCGGCCGGCGACCAATGAAAGGGTGCAAGGCGTGAGCAGAAAGTTAGCCGTGCTGGGCGCGGGCGCCATCGGCAGCAGCGTGGGAGCCGACCTCACCAAGGCCGGCTTCGACGTGACCATCATCGACCAATGGCCGCAGCACGTCGAGGCGATGAAGGCGGCGGGGCTCCACATCGGGATGACGGACGGGGACCTGAAGATCCCGGTGCGGGCCTGGCATCTGTGCGAGCTGGCCTCCCTCAACCCGGAGTTCGACATCGTCCTGCTCATCGTCAAGTCCTACGACACCCGCTGGATGGCCGAGCTCATCAAGCCCTATCTCAAGGGTGGCGGCGTGCTGGCCGGAGTGCAGAACAGCATGAACGACGACGCGATCGCGGGCATCGTCGGGCGCGAGCGCACGGTGGGTTGCGTGGTCGAGCTCTCGGCGGAGATCTTCACCCCCGGCGTGGTCCAGCGCAACACCACCCGGGCAGGCACCTGGTTCGCGGTGGGGGAGCTCGACGGCTCGTTCACCCCGCGCGTGAAGGAGATCGAATCTATCCTGCGCAGCGTGGGCAAGGCCGAAGTGACCAACAACATCTACGGCGCGAAGTGGACCAAGCTCATCGCCAACTCGATGACCATGGGGCCCTTCGGCTTGCTCGGCCTGCGGGGGGCAGAGGCGGCTGAGCTCCCCGGGATGTTCGAGATCTCGGTCAGGCTCGGCCAGGAAGCGCTGGCGGTGGGAGCGGCCCTCGGCTACCGGATCGAGCCCGTTTTCGGCCTGAGCGAGAAAGAGTTCTCCGGATCGAGCGAGGAGGTCCTCGCGACGGCCATGAAGACGCTGATTCGCCACGTGGGCACCCGGGCCCGCACCGCCCCCATCCAGGATCACCTGAAGGGCCGCAAGAGCGAGATGGAGTTCATCAACGGATTGGTGGCGCGCAAGGGCAAGGAGACCGGCGTGCCGACGCCCTACAACGACGCCGTGGCCGAGCTCGCCCGCCGGATCGACGCGGGATCGCTCAGGATGGACCCCTCGAATTTCGATCTGCTCAGGGCCATGGTGGCGGCGGGCTGAGCCCCCCAATGCCGTCTGAAAGCCCGGCCGAGCCGCGCGCCGCCACTCCGGGGCCGCCAAACCAGAAAAATAATTGCAAATTCAATGAGTTACACGGCTAAAAACTTAATATTGCGCGGGGGAAAACACCCACGCCTCGAGACAATCTGCACCGCGCTGGGCCTGGGGGAAATGTGGGACCGGGAGAACCAGGTCCTCATCCGCCCGGCAATGAACCCGGCTGCCCTCAGCGCCGGCCATTTGAAGGCGTGTCGGCGGGAGCAAACCTTCCCTTGCCGTCGCCCAGATAGATGCCCACCTCGTGGCGGCTGGCAAAGGCGAGCACGAGGTCGAGCTTGCCATCCCCGTCCATGTCGCCCGCCGCGAGGGAAATCACGTCGTCAGGCACGCGAAAGACGCTTCCCAGGCGAAACGAGCCCTTCCCGTCCCCCAGATAGACGGATACGTCCTGCGAGGTCCGGGTGCCGACCGCAAGATCCAGGAATCCGTCGCTGTCGAAGTCGCCGACGGCGAGCCCGTGCGGATTCGTTCCCGCCTTCAGCAGGCCCCCCGGGGTGAATCCTTCCTGGGCGCCGCCCCAGAGCACCCGCACGGCGTCCTCCCCGCCGAGCACCACGGCGATGTCCGGCCGCCCGTCGCGGCTGAAGTCGCGGATGGCCATGTAATGGGGCAGCCGGCCCGGCCAATAATGCACGGGCTTCCCGAAGGTACCGTCTCCCTTGTTGAAGAGAACCGAGACGTGATGCTGGCCGAGGCCTCCCACCACGATATCCGTCTTGCCGTCGCCGTTCACGTCTCCCAAGGCCAAGATGTGAAGGCCGCGGAAGAGGAGGTGCTCGGCGGGAGCCCCGAAGCCGCCGCTCCCCCGGTTCATGAACACCAGAACCTTCCCCGGAACCGCCTGGGAGACGGCGAGATCCAACCTCCCGTCCCCGTTCAGATCGGCCAGGCCCACCTCGTGCCGCGGCGGGAACCGGACCTGGGATTCTCACATCGGGAAAAACCAACCGGGGCGCGGCCTCTTTCTTTCAAATCCACTGCCTGGCGAACCACACTCAGACGAAGCTGGTGGCGGAGAAGATCAACAAGCTCATGGGCATGTGAGAGAGGGGGCCAAAGGGGGAAATTGGGCCGCCGAGATGGCGGCGGGGGCAGGACCTGCAAAATGGCAATCATGAATGTGCGGGGCGGTCCTCGCCGAGGGCCGCCCCGCACGTCACCCTCGGGGTGAAACAGCGGGGGCCCCGATCCGCCCGGACCGGGGCCCCGGAGGCGCCCGCTAGTTGCTGAGGCGGTAGACGGCTTGCAGAACGTCCTTGCCGACGACCTTCTCATAATCCTTGAGCACCCCCTGCGTCCGGGTGACCCAGCGCTTCCTCTCCTGGGGGGAGAGGTCGAAGAATTTCGCGCCCCCCGCCTTCATCTTCTCCACGGCCTGGCGGTCCACCTCCTCCACGAGCTTCCAGTTGTAGTCCGTGGTTTCCTTCATGATCTGCGCGAGCTCCCGGCGGATGTCCGCGGGCAGACCGTCCCACCACTTCTTGTTGGTGGTGACCACGTAGTTGGACAGGATGTGGTTGGTGAAGGTGATGTGGGGGGCGAGCTCGTGGAGCTTCTGGGCCTCCCAGTTGCTCGCCGTGGGCTCGATGGCATCCACCACCTTCTGCTGGAGGGCGGGGACGATCTCGCCCCAGGCGATGGAAACCACGTTGGCCCCCAGGGCCGAGAAGGCGTCCCGGTAGACCTTCCCCGGGATGACGCGGAGCTTGAGCCCCTGGAGGTCCTCCAGCTTCTGGACGGGCCGCTTCCAGGTACCCACGAGGCGGAAGCCGTTCAGCCACAGGCCGAAGGCCTTCAAGCCCTTCTTCTCGGCCTGGGCGAAGAGGCGGCCGCCGATCTTGGGGTCATCGCCCGCCCGGCGCAGATCCCGGGGGGTGTTGAAGAGGTAGGGGAGCTCCCAGAGGGCCCACGCGGGGAAAATCTTGGTGTAGAGCCCCGTCCCGGGGGAGATGAACTGGATGGCCCCCGCCTGGAGGGCCGCGATCTTCTGCGCCTGGCCGTAGAGCTGGCCGCTATGGAAGTGCTGGACCACCACCTTCCCCCGCAGGCGTTCCTCGGCCAATTTCTTGAAGTACTCCCAGCTCTGGCCTTTTGTGGAGTTCTGCGAGGTCACATTCACGATCTTGATCACGATGGGCTCCGCGGCCTGCCCCAGGGGCGCGGCCCACCAGCCCGCCAAGATGAGGGCGAAGGCGACGAGGAGGACAAGCGTCTTACGCATGGCCGTATCTCCTTCCCATGAAGCCTCCCCCCGCCCCGGCTCCCTCCGCCTCAAGGGCCCCACAGGAGGCGCGGAACTACCGTGCTGATCCAAGGGACATAGGTTACCACCAAGAGCACGAACACCACAACGAGGATCCAGGGCGCCGCCGCGCGCATCACGTCGTAGAGGGGCATCCCCGAGATCCCGCTGGCCACGTAGAGGTTCATCCCCACGGGGGGGGTGATGAGCCCCATCTCCATATTCACCACCACTACGATGCCGAAGTGGATGGGGTCGATTCCCAGCTTCACCGCCGCCGGGAAGAGGACGGGGATGAAGACCAGGATGATGGGGACAGGGTCCATGAAGTCGCCCGCGAAAAAGAGGATGATGTTGACCGCCAGGAGGAAGGCCCAGGGCGAGAGCTCGTAGGCCACCAGCCAGTCGGCCAGGCGCTGGGGGACGGTTTCGTTGCTCAGGATGAAGCCGAAGAGAACGGCGTTCACGACGATGAAGAAGAGCATCCCGATGTTGCCGGAGGCATCGATGATCACCCTGGGCACGTCCTTCCAGCTCAGGTCCTTGTAGATGTATATGCAGATGACGAGCGCCAGGAAGACGGCGACGACGGCCGCTTCGGTGGGGGTGAACATGGCCCCTTGGGAGATCCGCACGGGCCCGAGCTCGATGTCCGCCGGGAAGCCGTAGATCCCTCCGATGATGACCACCGGCAGGAAGAGGGCCCAGAAAGCTTCGCGGAAGGCGGCCCACTTCTGCCGCCAGGTGGTCCGCTTCCCCGTGCTGAACCCGCGCCGGCGCGCCACGACATAGCTGGTCAGCATGAGCATCCCGCCCAGAAAGATGCCCGGCACGATGCCCGCCATGAAGAGCTTGGCGACCGAGGTTTCGGTCACGAACCCGTAGACGATCATGGCGATGCTCGGGGGGATGAGGATGCCGAGCGTCCCGGCGGTGGCCATCGAGCCGACCGCGAAGCGTTTGTCGTAGCCCGCCTCGTTCATCGCCGGGATCATGACGGAGCCGATGGCCACAACCGTGGCCATGCTCGACCCCGAGATGCTCGCGAAGAACATGCACGCCAGCACGCCCGCCATGGCGAGCCCGCCCGGGAAGGAACCCACGAGGTGGTTGGCGAGGTTGATGAGCCTCTGCGTGACGCCCCCCGTGTGCATGATGGCGCTCGAAAGGATGAAGAAGGGGATCGCCATGAGTGGGAAGTGGGCGATGTTGGCGTAGACCTTCTGGCCGAGGATGCCCAGGGGGAAGTCGGTGAAGATGAGGAGCACGAGGGTGGAGGAGAGGCCGAGGCAGACGGCGATGGGAAGCCCCATCACGAGGAAGAGGAAGAGCAGGACGAACAGCGTGGCGACGATCATCTCACACGCTCCCGCCCGGCCCCTCCGAGGGGGGCGCCCCGCCGGGGCCGAGGCGGAGGAGCCGCCAGATCTCCTGCATGTAGCGCAGGCCCATGAGGCCCATGCCCAGGGGCACAGCGGCGTAGTGGACCCACTCGGGCAGCTCGGTCTCGGCGTTTATCTCGCTGAAGCGTACGACCTGGAGGAGGTAGAGGACGCCGAAGTACCACAGGGCGAGGACGAAGAAGAGGCAGAGGGCGTGGCTGGCCAGGCAGGCCCACCACCGGAGCGCGGGAGGGAGGCGGTTCACCAGGACGTCGAGGCGGACGTGGATGTTCTGGCGCACGCCGACGCTCGCGCCCACGAGGGAGGCGTAGATCACCAGCATGATGAGCACCCCCTCGGCCCAATAGATGCCGGTGGCGAAGATGTAGCGCAGGAGGACTTCCGTCATCCCGAGGACGGCGGCCCCCGAGAAGCAGGCGAACATCGTCCAGTCCTCGCACGCCCGGAGCCAGCCCTCCGCGCGCGCGCCGCGGGTCACCCAGGGCGCGTTCACGCTCCCTTGCCCTCCCTCGCCGGCGGGGGAAGCGCCCTCAGCGCTTCCCCCATGTCTTCTTCTCGACGGTCTTCTCCTCGATCGCGTAGTACTCCTCGAGGCCGATGGTGTCCTCGAGGTCCTGGCGCGCCCGCACGAACTCCGCCTGGGTCATCCCCGTGTAGTCGCCCGTCTTCTTGATCTCGAGGAGCGCGTTGCGCAGGAAGTGGAAGTTCAGGCCGATGGTGAGGATGGCGTCGATGGCGACCTTGTACCCCATCTCTTCGAGCTGGCGGAGGCTGTAGAGCGGGCGCCCGTCGCGGTTCCCCCGGCTGACGACGTAGACGAGCGGGATCTTGGACTTCTTCGGCGCCTCGATCGCCTCCTTGTGATTGCGGGGGAAGAGCATCCCCAGATCGGCGCCCGCGTCCGCCGCGCGGTTGACGCGCTTGACGGCCTCGCCCAGGCCGAAGAACCGGCAGGTGTCCGAGCGCGCGATGATGAGGAAGTCCTTGTCCGAGCGGTCCCGCTGCTGGCAGGCCATGCCGATCTTCGAGACGAAATCCTTGATCGGAATCGCATGGGCCACGTACTTGTGGTAGTGCGCGCGCTTGGGATAGAACTGATCCTCGATGTGGATCCCCGCGACGCCAGCGTGGATGAACTCCCGCACCGTCCGCATGGTGTGCAACGGCTCGCCGAAGCCCGCCCCGCCGTCCGCGAGGAGGGGAAGCTTCACCGCGTTCGCGACGGCGGCGGCGACCCGGACCTGCTCGTCCATCGTCAGCAGCGGCTCGGTCGTGGCCAGGGAGCCGCCCGTGGCGAAGCCGCCCACGTAGACGCACTGAAACCCGAGGCGCTCCACCAGCTTGCCCCCCAGCGGGTCATAGGTGACCGGGGCGTAGAGGAGTCCTTTGCGCTTCAGGAGGGAGCGGAGCCGGGTCGTGGGGCGTTGCATCGAACGGTTCCTCCTAGGGCTTCACGGCATTCGGAAGGGCGGCCGGGGCCGCGACGCGCTGTCCCGGCCGGATCATGCCTGACTCCTCAGCCAATCCCCGCGCTCAGATACCTCGAATCTCTCTATCATAATCCCTTAAGGGTCTCCCTTGCCGGGCGGACCGGCAAAACCCGGGATCGCTAGCGCGCGGGGGAGGGGGAGGAAGGGTCATTCGCCCTCGATCCACCGCGCGGCGAAGGGTTTCGCGCCGCCGATGACGAGCCCAGCGTCGGAATCCACCCAATCGGCGTAAAAAAGGAGCGCGGCTTCGTAGCTGCGGGAGCGCGTGTTGCTCGCGCGGGTGTGGGTGATCACCAGATGGGCGAGCTCCAGCGCCTTGGGCAGTTTTTTCTCCCATATCTTGTGGGCGCCGTAGGCGCCGTGCTGGATCTTGGCGCCGAACTCGGTCTTCTTGGCGGGTGAGGCCGCGCCGCCTGAGGGGGGCCCCCCTGGGTCGGGGCGGGACTCCAGCGGCTTGGTGACGTCGTGGAGCAGGCAGGCCGCCAGGAGGAGGTCCCGGTCCGTCTTCAGGCCGTGGTGCCCGGCGGCGAAATCCGCCATGGCGATGGCCGCCTTGGTCACCCCCCGGATGTGGCCCACGAGGGTCATGTGCTTCTCCTCGCCCAGGTTCTTCGGGATCCCGTCAAAGCTCTCCCACGGGGACTCGGCCGCGACGTCGAGCCAGATGTCCAGGACACCTTGGCGCAGGGCGGCGTCCTGGATGAGGTCCACCTCGGGAAACACCTTGCGGATCCCGTCGGCGTCCGTCCGGATAGCCATTCCGTTGCTCCTCGATCGAGAGAAAAGGGGGAAGGGGCGGGGTTCAGGCCCCGGGGATCTCCAGGTCCACCAGGGGCCCATACTGCTGGCCCCCGTAGCAGTCCCCGTCCTCGAGGTCGCAGGAGGGCACGGGGCGGGGGATGGACACCTTGATCGCGCGCGCGGCGTCGTGGTGGACGAGGAGGATCTTCTCCTCGGGAACCCGGTACAGCCGACGGATGACCTCCTTCGTGACGGCGTTCGAGCCGACCACGCGCCGGTAGGCCTCCTCCGTCTCGAACATGATGTCGAAGGTGAGGTTGAAGGGCCCGGCGTTTTTCGAGCGGATCAGCTTCGCCAGCTCGCCCAGCGTGGCCATCAGGGCTTCACCTCCAGGGTCTCGGCCGGAAACATCTCGCAGGGGCCGTCCGGCACCACGACGTGGTTCAGGTTGAAGCGGAAGACGGGACCCTTCTCGATCTCGGCGGGCGTGAACGGAAACGCCAGCGAGGAGATGAGGCCGCTCCATTCGGGGATGGGGTAGTGCAGGGCGAAGTGGGCCAGCGTGGCGGCCAGGGCGTTCGCGGTCTCCTGCGCCGGGGCGGTCACCTCGAAGAGGAGGCCCGCCTCGTGGGGGATCTCCCCCGCACGGGGCTCGAGGGGGCCCATGACGGCGTCGCGGCCGAAGACGCGGATGAAGAGGCGGTATTGCGGGTCCGGCACGCCGAGGATCTCCTGCGCGCGCCCGGCGAAGCCCTCGCGGATGCCGTCGAGCCAGGCGTCGAGCCTGCGGAGGATGTAGGGGTCACGCACCCCGCCGATGATGACGCTCTGGTAGCCGGCCAGCTCGGCGCCCTCGAGCTTGACGGTGTAGGTCTCCGCCGGGCGGAACACCGAGCCCTGGACGCGCACGGCCCGGTCGTCCTCCGCCGCGTAGGTCGCGCGGCTCGTGTCGAGCACGCCGGCAGGCTCGGTGATGTGGAACGGGTCGGTGTTCTCGTAGAGGGTGTGGGAGGCCACGCTCTGGGGGCTGCACCGCATGCCCGGGTTCAGGGGCTCGACGACGAAATGGTCGTCCCGGAGCCAGCAGAACACCCCGTCCGGCCGGGGCCGGCTGACGGCGCAGGCAGCGCCGCACTCGAGGATCTTCGCCGCGTGCCAGGCGAGGCCCCGGTCCGCCCCCAGGCGCACCGGGTGGCAGGCGAAGAGGGAGGTGTCCGACGCCCGGCCGGCCAGGACCACCTCCGCCCCCCCGTCGAGGCATTTTGCGATGGGCTCGTCCCCCATCATCCCGACGATGTGGGCGCTGCGGTCGAGGACGCCCTCGTCCAGCGGCGGGGCCGGGTCCAGCGGCCGGATACACCCCTCCCGCAGGCGGCGCCTGAGGTAGGCCTTGTCCTGCTCGCTGTGGACGAGGGCGAGGGGGAAGGCCAGGCCGTCCTCGCGGGCGATCTCGAGGCAGATGTCCCGCATCCACGCCAGCCCGGCGTCCCCGCCGGCGGTGCCGCAGGAGCCCACGATGACGGGGATCCCCAGCCGCCTCCCGCCCCGGAGCAGGAGGCGCAGGTCGCGCTTCGTGGCCGCGCGCGAGAAGTTCGGCGCCCCCGTGCCCAGGGAGTGCGGGCCGTTGTCGGTCGATCCCCCGTCGCAGGCGATCACGTGGGGCTTCAGGGAGAGGCCCCGCTCGAGGGAGCCTTCGGGAAAGCCCGAGCCGATCACTCCGCAGGGGGACAGGACGCGAATCTCCGGCACGGGGGATTCTCCTTCTCAAGCAGGGGGGAGCACGCCGTCCGGCGGCAATCGCACCCGAGCACTCTCCCGGGCCCTTCTCTGCGGCCGGCCCGGCCCTCTTTGTCTGTGGTCCCATCCATTTGAGATCAATTTCCGTTGCCAGGCAAGGAGGGTACCGGGGGCACCGGTGAGACCGAAAGGCCTTGCCGATCGGGCGGATTCCCCCTTTTGGGGCGGATGGCGGGGCGGCATGTCCGCGCCATAACCCTTCCGGGAAGGGGACTCGGGATTCAGATGCGTTCTGGGACTGGACGCCTTCCGCCAAGTTCATCCCTTTGGAGCCACGTTGTTCCCCCGTGGCCCCTCAGCCGCAATCCGCCTAGAAAACCCATTTCAATGACCCCGGCCGGATTTCGGCCCCCGTACCGTGCGCCTGTACCGCTCTTCGGAACTCCCCTGTCCGGACCGATATCCCCTCCCAGCCGATTGCGCATGCTTCGCGAGGAAAGCAGGGTTGTCCCGGATCGAGGTTGACGGAGCGGGTTCCAAGTTACGCTCGGCGGGAATCGGCACATAATCCACGGCGACGGATAATCCACTTCAACCAGTCCGAGAGGAACGCTCATGCCAGAACCCATGCCGCTGCCCGCGAGCGATGGCCCGGTCCGCCTCGCCCTCCTTCTCCAGTCGTATGGCCAAGGGCCGGACGCGAGATGGGAGGAGTGGGTGCACGTCGTGCGGCTGGCCGAGCAGGCGGGATTCGCCGGCGTTCATGTGGTGGACCACTTGTACATGCAGACCGAGCGCATCTACGGCCCCCGGGTGATCGAGGGGCAGCCCGGCATCCTCGAGTGCTGGACTACGCTGGCCGCACTCGCCGCCGTGACCGGGAGGATGTGGGTCGGGCCGCTGGTGAGCCCCGTGGCCCTCCGGCACCCCGTCCTGATCGCCAAGCAAGCCGCGACGGTGGACCGCGTCTCGGGGGGCAGGCTTCTTCCTCACCAAGGTGGGCGTCTCGGTCTTTCCCATCGTCATCGGCTTCGTCCTGGGTCCCATCATCGAGTCCTACTTCCGCCAGGGGCTCATCATGGCCTACGGGGACCCCTGGCAGTTCGTCACCCGCCCCACCGCCGCGGCCTTCCTCGCCCTTACGCTCTTGCTCCTCATCAGCCCATACATTTTGGAAAAGGCGCTCGGAATGAAGAAACCCCGGATGTCCTGAGCCGCCCCTCCTCGGACCGTGGCGTCTTGTGGTGCCGCACGGGCCCGCCACGGGCACGCAGGGGGGCACTGCGGCCTGCCCCCTGCGCGCCGGACGGCGGAGGGCGGGGCGCGCTGCGGACTCTTCTCCGCTGAATTTCCTGATTGGCAGAGGGGCGCCGGGAGCCGCCCTCCCAGGAGGGCGGACGGCCCCCGGCAAATTGATACCCGCCTTCCTAGCGGAGCTTCGCCTTCCAGCCCTCCGGCGGGTTGTTGCCGCCGAAGTCGTAGCTGTCCACGTTCTTGGGCGTCACGATGACGGTTCGGTTCCACGTCATATCAGGGACCTTCTGCCCCAAGGCCATCATCACGGCCAAGCGCATGGCGTCCCGGGCCATGTTCACGGGCGTGTTGGGCACAAGCGCCTGCACATAGCCCTCCCGCATGGCCTGCTCCTGGTGCTTCGCGATATCCTGGCAGGAGACGGCCACCTCGCCCGGCTTCTTCCCCCGGGCCTTGAGGGCCTGGACGATCCCCTGCTGGATCAGACCGCCAAAGCAGTACACACCCTTCAGGTCCGGGTGGGCCTGGAGGATGTCCTCCATGTTCTTGAGGCCCTCCGCCGGGTCGCTGGCGGACCACTTGGTGAGCGCGATCTGAACACCCTTGAAGCGGTGGATGTAATCGACGGCGCCGTTGTAGCGCCACTTAGCCGCGTCGGCGCCCGGCGGGCCCGGGAGCATGGCCACCTTACCCTTGCCGCCGATGGCGTCCACCAGCCCGGCCCCGTTCAGCATCCCGATCTCGTAGTCCGACTTCATGATCTGGACCGCCACCCCGGTCCGCAGGGGGATGTTGTCCACCACCACCGGGATCTTGGCCGCCACCGCCTTCCTGTAGGCCGGCACCATTCCCGTGCTGCTCACGGCGTTGAGGATGACGGCGTCCGGCTTCGTCTGGACCACGTCCTCGAACTGTTGGATCTGCTTGCTCAAGAACGCGTAGCCGCCGGCGTCGAAGAGCTGGAAGGTGACGCCCAGGCGCTTGGCTTCGTCCTCGTATCCGTACCACTTGGACTGGAAGTAGGGGTCCGGCCCGTTGGGGATGAAGACCACCACCCGGATCTTCTTGCCGGCCGGGATCTTGGGCGCGGAGACCGCCGCGCTGTAATAGTCCTGCGCCGCCCACAGGTCGGTGACCGGGCCCAGGGCCAGCAGCGCCAGAGGCACCGCCAGCAGGGCCAGTTGCAGCATCCTCCGTCGTTTCATTGCACTTCCCTCCCGATTCCGCGCACTCGCCGCGGAACGCGCGCCGCCCTCCCCGCTCCCCCTCACGCGACCCGCCGTCGCACTACCGAGAGCCAGAAGGCGGCAATGATGATGACCCCGATGATCATCTGCTGCACGAAGGTGGACACCCCCAGGATGTTCAGCCCGTTCCCCAAGAAAGCGATGATGAGCACCCCCATGGCTGTCCGGTAGATGCCCCCCTCGCCTCCCATGAAGTTCGTCCCGCCGATGGCCACGGCGGCGATGGCGTCCATCAGGAGGGGGAACCCTCCCAGATGGGGATGGCCCGAGGCCGACCGCGACGAGAGGAGGTAGGCGGCGATGGCCACGCAGATGCCGCTCACCACGTAGATGGCCACTTTCACCCGCTGCACCGGCACTCCGGACATGGAGGCGGCCTCCTCGTTCCCGCCGATGGCGTACACATACCGGCCGAAGGGCGTGCGGCTCATCAAGAGATACAGGAGGCCCGCCACCCCCAGGGCCACGAGGACCGGGACCGGAACGTTGCCGATGTGCCCCTGGCCCAGCCAGAAGAACACCGGCGCCTCCACGCGCTGGCCCGTCACATCGATGAAGAAGAGGGTCCGTCCCGCGGTGTAGACCAGGGCGAGCCCCCCGGCGATGTAGAGCATGCCGACGGTCGCCAGGAAGGGCTGCACCCGGACGTATGCCACCATGAGCCCGGTGAAAAGGCCGGCCGCGGCTCCCGCGAGCAGGCCGATGAGGCTGCCGCCCACGACCCCGAAATTGAGGATGGCGTCCACGGCGACGACGCTCACCAGGCTCGCCACCATCCCCTGGGAGAGGTCGATGCCAGCGCTGAGGATGGTGATGGTCTGCCCGGCGGCTATGATGTAGATGATGGCCGCGTGACGGATCACGTTCCCCAGGTTCTCGATCGCCAGGAAGTGGGGGCTGCGGAGCGAGAAGAACACCCCCATGCCCGCCAGCGCCACGGTCAGGAGGACCACCTGCCAGTCCAACTCGGCCGGGAGGCGCACCCGCGCCGTGAGCGCGGCCGGCCCCGAGGCCGGCGCCTTCTCGGATCTCGTCACCATGAGCCTCTCCCCTCGGCCAAGCCTCAGCGCCGCTGCACGCCCCGGAGGGCCGTGGCGGCCACCGAGGCCAGGATGATCCCGCCGATGACCACCTGCTGGATGAAGGTGGACATCCCCAGCAGGTTCAAGCCGTTCACCATGAGGCTGATGACCAGCATCCCCAGGAAAGTCTTCAGGACGCCCCCCCGCCCGCCGAAGAGGGAGGTGCCCCCGATGACCACCGACCCCAAGGACTGCAGGAGCAGGTCACCCCCGCCCAGGAGCGGCTCCCCCGAGATGGCCCGGGCCGTGAGGATGTACCCCCCAATGCCGCTCAGGAACCCACTCAGGGTGTACACGCACACCAGCACCCATGACACCCGGATCCCCGAGGTGAGGGCTGCTTCCGGGTGCCCTCCCACGGCGTAGATGTGGCGCCCCAGCCGCGTCCGCTGCAGGAAGAGATGAAGGAGGGCGAGGCCGATCAGCATGAAGATGGCTGGCACGGGAACCGGGCCCGCGCTTCCCTGCCCCACCCAGGCGAAATACGGAAGGACGTCCTCGGGGATGCCAGCGATGGGCTCGCCCCCCGAGTACTGCAAAGCCGCGCCGGCGGCCACGAAGAGGGTCCCGATGGTCACGATGATGGGGCTGAGGCGGCCCGGCCCTATCAAGAGGCCGTTGACGAGCCCCACCAGCGGCCCCACCAGCAGGCCGGCGGCGGTGCCCGCCACCAGGCCGTACTGCATCATCACTCCCACGGTGATCACGCTGGTCAGGCTCACCACGGAGCCCTGGGAAAGGTCGATGCCGGCCGCCAGCAGGCAGAGGGTCTGGCCCATGGCCAGGAAGAAGAGGGGGCTGGCCTGCCGCAGGATGTTGGCGAAGTTGTTGACCTGGAGGAAATGGGGCGAGAAGACCGTGTAGACGACGCACATACCCAGCAGCACGGCCAGGAGGGCCGTGTCGCTCCAGGCCAGTCCCCAGCCCCGCTGCCCCGGCAAGCGATCCGAAGACGCCTCGACCGTGGTCATGGCTCCTTTCCTCCAGGCGCCGCGGCCGCTCCGGCCGCTCCCTCGCCCAGCATGGCGGCCCGGAGGATCTTTTCCTGGGTCGCTTCGGCCCGGGAGAACTCAGCCGCGATCCGGCCTTCGCGCATCACCACGATCCGGTCGCTCATGCCGAGGACCTCCGGGAGCTCCGAGGAGATCATCAGGACGCCGGCCCCGCCCTGCGCCAGCTCCACCATGAGCCGGTGCACCTCGTACTTGGCCCCCACGTCGATCCCCCGGGTCGGCTCGTCGAAGATCAGCACCTCGGCGCCGGAGCAAAGCCATTTGGCCAGCACCACCTTTTGCTGGTTCCCGCCGCTCAGGAAGCGCACCTGGCGATCCAGCCGCGGCGTGACGATGTTCAGCCGGCCGGCGTATTCGTGGGGCAGCGCGGCCTCCCGCCGCCTGTCGAGGAACAGGCGGCGGGTGAGGCGCCACAGGGTCACCAGGGTGATGTTCGCGGCCACGGAGAGGAGAAGGATGACGCCTTGGTTCTTGCGATCCTCCGGAAGGAGCCCCAAGCCGCGGTGGATGGTTTCCCGCGGAGAGCGCGGGCGGAGGCGGTGCCCGCCCAGCACGATGTGCCCCTGGTCGGCCCGGTCCACTCCCAACAGGGCCCGGGCCAGCTCCGTCCTCCCGGCGCCCACCAGCCCGGCCAATCCCAGGATCTCGCCCCGGCGCAGGGAAAAGGAAACGTCGCGGAAGACGCCGTCCTTCCCAAGGCCCTCCACCCGGAGCACCTCCTCACCCGCCTCCCGGGGCACCCACGGAAACTTGGCCGCCAGCTCGCGGCCCACCATGTAGCGGATCATGTCCTCCATCGTGAGGTCCCGCACCGGCCCCGAGTGGACGTGGCGGCCGTCCCGCAGGATGGACACCCGGTCTCCGATGGCCCCTACCTCCTCCAGCCGGTGGGAGATGTAGATGACGCCCACCCCCTGCTCCCGCAGCCGTCCGATGACGGCGAAGAGGGCCCTGACCTCTTCCTGGTCCAGGGAGGAAGTGGGCTCGTCCATCACCATGACGCGGCAGCGGGCGCGGATGGCCTTCGCGATCTCCACCATCTGGCGATCGGCGACGCTCAGCTCCTCTACCGGGGCCCGGGGGTCCAGCTCGCGGCCAAGGTCCCGAAGGAGGCCCCCGGAGACATCCACCATTGTCTTTTGGTCGATCAGCCGGGACGCGCCCACCGGCTCCTCGCCCAGGAAGATGTTCTCCGCCACCGACAACTGGGGGACGAGGTGCAGTTCCTGGTAGATCGTGCGCACCCCCAGCTCGCGGGCGCGGCGCGGGGAGGTGATCTCCACCTCCTGCCCGTCCAGCAGGATGCGGCCTTCGTCCTTCTGGTGGACGCCGGCCAGGATCTTGATGAGGGTGGACTTGCCGGCCCCGTTCTCGCCCAGCAGGACATGGACCTCGCCTGCACCCAGGTCGAAGTCCACCCCCTCCAGGGCGCGGACGCCGGGAAACTCCTTGACGATACCCTCCATGCGGAGCATCAAGGCATGTCCTCCGCGCCCTCGGGCGCCTGACGCTTCGGCACGTCTCGACCGGGCAGGCTCGTGCGAACCCGAAAAGCCTCGGCGGCAAACTTTGTCTTCTGGCCTTCGTTTTCCGCAGAGACGATCCGGGGAGGGCCGTTTCCCAGCTCGCGGGCACCTGCTTTCGACGCCCCCGCATTATTAGGATTACTATAACGATTAATCTTTAATTCTGTCAAACCTCCTCCCTCTGTGGTCCGCCGCTCGGGCCACGCCGCGCCAGAACGCCGATAAGAGCCTCAAATCTCGATGATCATCAGGGCAGCCGGTCGGCCTTGGCCTTGACAGAGTGTTATCCCAGACTACCTTTACATATAGTGGACTCTACGCTCTGAAACTTACCCAAGAAAGACGCTGCCCCCATGTTTTTCAATGGTTTTTCACCTTCTCCCCCGGTGATGGTCAGGCAGCCAGAGATGGACTCTCAATCCCGATCGGCCCAAATTCCCACTTTTTCTGCCCCTAGGAGGTGCCGGTCATGTTCGGGTCGATGATGGTGGACTGGGAAGAGCGAATCGACATGCGGCGAATGCGCGAGGAGCGCTGCGCCAAGGCGCAGCAAGCGCTGAAGGAGGCGGGCGTCGACGCCTTGTTCGTCTTTCAATACGAGGACGTGCGCTACATCACCGGCCACCGCACCCACATGGGCCCCACCTTCTTCTTCGGCCTGGCCGTCTGCGTGCTGACGCAGGATGATCCCCCCTTCCTCTACACCATGGACGAGCTGCACTCCCGCAAGCGGGCCACCTGGCTGCAGGACAAGCAGATCCGCACCGCCCCGGCCCTGGGGGACGAGCGGGGCATCCGCGAGTGGTGCGCCGACGCGAAGAGCCTCCTCGGCTCCAAGGTCAAGGGGAAGATCGGGGTGGACATCTGGACCCCCGACCTCATGCGGATCCTGCCCGACGAGTTCCCGGACGCCGATTTCGTGGACGGCGTGAAGGTGCTGCGCAAGGCCAAGATGATCAAGACGGAGGATGAGCTGAACTGCATCAAGATGGCCTACGCTTTCACCGACGCCGCCATGGCGGAGGCCCTCGGCTTCCTCAAGCCGGGCGTGAAGGAGTGCGAGGTGCTGGCGGTGGCCTGGCACAAGATGACCTCCCTGGGGAGCGAGTGGACCCAGTGCTCCAACATCGTCTGCTCGGGCCCCTACGGCGCCCCCTACCGGCGGTTCACCTCGGACCGGATCATCAAGGAAGGCGACATGGTCATCATCGACATCGGCGGCTGCTTCAACGGCTATTGGGGGGACTTCACCCGCACCTACCTGTGCGGGAACAGCATCGACCCGGCACCCAAGCAGCGGGAACTGCACCAGGAGGCCTACGACGCGCTGTGGGCCTGCATCGAGGCCTCTCAGCCCGGGAACACCAACCTGGACGTCGTGGCGGCCTGCCCCGAGAAGAACAACCTCGGCGGAGTCCTGGGCCACGGCTCCGGCCTCGCGTGCTGGGAGCTGCCCGGCATCAACTCCTCCTACGGGGAAGCGGTCACCCTGGTGCCTGGGATGTACTTCAGTTTGGAGCCCTACGCGGGCGATCCGGCCCTCGGCTATGGGGTGCGGCTCGAGAACAACGTCATCGTCCGCCCCACCGGGCCGGAGGTGATCAACAGCTTCCCCTTCGACCGGCGGCTGCTTAACCGGGTGCACCCGCTGGACCCGACGACGGGCCGCAAGCCGAGCAGCGTGGGCAGCGACGTGGGCCATGCCAATGGAAGGCCGATGGCCGCACGCGTCGGCTGACGGCCGTGCCACGGGCGAGAGGGGGGCTCGCCTCTCCCCTCTCGCCCGGCCCATTCCCAGATCTGAACCAAGACTCATGCCGCTGCAGGGCGGCAGCATTTGAGCATTCCCCGGCCCACTCCCCCCCAAACCGAACCGGGCGGCCCTCGACGAGGACCGCCCTGCACATGCCTGGGGGTGGGCGCAGTCCGGAGCGAATTCTTCTCCGCCGAACTCTCTGTTTAACAGGGAAGACCCTACGATGACCTCCGGAAGATTCCGGATAACTGGACCCCGGAGTCACCAAATACCCAATGATTCCAAGACCTTTCACCCAGACGAGCCAGACGCGAAGAACCGGTGGAGCAGCACACTACATATCCAAAAATTTCAAGACCTTACATCCGGACGATCCCCACCCAAAAATCGGTGGACCAGCGCACTGGGAAAGGTCTGGGGGAAATACTCAGGAGGCCTGGACACCACCTGCCGGCCGAACAAGGACGGGCGCCAAATCACACAGGCCGCCACAAGAAAATTTCAGGATCAGCGCACAGCGACATCCATCCTCATGAAGAGGCGCATATCACGTTGAGGAGGGCGCTGCGCCCATTCTCCCGCACCTCCCGCAAGCCGCGCTGGATCGCAGCAGGGACCTCAGCCGGGTTCTCGACCCGCTCTCCGAATCCCCCGCAGTCTTCGGCGATTCTCTCATAGCGTGGCGACGGCTCTAAACTCACGAGAGGAAAATCTTTATTGCTCACCGCCCAACCGTCCGGCGCCACATCGCGGACAGCTTCTCGAACCGCATTCCACGAACGATTATTGAAAACAACGACAAGCACGGGCGCATCATTGGCCGTGCAGGCAAGGTGGCACGCCACTGGATTGCTGAACAGGTACGCGCCGTCCCCCAACGCACAGACGATCGTTTTTTCAGGTGCTCCAAGCTTCGCGCCGATCGCGGCGCCAAAACCCCAACCCAGCCCCGAAACCGCGGGGCTCCCGAAATAGCTTCCCGGCCGCCGAAGACCCAACTGATCGACCTTCAAGTCGTACTCGTTGAGGAAAACCACATCCTCCCCGGCGGCCTCTCCCAAGCACCGGGAGAGCCAATTCATGCTGATGGGCGCCCGGCCGGCCTCGGCCTCGGCGCGCTTGCGGCTGGATTCCACCGCGTCCCGGTGGAGCTTCCCGCAAAGCACCGCCCGATCCGAAAGGCGTTTCGCGTGGTGATCCTTTCGGTCTGTCAGGCACTCGCGCAGCGCGGAAAGGGACAACGCAGGATCCCCCGCAAGCGCCACGTCCAACGGGAAACCCCTGATGGGGTACCGCCCGTACAAGGGGTCACGCGCAATCTGGACAACCGGGACCTGCACCCCCGGCCCCGTGCGTGAAGGAATCCACGGGACGTCGGCCTCCACGGCAATCACGAGGTCCGCATCGGCCAGATAGGGATCCACGGAATACCCCAGGTGCGAGGGATTGTCGGCCGGGAAATTCACGCTGAACGGGAAGGATTCCACCACGGGGAGCGCCCATTCCTCGGCCAGCCGGACCAGATCCGCCACCGCGCCTGGATCACGGCCCAAATGACTGGCCAAGACGAGAGGGCGCTCGGCCTTTTCCAAGAGGCTTGCCGCTCTTTCGACGCTGGCTGAATCCGCCTGTGTCGACGCCTCCGTGTCGAAACGATTCGTCCGGGAAAAAGAAAACTCCTTTTGCCTTGCCGACAGGCGCTCGCGGGGCAGGGTCAGATACACAGGCCCTTGAGGATGAGTCTTCGCCAAGGCCATGGCGCGGTCCACCACGATGTCCAGCTGGGCGAAATCCCGCAGTTCGTAGTCCCATTTGATGTATTCGCGGATCATCGCAGCCTGATCGAAGCTTTCCTGGGCCCAGTGGATACGGCGATCGCGAGCGCCTACGGCGCCTTTCTCGAAGATTGGGTTCCGTCCCGCCATGACGATCATGGGCACACCCTGGCGGGAGGCGTTCATGATGCCCGCCGCGGCGTTCGCCGTGCCCACGCTGACGTGGACGAATACAGCGGCCGGACGGCCCGTGACCATCGCATAGCCGTGCGCCATGCTCACCGCGCACATCTCATGCGGCGCGACGACTGGAATGGGCGCAGGGCGCCCCAGGGCCTTCAGGCGCGCGAAGGCCTCAATCAGAGGGGCGGCGTCCGTCCCTGGGTTGGCAAACAGGTACTGGATTCCGCGGTCCCGGAGCATGAACAACAGCGCCTCGGCCGCGGTCTCGACATCCACGGTCTTCACGGGTATTCCCTTCCGAACCGCCGCATCCCCCCGGATCTCCACACAGCCGATGGGGCATGTCGGCTGGACCGTCTAGAACCCATACACGTCTCTGGCCGTTTCCCTGGTGATCAAGTCGTTCGCCAAATCTCGCCGCACGGCCTCCCGGGAGCGCTGCCTAGGGTCTCCGTAGCCGCCTCCGCCCGGCAGCTCCAGCGCGAGGACGTCACCCTTCCCCAACCAGAAAGTCTGCCCCGAGGGAATGGGCCCCCCATTCAGGCGAATTTCCCCTGGCTGGCCCACTCCCCCTCCGGCCGTCCCCAGGGGGGGGTAATCCCCCCGCCGGTACACCAGGGCGACCCGGGCGGGCGTCTCTCCCAGCATCTCGAACGCCACCTCTTGCCCGTCTCCGCCCCGGTACTTCCCCGCCCCTCCTCCGCTCGCGCGGATGGCCTGCCTGAGGACGCGAATGGGGAACTCCCGCTCCATCACCTCGGCAGGAATGCAGGAAATGTTGGTGGGGAAAGAGAGATTCGGCAAACCATCCGCCATCGGGTTGGCTCCCTGGCCGCCGGCGAAAAAAAAGATACCCGAATAGGGATTTCCGCCGTCATCCAGGCCGCTGAGGACGAATCCCGAAAAGGGGAAACCCGCCTCTCCGGGAATGCGCTCCGGGACCGCAGGGGCGAGCGCCTTGTACACGGCGGCAGGCAGATAATGGCCGGCCGAGGCCCGGGCCGCCACGGCCGAGGGGCGCTGCGCATTGAGGAAGCAGCCCGGCGGCGCATAGACCGTCACCGGCCGGAACGCCCCCTGGTTGTTGGGAACCTCCGGCGAAAGAAGACACTTGAGGCCGTAGCACGTGTAGGCATACGTGTAATTCATGACGGAGTTCAGGGACGTCCGTGTCTGGGGGGACGAACCGCTGTAATCCGCGCGGATTTCTGACCCCTTGACGGTTAGGGCGAGCCGGAGCGTGAGAGGTTTTCCCGGCTCATAGCTCTCCACCATCATTTCTGTCCGGTAAGTCCCGCCCGGCAGCTCCCGGATGCCCGCGCGCATGGCTTTCTCAGAGCGGTTCTTGAGCGCCTCGCCCACTGAAGCGAGGTCCTTCAATCCGTGCTCGTCCAACAGCTCCCCGATGCGGCGTTCGATCTTGCCGCAGGCGCCCAGCATGGCCCGGACGTCGCCGAGTACTTGCTCCGGCACGCGGACGTTTCTCTCCAGCAGCTCGGCCACGAACGGATTCCAGCGGCCGGCTTCCAGAAGCTTCACCGGAGGGATGAAGAGCCCTTCTTCATAGACGTCGCGGCTGTCGGGGCTACGGTATCTGCCTCCGATGTCGGTCATATGAGCGATGCTGCCAGCAAAGCCGATAAGCCGCCGCCCCCGGAACAGGGGAACCGCCATGGTGATGTCCGGCAAATGGCCTGTGCAAAGCCAGGGATCGTTCGTGATAAGCACGTCCCCCTTTCGGAGGGTCGAGGGGGGGAACTTCCGCATGAACCCCTTGACCGAAATGGGCAAGGTCCCGATGAAGCTGGGTATGCTTCGGCCGGACTGGGCGAGGCCGTCTCCCTGCGCGTCCATCGCCATGCAAGCGTAGTCGTGGTTCTCCCGCACGATCGTGGAAAAGGAAGACCGGTGCAGGTCGCTGGCCGCTTCGTCGCATATGGCGACCAGTCGGCTCCAGACCACCTCAAGTTCGAATGGATCGAACGCCTTCCTCGGGGCATGTTTCGCCGTACGCGCCATCAGGGCACTCCCTCACGATTCCAGATGAATCAGCAGGTTTCCTTGGGAATCGGTCTCGAACCAACTTCTTCCTCCGATCACCACCGTGCTCTCACGCTCCTCCACCAGCGCCGGGCCTTGGTGCTTCGCTCCGGCTTCAAGGTGATAGCGCGAGTAAACGCTGGCCTGCCGGAACCCTCCGGCCTCTTGGACAAACATACGGCGCTTCCCCACCAGCCCTGCCTTGCCGCCCGGCTGGCGGCGATCCTGGTTCTGCCAATCGAGGCGAAGGGCCGGCCTGGGCCCCCGCGCGGTGAGGCGCAGGTTCACGATCTCCAACTCCACCTCGGCCACCGAGCGGCCATAGAGGCGCTTATACTCGTTCCAGAAATTCCGCCGGATAAGGGGAACGCGGGCCGGGCCGAGGACACCGACCGGCAAAGGGACGCGTATGTCGTACCCCTGGCCCTTGCACCGCATGTCGGCCGCGCAAGAGAAGACCATCTGCTTCGGCTGCACCCCGGCGAATTTCAGGTATTTTCCCGCCTCTCCCGCCATCTCATCCCGCAGGCTCCGGAGGGCACTCCAATCGAGAGAGTCCAGCGACCCGTAGATGGTGCGCACCAAGTCGAACGCGGGTGGCGCGGTGAGCTGCCCGAGGGAGGAAATCACCCCGGCTCCCGTGGGGCAGATCACCTCCCGGATCCTCAGCTTGCGGGCCAAGGCGCAAGCGTGGAGCGGCCCCGCCCCTCCAAACGCCATCAAGACGAACCGGCGCGGATCCTCGCCCTGCTCGGCGATGTGGACCCGCGCGGCATCCGCCATGTTCTCGCAGACCACGCTGTAGATCCCGGCCGCGGCCTGCTCGGCGCTCACGCCCAGGGGAGCGGCGCAATGCTTCGTGATCGCGCGCCGCGCGGCGTCCGCGTCGAGAGGCATGTCTCCACCCAGGAAGTACACCGGATCGAGATAACCCAGGAGCAGATTCGCGTCCGTCACCGTGGGATGCTCACCTCCCCTTCCGTAGCACGCGGGCCCGGGCTCTGCTCCCGCGCTTTCGGGCCCCACCTTCAGAAGCCCCAGGCGGTCCACCCGCGCGGTACTCCCTCCACCGGCTCCAATCTCTATGAGCTCGATGGCGGGAACCCGCAGGGGATAACCGGAGCCGCGCTTGAAGCGGTGCACCCGGGCGACCTCGAACTCATGGGCCATGGCGGGCTCACCGTCCCGGATAAGGCACAGCTTCGCGGTCGTGCCTCCCATGTCGAACGAGAGCAGGTTGGTCCTCCGCGCCAGGCGGCCCAGGGCACCGGCCGCGAGAACGCCTGCCGCCGGCCCCGATTCGATCATGCGGACGGGGAAGACCTTGGCCGCGTCTTCCGCCCGCGCGATTCCGCCGTGGGACAGCATGATAAACAAGCCTCCCCGAAACCCCTTCTTGCGGAGCTCCCTGGACAGGCGATCCAAATAATTCTCGACAAGAGGCTTCACATAGGCGTCAACGGCCGTGGTAACCGTGCGCTCGTACTCCCTCGCCTCCGAGGCCACCCGTGAGGACAAACTCAGGCTGAGTCCTGGGCATATCCTCTCAATCACGCGCGCGGCCTCTTGCTCGTGCCGGGGATTCGCATAGGAATGGAGCAAACATATGGCGACCGATCGCACATCCATGCCCTTGAACTGGTTCACCGCTTGCTCGATATCCTGCACAGCCAGGGGCGCGACCTCATTGCCCTTGGGATCGATCCGCCCGCCCACCTCGAAGCGCCGCGCGCGGGGAACCAAGGGCTCAGGGTAGGCGATATACAGATCATAGATGTCGTAACGAAGGCCGGTGCCCAGCTCCAGGACATCCCTGAAGCCACTTGTCGTGATGAGGCCGATCCGAGGGCCCTTCCGCTCGATGACGGCGTTGGTCGCGACCGTCGTTGCATGGACGACCGCCTTCACGTTCTCCGCCGAGACGCACGCCTTATCAAGAAGGCTCCGGAACCCTCGCAGCGTTCCCTCGGATGGGTCCGAGGGAGTTGTCAAAACCTTCTCGGAATAGATACGGCCCGCGCCCTCTTGCCATAGCGTCAAGTCTGTGAACGTTCCCCCGATGTCGATCCCGGCGATCCAGGTTTCAGCGGAAGCCTTTCTCCCTCGAGCCGTCTTGCAGCTCCTCGTCGAGGACACTGTACAGAGCTCCTTCTTGCGAATTCGAGGGATGAAATCCGCGGAAAGCGGAATACGCGCCTTCCGCCCTCAGGAGATGCCTACTCGGCTACGCGGGCCGGAGCGCCCGCGACAGCCTCCGCACCGAGTCTCCGCCGCGCCGCTTGGAGGCGGAACACCCCGAATCCAAGCACCAAACCCATCAAGTCTGTGATCCAGCCTGGCTTGATGAGAACGAGGGCCGCTACGCAGAGGACGATCCGCTCGGCTGTCCGGCACGGCACCATCCAGTACCCAACGAGCGCGGCGCTCAAAAAATATATCCCCACGACAGCCGTTATGACCGCCATGAGCACCTCCGGCCACGGCCCCGCCATGAGAAGCGATGGAGAATACACAAACATGTAGGGCAGGATGAACCCGGACACTCCCAGGCGGAAGGCCAGAAAACCTGTCCGGACGGGATCCGATCCCGCGATTCCCGCTCCCGCGTAAGCCGCCAAAGCGAAAGGAGGGGTGATGTTGGAGATGACCCCGAAGTAGAGGATGAAAAGGTGACCTGCGAGCGGCAGAACACCGAGCTCCTTCAGCGCCGGACCCACCATGAGCGCGGGGATCAGGTAGCAGACCGTGACGGGCAAGCCCATCCCCAGGACCAGGGAGGCGATCATGACCAGGAACAGCAGAATGAAGATTTCCCCTCCGGCCAAATTCACCAAGATGCTTGAGAGGCGGATGCCCACCCCGCTCAAATTGATGACCCCCAGGATAATGCCCGAGCATGCGGTCGCCGCGACCATAGAGAGCGCTCCGGTGGCCCCGTCCCGCAGCGTCGTGACGAACTTCCTGGGGGAAAGGCGGGTCTCGGGACGCAGCATCCCCACCGCGATGCTGGTCCAAATGGTCCAAAAGGCCGAAAGGTTGGGGGAAAGTCCCTGGACCCCCATGAGGTACACCAAGGTCACGGGAGGGATCAGGAAGAACCACCGGGTCAGGAGCATTTCACGGACGGAGGGCACTTCCGCCGCGGAGAGGCCCTTGAGGTTGACGCGTCCGGCCTCGAAATCCACCGCAAAGAATAACGCAACATAATAGAGCACCGCAGGTATAACGGCCGCCAGGGCGACCGTGAAATAGGAAATCCCCAGCAACTCCGCCATGAGGAATGCGGCCGCGCCCATCACAGGCGGCATGATCTGACCGCCGGATGAGGCCACCGCCTCCACGGCGCCCGCGAAAATAGGCCGGTACCCGATGCTCTTCATGAGCGGAATGGTGAATGACCCCGTTCCAACGACATTGGCTACGGCGCTCCCGGAGATGGTGCCGAAAAAACAGCTCGCCACAACGGCCACCTTGGCGGGGCCCCCACGCACCCTGCCAAAGAGGGAAAGAGCCAAATCAATGAAGAACTGGCCCGCACCCGTCTCCTTGAGAAAAGCGCCCAAAAGGACAAAGTTGAACACCAGCGTGGCCGAAATGTTCAAGGGGAGACCGAAGATGCCTTCTTGGGTGAGGTAGAGCTGCCCCAGGATACGCTCCATGCTGAAGCCGCGATGGGCGATCAGGTCCGGCATTTGATTCCCGAAATAGGCGTACAAAAGAAAAACAACGCCGATAATGGGGAGAGCCCAACCGGTCGTACGCCGGGTGACTTCCAGCACCAGGAGGACGGCCACGCCGCCTATCACGATTTCATACGGCTCATAGGTACCCATCCGCCATATCAGGTCGATATGGTTCCAGGCGATGTAGCCGCACACACCGGCGCTTGCGGCGATCAGGCAGGCGTCGATCGCCACGCCCGCCGCACTTCCCCACCCGCCCTGGTTCAGGCGGGTGGGGAAGAGGAGGAAAATCAGCGTGAAGCCGAAAGCCATGTGGATCGGAAGCTGCTGCAGCACTGGAAGGACACCGACGTACGTCGTAGTCAGCTGAAAGACGGAAAATCCCACGGCGACCACGGAAGCGAACACCCAGACCGCTCCCCGCATGCCCTCTGGGCGCCTCACCTCATCGTCCGGTTCCACTTCCAGCCTCTTCCCCCGGTCCATCCGCTCTTGCCCCTATGCAAGTCGCCCTATTTCAGGGCGCCCGCTTCCTTGAGGTAGCGCTCCGCGCCGGGGTGGAACGGGACCACGATGAGCTTCTTGTCGATGTAGGTCTTGGTCTGAGGCAAGGAGATGGCCGCGGCGGCGGGATGGATCTTGACAAGGTCGGCCGTGTTCTCGATCAGCGTTTTCGTGATCTTGTAGATCAAATCGGGGGGCGTGTCCTTATGGGCCACCACCAACCCATGCCGGCCGGCCACGACCACGTCGCTGTCCTGACCCGCGTACGTCTTGGCCTTCAGGACGACCGTCCTCCACACGGGTTGCGAGGCATCGAACGCCTTCGCCTCTTTCTGGGAGTCGAAGCCGAGGATGCGCCCGCCCACCGTCGTCATGAATTCCATGACCGTCCGGTTCGTCTGGTACACCACCATGTAAGCGGCGTCCAGGGTCCCGTCGCGCAAAGCATCCGACTGAGCCGTATAGGACAAGAAGCGGACCGTATAGTCCTTGGGCCCGATGCCGTGCGCTTTCAGCACGGTCTCCAACGCCAGCTGGCCCGCCGGGGAAGGCACCCCGATCCGCTTGCCCTTCAAATCGCGGACCTTCCGGTAGGGGGAGTTCTTCCGGACCACGAAGGCGTCGCCGATATCCGTGAACGCCATGACCGTGCGGAGATTGGTCAGCTTTTTCTTCTGAAACTCCCGCTCGCCTTTCCATCCCCGATCCACCGTGTCGAGCAACCCGGAGGAGATGGTCAGCTCCCCCGAGTCCACGAGCCGGATGGCGTGCGCCGAGCCAGAAGTGGTTTCGACGACCGGCTTGATGTCCCTCGCCTTGTCCTCAAGCACTTTCGCCATGGCCACCATGACCGCGTAGTAGGTGCCTCCCGGCGCCCCGCCACCCAAGGTAATCCGGGTGGCTGCATCCACCCGCCCCGAAAGGAAAAACATCAAGCAAATAGCGGTGACCATCCATCCCAGGCTATTCCTTCGCATCATCGACCCTCCTGTAAAAGGAAACCGCGGCATCTTCGCGCAAGAATCGCGTGACGCCTCCAAGTTCCGCCTCCTTCGCCTCCACCCCATGGCCGATGGCGCGCCTTGAGGGCCACCGGAACTACGGAATCGCTCCCATGACCGCCTTCAGAGTTGGCTCGGCCCTGCGGAGCGGAGGCAGCGTCCGGGCGGTGGCGGCCGGGTCCTTCATCCCCGCAGACGTGAGGACCGCCACCACCTCGCCCGCTTCCCCGGCTTGCCCTTTTCGCGCCAGATCCCCCAGAGCCGCCAAGGCGGCAACTCCCGACGCTTCTCCATAGATCCCCTCCCTGCGCGCCAAGGTCTGTTGCATGGACAGGATCGCGTCCTCGCCGACCTGAACCGCTTCACCCCGTGATTCCCGGAGCGCGGCGAGCGCCTGCCAAGTGCTCCTCGACGCCAGGAGGTTGAAGGCCGCGGACGAGCGGACGGCGCTCTCGCCTTCCCAGGGCTTCCCCTCCTCAAGCGAACGGGTGAGCCAGCCCGAGATCTCGGCGGCTATCATGCGGGGAGGCTCCTCGATCAATCCCATCGCCTTGAGCTCGCGGAAACCCTTCCATATCCCATAGAGTCCGTCCCCGTAGCAGGTCGGAACAGCGACCGCGCGGGGGGCTCTGCGCCCCAATTGCTCCCATATCTCGTACGCGATGGTCTTGTAGCCTTCGATGCCGTAGTAATTGCTCCCAGCTGGAGGCGCGAGATAATTGCTCACCGGGAACCAGCCCTCCCGCTCCACGCCCTCTCGCAGCACCTTCCACCGGTCGGCGGGGGTGGGAACGGCCACCACGTGAGCCCCCATGATCTCCATTGCCACACGCAATGGCTCGGGGAGCGTTTCAAGGGTGAGCACGACGCAACCGAGGCCCGCGGCGGCGGCGTAGGCCGCGAGGGACGCCCCCTGGTTCCCGGTGGAGGCCACGGCAACCGTCCGGGCGCCGGCCCTCGCCGCCTTGGACACGGCAACCGCGCAAAAGCGATCCTTGAACGATCCCGTTGGGTTGCGGGATTCATCCTTCAGCCATAGCGCTGGGCATTCGAGATCCTCTCCCACCCGCCGGATGCGCAAGAGCGGCGTCCCCCCCTCTCCCAGAGAGACCGCGGCGTCCCGGACCACAGGGAGGAGGGGATGGTAGCGCCACAGGGAATGGTCCCCTTCCGGCAGCCGCCCAGCGAAAACGCTCCCGGGGATTTTCTTGTAATCGTAGACGAGAGTGAGATTAGAGCGGAAATGCTCTGTGGCGCATTTCGGACAACCTTCGAAATCTAAGCCCAGGGGATATGCGGTCCCGCAGCAGACGCATACCGCTCCCAATGGCTCGCCCATCCCCGTTCACCTCCAAACGCCGCGGGTGAGGCTCAGACGATCCCGGCGCACTCCCGATCGAGAAGACCCGAAAGGTCCCGGACGTCGCTCATCGCCTCAAGCCCCTGGACAGTTTCCCAAAGGCTTTCCGTCAGGGGCGAAACACCCACGTATTTCAGGCACGCTCCGAGCTTTGCGCGTTGTTCCTCGCCGGTCATGGGCCAGGCGGGAGAGCCCTTCAGCCTCCCGCAACGGGCCGATCGTTCTTCCCCCGATGAATACCGGACACGCAGGGCGGCGGGGAGGAAGAGGATCTGCGGATCCTGGACTTCATTCCTCTCCACGCGGATCCTGGGCAAAAGCTCCGCCACGTCCGGGGGAAGGGACCCTTCCTCGAAATCACCGAGCCCGACTTTTCCCCGCAGGATCGCCAGGGCGGTCACGTATGAGAGGCTGAACTGCCGATCCACCGTGGTTGCACCCTCCAGGGGAAATGGGCGGGCGACGTAATCAAGCGAACGCACGGGAGGCACGCTCACGACCACTTCCCTGATGACCTCCCCGGGTGCGCCGCCTGCCCGCCTCAGATCGAGCGCCGCGTCGATCGCGGGATGGACGTAGCGGCAACAGGGATACGGCTTCAATCCGGTGGAAATGAATTCAAACCGCTCGCCCAGCCCTTCGAGCCACCCCTCGGCGCCTTCCCGCATCCTTCCAAAAGCCTCGAAGAACCCCGACGGCCCCGAAAACACGTCCCGCGGCCCCGTCATGCCGCAGGCCGCCCAGTTCGCCGATTCGACACCGCCCCGCGCGGCGAGCCCGGGCTGGACCCGCTTGGTGAGCGCGCCATCCGCCAGCCCCTGCCGCGTCCCGCCGGCGTAACTCAATGCGATGCCCAGCGCATGACGGGCCGCCTGGGCCGGAAGCCCCATGGCACGGGCCGCCCCCGCCGCCGCGCCGAAGACGCCGCACAAGGAAGTCCGCTCAAACGTGAGGCTTTCCCCAAAGGCCATTCCAAGGCGGCAGGCGACCTCTACTCCGGCGACGAAGGCGCAGAGGAATTCTTCTCCCTTCACGCCTCCTCTCCGCTCCGACGCCGCCAGGACGGCAGGAAGTACGCAAGCCGACGGATGCACCACCCACTGATCGTGGGTGTCATCGAATTCGAGCGCATGAATCCGCAGACCGTTCGCCAGCGCGGCGGCGGGCGCCGGGACCCTGCCCCCTCCGCCCAGCAAGGAAGCCTCCTCCCGCCCGCCCCATCCCTTGATCTCCCGCAAGATCGCCTCGACTCCGGGAGCTCGCCCGGCAGCCACGGCGACGGCCAGAGCATCCGCGATCAGGCTCTTCGCCGCACGCACGGCGGCTGGCGATATCTGCGCGAACCGCAGTTCCGCCGAAAAACGGGACAACCCCTCGGAAGGGTCCGCGCTCATCCCGCTTGACGCTCCGAGCTGTGCCGCGAATAGTTCACCATGAGGTCGCGGATGAGGCCGAAGTTTCCGGCCGGCTCGATCACAAGCTCCCCTCCCTCCGGAACCCTCTCCAGGCATGTGAGACGGGACTTCCCGTTCACCTTGGCGAAACAGGTGTTGCACATCGCGTCCCTGCAAAGATAGACGCGGAAATTGAGCGATGGATCGATGTTCTCGCAGATGTACTCCAGCACATCGAGCACCCTGAGCTTGCCTTCGCGCTCGACCTCGTAGACGTCGTACCGGGGCTTTTCATCTACCGCCGGGTCAAACCGAAAGATTCGCACTTTTAACATCACGAAGCGCCTCGCCAGGTTTGAGGTATTTCAACTCCACCGGAGTTGTCGTGTATCGGGCTTCTTCTCCGGTCCAGTGGACGACAATGTTCTTCAGCCACGCGGGACTGGTCTCCGGAAAATCCGTCCGGAAGTGGGCGCCTCTGGACTCCGTCCGCATGAGGCTGGAATTGATCACCAGCTCCCCGAGGCGGACGATCATCTCCGTCTCGAGCGCCCTGGCCATCGCGAATTTCCCCGATAGCCCGGCCCCGGACCGCAAGCGAGGCAGCAGGCCCTTAATCTCCTCGATTTCACGGGCGGCCTCCTTAAGGCTTTCGCCGGTCCGGATGATTCCCGCCTTGTCGTAGAGAAGCCGCCGGGTCCGCTTGAAAATCGAGGCATACGGGATTTCTCCTGCTTCCCCCCCGGAAACCAGCTCAAGCACCTTGCTCTTGGCCATTGCAACCTGCTGCTCGTCCGGAGGAAGTTCGGTACGGCATTCGGCGGTCGCGTTGTTGCCCGCGATCTCGCCGAACACCATGCATTCGGGCAAGGCGTTTCCGGCCAAGCGGTTGGCGCCGTGGATCCCTCCCGTCACCTCGCCGGCGGCAAAAAGGCCGGGGACCTTCGTCCGGGCACCGGCGTCGATCCGGATTCCTCCTAGGGTGTAGTGGTAGGTTGGAGCCACCTCGAAACGATCCGTCTTGACACCGAACTTCTCCTTCCAGACGTAGGTACGAGGGCGATCCTTCTTGAAATCGTCAAATGCCGGGATGTCTGTCGTGTCAGCCCATACACCCCCATGCGGAGACCCCCTCCCCTCTGCGACCTCCATGAAAATCCGGCGGGAAAGGATATCGCGGGGTACATCTTCGCACTCATCGGGAAAATGCCGCGCCATGAAGCGCTCGCCGCGGTCGTTGTAAAGCTTCATCCCCATCTTCCAAAGCTGGCTGCTGGTGACGATGACCCCGCGCAGCGACTCGGGGTACACGAATGCCGTGGGGAAGAACTGATGCATCTCCATGTCCATCAGGTCCGCCCCCGCCTCATAGGCAAGGTAGAGTCCATCCCCGCAAGCGCCCGCCTCCATGTCCGTCACGCTGTAGGCCATTCCCATGCCGCCGGTCGCGAGGATCGTGCTTCCTGCCTGGATAACGAAGAAGCGGTCCTGCTGCAGGTCGAAGCCGACCGCCCCGTTCACGCGGCCGTCGCGCATCAAGAGCCGATAGATGAACAAATCCTCGACAATGCGAACGTTGCGTCGGGATGGCCTCCTCAGCTCCCGGACAAGGGCGGTCTGCACCTTCTTGCCCGTGGATTCATTGTAGTGAACGCCGCGGTTGTACCTGAGCCCGGGTGAATTCAGCTGATAGAACCGGCCGTCCTCGGTCTTGTACCAGGGCAGGCCGTACCGCTCGAGGTCATAGACGGTCTTCGGCGCCCCCCACGTGAAGATGCGGACCAGCTCCTGGTTTGCGAGGAAGCGGGAATAGACGACGCTGTCCTCGAAGTGAATCTGGGGTGAATCGTTGGGATCGGAATGGCCGAGGGCGGCATCGTACACGACGCACGCCAGGTTCGTGGTCCCGGATTTTCCGAACACCCCTTTGGCCGTGAGGATCACGTCGGCCGAGTGCTCGCTGGCCTCGATCGCCGCCCGGCAGCCGGCGGCACCGGAACCTATCACAAGGACATCGCATTTGAGTCGCACTTCATCCATGGCTCATTTCCTCTCCGCCTTCTCTTCCCGGTGCTCTTGAAGGGCGCGCCAGACCCGCTCGGGGGAGAGGGGCAGTTCCTTGACCCGCACGCCGGTGGCCCGCGCCAGGGCATTGGCGATGGCGGGAGGGGCGGAAATGTTGCCGCTCTCGCTGACTCCCTTGGCGCCGTAGGGTCCGGGCCCTCCCCCCTGCTCCTGAACGTCGGAGCGGAACTCCCCGGGCAAATCCTCGAAGGAGGGAAGACGGTAGTCGATGAGGTTCGGGTTGATGAGCTGCCCGTCCTCCACCACCATCTCCTCGAAAAGAGCGGCGCCGATGCCCTGGAGCGAGGCACCCTCGTCCTGCGCCTCCACCAGTTCCTTGTGAATGGCGTGCCCTGCGTCGATCACCGAGGCGTAGCGCAGCACCTGGATGACGCCCGTAGCCTCATCCACCTCTATCTCGGCGGCGCCCGCGGAGATCTCCCAGAAGGAGCGATCGCCGACCACCCCTCCCTCGTCAGCCATCCGGACCACCCCGTTCCCGCTCAATTCGCCCACTGGCATGCCGAAATGGGCCTCGATCACTCTCCCATAGGGAGTGCCCTCGCCGCTCCGCCACACACGGCCGTCCTCCAGGCGGACCTGCTCGGGGGGCACATCCCACAAATCGCAAGCCACGCGCACCAGCTCCTTCTTCACCGCCTCAGCGGCGCGCTGGACAGCGAGACCCATCGAAACCGTCGTACGGCTCATCGAGGTGGCTTGATCGTAGGGGCTGATCGCGGTGTCCGGCGGGCTGAGGCGGATCCGCTCGAGGGGGAGTCCCAGCTCCTTCGCGGCGATGGAGCGCATGGCCGTGTAAGCTCCCTGGCCGACCTCGACGCTCCCGATGAGAACAGTGGCACTACCGTCCGCGTGCAGGCGGATGGAAGCGTGGGAGACCGTCCGGCTGCCCCCTCCATCCTTGAATCCCAATGCCAAGCCGCGCCCCCGGTGCTTTCCGGGAGGGCAGGGGGACAGGGGAGCGTTCCAGCCGATCATCTCCGCCGCGCGGTCGAGAATCTGGCCGATGTCGCAGTCGATGGGCCGCTTGCCGGGGGCGTAAATCTCCCCGCGCCTGAGGAGGTTCCGCCTGCGAAGCTCCAACGGGTCGACCCCGAGCCTCTCCGCGATCATGTCCATCTGGGACTCGCACGCCCAACCCACCTGCGGGGCGCCAAACCCGCGGTATGAGCCTGCGGGGACGTTGTTGGTGTAGACGGCGTAGCAATCCACCCAGACGTGCGGGATCCGGTAGGGCCCGGGGGCGCGGTAGCCAGCCTTGTTGGCGACGCGCGGCCCGGTGTCGGCGTATGCGCCCGTATCCAGAATCACTTCGATTTTCTTGGCGACGAGGGTTCCGTCCAGCTTCACACCCACCCGGCTTCTAACGACGGCGGAGTGCCGGGTGATGACCCGGAACATCTCCTCCATCGAGAGCTCCACCTTCACCGGCTTACGCGCTTTGTAGGCCAGCGCCACCGCGAGCGGCTCGGCCTTCGAATAGGCTTTCGAACCGAAGCTTCCGCCGATATAGGGGACGATCACCCGGACGGCATTCACGGGAAGGCCGAAGAGAAGGGCGACATCCTTCTGCACAGGGAATGGGTGCTGGGTGGAGGACCAAATCGTCACTCCTTCCGGGGTGGCGTGGGCAATCGAGACGAAAGGTTCCAGGGGAACGGCGTGGATCGCCGGAAGCCGGAAGGCGTCCTCCAGGACGAGATCGGCTTCGCGGAAGCCTAGCTCCACATCCCCTTGGTGATAGTGGTAGTGATGGCAGATGTTGGTGCCCGGCCGGAACCCGAGCTGGCTCAGGTCGGAGAATAGGCCGGAGGAGCGCATGGTCGTGTGGACGAGAGGGGCTTCCGGACGGATCGCTTCGAGGGGATCGAGAAGGGGCTCCTCCTCCTCGTACTCCACGTCGATGAGCCTGAGAGCGGCTTCGGCCGTGGCCGGGTCTCCGGCCGCGACCGCAGCGACAGGCTCTCCTTCGTGGCGGACCACGTCGATCGCGAGGATGGGCTGGTCCTTCATGGCGACCCCAAAGTAGGGGTCCATGCTCTTCAGATCCTCTCCCGTGAGGACGACCTCCACCCCAGGCATCGCCGCCGCCCCCGAAACATCGATGCGGAGGAGGCGGGCGCGCGGAAACGGACTGCGCAAAATACGAGCCGTGAGCAGCCCGGGGACATGCAAGTCGCCGGTATAGACCGCGCTCCCGGTCACCTTCTCACGCGCGTCGACACGCACCAGTTCTGAGCGCCGGAGGCTATCCACCGCGCATTTCCCTTCCCGCCCGCTGAACCGCCTCGATGACCCGGCGGTACCCGGTACAGCGGCAGATGTTCCCCTTGAGATAAGCCCGGACCGCCGCCTCGTCAGGATCGGGAGATTCGCGCAGCATTGCCAGTGACGCCATGATCAACCCGGAGGTGCAAAACCCGCACTGAAACGCCTGCTTCTCGACGAACGCCTGCTGAAGGGGGTGCAGGGAGCGTCCGTCCGAAAGCCCCTCGATGGTCTCCACGCTCCGCCCATCGACCTCGGCGGCGAGCATGGTGCAGGAGCTCACCGCCATGCCGTCCACGAGGACCGTGCACGCCCCGCACACCTCCATATCGCACGAGCGCTTCGCCCCTTTCAGCCCCAGCTCCTCCCGGAGAAAATCCAGCAACAGGGTTTCCGGAAGGATCCAGCGCTCGCAAGCCTTCCCGTTCACCTCGGTCCGCAGAAGGATCTTCCGGCCGGGAACATCATGCGCCGAGTTCACGGGCGCCCCTCCCCGTTTCGGTCAAGCGCCCGCTTGAGCGTACGGGCTGTGAATTCCGCAACGAGGTGCAATTTGTACTCTCTGGAGCCATGCAGGTCGGTGATAGGGTCCACGCAGCCGGCCGCGATCGCTCCGATGTCGGAAAGAGAGGCCTCGACGTCGGCCGCGCACTTCCCCTGGAGAGCCGTTTCCACCTCTCCAAGCCTGCGGGCATGAGGCTCCACGCAGCCTACCGCCACGCGGGGGTCTTCGATGCGCTCCCCCTCACCGCACGTGAAGAAAACGGCGACCCCCAGGCTGGGGCGCTCGTGCATGCCGAACTTGGAATACGCCCCCAGGCGGTTTGGCGGGAGGGGAGGAAGCTCAACCGACTCGATGACCTCGGCCGGCTGGAGGACCGTTTCAAACGCCCCTCTCCAAAACTCCCTGGCGGGAACCTTGCGGGCTCCTTCCGGGCCCCTAATGCACAAGACCGCTCCCCAGGCGATGTGGAGAGTGGCGGGATCCGAATGCGGCTCCGCGAAAGCCAGATTTCCCGCGAGGGTCCCCGAGTTGCGCACCCTCACGTTCGCGACTTTTCCCTCCACTTCCGCCAGGAGCGGGAAGCGCTCCCGGACGAGGAGAGAACGCTCGAGCTGGCGATGGGTCACTCCGGCTCCGATCACGAGCGCCCCGTCCGCCTTCCTCACTTCCAGCCTGTCCATGCCCGGGATCCGGGTGAGGCCGACCAGATTCCCGTAGGAGGCGAAGCCTTGTTTCATGAGGAGGAGAAGTTCCGTCCCTCCGGAGAGGGGCCGCGCATCCTCCCCTTCCTTCTCAAGGATATGGATGGCCTCATCCAGCGATTCCGGGCGGTGGAGGCGGAAGGGCCGCATGCTCAGGCGGCTTTCTCGGCCATCTTCACGAACGCATCGAGAAACTTCTGGAGGCCTTCCTGGGCTTTGCGCTTGACCAGCCCTTCGCCCAAGGAGGCGATTTTCCCCCGCACCTCGGCGTGGAGGCGGACCTCCAGGGAAGTTCGGCCATCCCCTTCCGGGCTCAAGGCGACGGTCCCCCGCCAGCGGACCCGAGTCCCAAGCTTCCCATCCTTTCCGCTCGCCTCGATCACCAGGCGGCGGCCGGGCTCGCTCTCCACCACCTCGAGCTCCATCTCGACCGTCACCGAAAAGGGCCCCACCCGCTCGACCACCGTAGCGGCATAACGCCTTTCGGGCTCCAGCACCCTAACGTCCCGGCAGCCCTCGATGCACCGGGCGATCTCCTCGATGTTCCACAAGCTTTGCCAAACCGCACCGGCGTCACGCTGGATGAGGGTTCGCGTGTCGAAGTCCATGCCGTGCCAGTCCCCCGCTACTCTGCCACCCCGGCGGTCTCGAGGATGAAGGCGGCGTAGATCCGGCTCGCCGCGACCAGCTGATCGATCTCGAGGAATTCATTTTCCTTATGGGCGTTCCCGCGCTCGAGGTCGCCGGGCCCGAAGCCGACGCCCTTCTTGCCCAGAGCGAACCACGGCCCCAAATCGCCGGCCGCGATGGTCCCGCCCACTCGCGGCTCGGCTCCCATCACCTCCGCCGCCACGCGCTTGATGATGTCGAGGGTCGGGTTGTCGTTCACCATCTCGAACGCCTCGTCCCCGTCGAAGCGGTCCAGCGTCAAGTTCGCCTGCGGGTCGTCCGCCATGATCCGGTCAGCCACCCGACGCAGCTCCTGCAGCACGCCCTCCGTGCTCTGGCCGGGAAGCGTGCGGATATCGATCCCCATCTCGCAGTGATCCGCCACGACGTTGTACTTGCGCTCCGGCCCCGCGTGGATCCACCCGTAGCTGATCGTCATGTCGCCCAGGACGGGGTGCTTCTTATAGGGGAGCCCGCTCTTCTCAAGATCCACGAGGAAACGGGCCGCGCGCGTGATGGCGTTGACGCCCATCTGGGGCATGCTGCCGTGCGCCGTTTGCCCCTTGGAGACGAGCCGGGCCCAGAAGATACCCTTGAAATAGGCCTTCACCTCCATGTCGGAATGAACGCAGTACAAGCAAATATCGGGGTCGATGACCCGGCTCTTGGCCAGGAACTTGGCCCCCGCCGGACCGAGCACTTCCTCGTCCACGGTCCCGACGATATGGACGTCGCCCTTAAGGCGTATCCCCTCGTCCATGATCGCCTTGAGGGCGATGACGGAAGAGGCGATCCCCCCTCCCTTGCTGTCCATCGAACCGCGGCCGTAGATCTTCCCGCCGATTACCTCCCCGCCGTAGGGATCCGTGATCCATTTCTTGGGATCCCCGATCGGAACCGTGTCCAGATGGCCGGAAAGCATGGTGTTCAAGCCGCCGCCCACCCCCCTCAGGGTGCCAACCGCGTTGGGGCGACCCGGCTGGCCCTCGACTCCCCGGGCATCGAGCCCGATGCCGTTCATGACCGAGACGATGTAATCACTCACCTCCTTCTCCTGGCCCGTCACGCTCGGCCGCCGGATGAGCTCCCGGGAGAGATCGATGAGGTCCTTCTCTTGGATCCGCGCCAGCACCCGATCTTTCATCGCCGTCAAGTCGCTCATGTCGTCCTCAGTTCCATGCCGTGCCCATGCATCCCACCCAGTTCACGCGGCGCCCATCCCCAGCTCAAGCCCCATGGCGCGGGAGACTTCCTTCGCGCTCCGCTGGGCGGCCTCGGCCAGAAGGGGGATCCGTTCTTTCGTGAACCGCGCCGTCGGCCCCGATATGCCTACGGCCGCCACGACCTCACCGTTCCTTCCAAACACGGGCGCCGACACGCCCGACACACCCTTGATCCGTTCGTCGATGCTGACGGCGTATCCTCTCCGCCGGGTCCGGTCCAACTCACGGCGAAGCTCTTCCTCCGACGCGATTGCCCGCTCCGTGAAGCAAGTGAAGCCCGCCCGCGAGACCTCGGCGACGGTCTCCCCGCCGCCGAACGCCAAGATGGCCTTGCCCGAGGAAACGCAGTAGCAAGGCGCCCGGCTGCCCGTTCGCGAGACGAAGCGCACCGGCTGGGAACCCTCCAGGGTCTGCACAAAGACCAAATCCACTCCGTCCAGGACGCCCAAGTGGATCGTCTCGTTCGTTTCCTCTCGCAAGCGGAGCAGTGTCTCGCGGGAAATCTCGACGATGTGCATCTTCTCTGCCGCAATGGACGCGAACTGCAACAGCCTCAGCCCCAGGCAGTAGCGGGAAGTGCGGGCGCTCTTGCGCAGGTACCCCATCGCCTCCAGGGCGTGAAGGACGCGATAGATCGTGGCCAGGGGGAAGCCTAGGCGCTTGCGCAGCTCGGCGGCCGAAAATTCCTGGCCGTGCACGAACACTTCCAGGATCTCCAGTGCGTTGAAAACCGCCGCGGGTGAGCGCTTCATGCGTGCTTTCTCAGGAATGGGAATTGCCTATCATTTATGAAAAATAACATGGGCGCTCCCCCCCAGCCTGTCAATCAATTTCTCCTACGCCCCGGCCTACTTCAGGACCGTGATCTCCCAAGGGGGCAGGGTCTCATCATGCCGGGGCTGAAACCGCACCCTCTTGCTGATGCCGTAAATATCGTGCGTGCGGAAGAGGATTTTGTGCGCCGCCTTCGCCTTCATGAGGTCCGTGACACCCTCGAAGGCCGCTTGTTGCGCCTTGGGGTCCTCGAGGCCAGTGGCCCGCTCGAGCAACTCGTCGATCTCCTTGAGGCAGTTGCCGCTCCATGGGCCTTTGCAGCCGGTGGTCGCTCTCATCATCAGGGCGGGGTCGCCCGAACTGCTGCCGAACCCCATGTAGTACATCGCCGCCCCTTTCTTCGCGCCGGATTGGTAAGCGGTCAGATTTTGCCGGAAGAGGTTGAATGCCTGGGCGTTGCAGGTGGTCTCGATCCGGATCTTCTTGAGCATGCCCGCCACGGCCTCGCAAGTTTCTTTGTCCCCTGGATACCGGCCCACTGCGGTGATGAGGTCGGCCTTGAACCCCGATTCGTGACCCGCCTCCTTCATCAGCTGCCTGGCCTTGGCAAGGTCGTACCCGTGCCACGTTTTCCCGGGATTGTATCCGGAGTACACCCAGGGGTTAATGATCTGGCCGTAAAGCTCGGCGTTACCGCCCAGGATTGTCTTGCGGACCAGCTCGGCGTCGATCGCGTAATTCGCCGCCATGCGGACCCTTTCGTCGGCGAAGGGGCCGCCATGCCGGCTAATGAAGCTGAGGAACATCACCCGGATGGCGGGGATAGCCTTCACGTCCACCATGGAGTTCCTGCGCAGGTCGGGAATGAAATGCGGCAGCACCCCGGTGATGATGTCAATTTCGCCCGCGAGAAAGGCCTTCACCCGCACGGAGCTTTCCTGGATCCGCCGCAGAATGATCGTCTGAGGCCGCCCCGGAAACGCTTGATTTCCCCACCAGCCGGGGTTGGCCTCGAACGTCATCCGCTGACCCTTCACCCAGTTCTTAAGAAGATAGGGCCCGGACCCCACGGGATTCAGGGACATGGCCGTCTTGTCCGTTCCGCGTGTCCTGGGGGAGATGATGTGGCCGATGTTCACGAGACGGTTCATCAATCCGTTGTCGGCTTTCTTGGAGTGCCAAATGAAAGAATAATCGTCGAGCACCTCAATCCGGTCGAAAAGTTGGAAAAAAGTCCGCTGCGCACTCTTGTTCGCGGGGTCGAAGATCCTCCCGATGGAATATTCTACCGCCCTGGCGTCGAGGGGAGCCCCATCGCTAAACTTCACGCCCTTCCTGAGATAGAACTTGATTTGGGTAGGACTGAGCCTTTCCCACTTTTCGGCCAGCCATGGGACGATCTTGCCTGTCCCGGTCTCCGAAACCACCAAGCGCTCCATGACCCAAGGCCACACCGTGGTGCCAATGAAATCGGAAACCACGTGCGGGTCCATCGTGGTGGGCTCTCCCGACAGCGCAATGGTCACAGTCCCCCGGGCTCCGTGGGACCACGAACTCGGGAGAACCGCCAGCCAAATCAGAAGCCACAAAGCGACCCGTGTCCTCATCACCGCCTTCCTCCCATACCCTCGGCCATTTCCCAGAGACAATCGCGGAACACGAAACCGCACCTCAGCGCAACGCGGGAGCACTGGGAAAGATTCAAGGGGGCTCCCACTTCATCGTGCCGCGGAAATCCCCCCCTCATCGCGTATCCCCGGTGCGGACCCAGGCACCTCCCGCACCCGCAAAGCGAGGGAGCGGCAAAGATCTCTCAAAATTGAGAAATTATCTTCATAATTGGATTCACCGAAAATTTCTACTATGCGGGTGCTCTCTTGTCAAGATTTTCAGCCGGTGTGCTCCGCAATTATTCCAGGCCCCTCACGCCGCACACGGAATCAGCCGGTACTCGTGACGCAGGCCCCCCAAGACCGGCCTTGAATCTACCCTCCATCCGTCGCTGGGCTGATATCGGGCGGGGGCCAAGCCCGTAGGCAGTCCTCCCGATGGTTCGGGAAACCCTGGTCCTAAAGCGGAGTGAGGTCTTCCCCGGTTGTAATGTGCGATCCACAGACCTCGAAAATCGGTGGACCAGGACAGAGGGGCATGGAATTATGGCGGAGCACAGCAGGGAATAGGGAATATTGAATAAGTATCTTTCCGCTCATCCAGTCGGTAAGCTGGCGAGGAGGGATTGCGGAGCGGAGCGAAGGGTTAGCCCCACCCTCGGCGCCGACCCGCCTGGGGCCCCCGGCGCCGGAAATTCCAGGATACCCCTTTCTGAGAAGGGCGCCCCTCATGCCGACGCGACTTCCGCCCCGAATGTTCCCGGGAGCCGTGATCTTCGCCGCGACGATGGCGGCTTTCTGGCCCGTCCTCGACGCCAATTTTGTGAACTGGGACGACAACTACTACATCGGCGAGTACGCCTTCCGGGGGCTCGGGCCGGCGAATATCACAGCCATTTTTACCGGCTTTGTCGCCGGCCACTATACCCCCATCGCCTGGTTGACCTACAGCTTGGACTATATCCTCGGGGGGCTTGATCCGAGGGGATACCATTTCACGAATTTGCTTGCCCACAGTCTGATGGCGGGGGCGTTTTTCTTCTTGGCGGCCGACCTCCTCCAACTGGCCGCCAAACGGAAGGACAGCGGAAAAGGCCCCTCTCTCCTCCTGGGAGCCTCCTTCGCCGCCCTGGTTTTTTCCCTCCACCCTCTGCGGGTCGAGTCTGTGGCGTGGGTCACCCAGCGGCGTGACGTGGTTTCCGGTTTCTTCGGCGTGATCACGGTCATCTTCTACCTCCGCGCGGCGGCCACAGGGGAAGGCTCCCGCGCCCGGCGCAGGTTCTACCTCGCCTCCCTCGCGGCGTTCGCCTTGATGCTCCTCTCCCGCGAGACGACGGTGGTGCTCGCGCCGGTCCTCATCGTGCTGGACGTCTTCCCCCTGAGGCGGCTGGGAGGCGCCCTCGGCTGGCTCACGCCCGCCGCGCGGCGGATCTGGCGGGAGAAGATCCCCTACTTCGCCATGTCCTTGTCGGTCGGCGCCGCCCAGGTGGCGGCGCGCCTTTACACGGTGAAAAAGCCGCCCTCCCCCTTCCGCGACGGGGTTTTCGATTGGCTGGCGCGGTTCTTCTACTCTGTTTACTTCTATTTGGAGAAAACCCTCCTGCCCACCGGCCTCTCCCCCACCTACTTCAACGCCGAGACCTTAACCTTCGCCGACGCCCCTGCGCTCAGGGGCGCTGTCGTGACCGTGGGGTTGACCATCCTCCTCTTCGCCCTCCGGCGCCGGTTCCCGGCGGGGATCGCCGCGTGGTGCGCCTACCTCTTGATGCTCGCCCCGTTCCTGGGGGTCGTGAAGGCGGAGTTCGTCAGCATCGTCGCCGACCACTACGCCACCTTCTCCTGCCTCCCATGGGCGCTGCTCGCGGGGGCCGCGCTCCAGCGGTCCTGGGAGGCCGGCGAGGCCAATCCCCGGCTCCGGGGCGCGGCCATCGCGGGCGGCCTCGCGGTGGCGGTGGGGCTCGTCCTCCTGACGCGGCCCCAAATCCGGATCTGGAAGGACACGGAAAGCCTCTGGCGAGGCGCCATCGCGGCCGGTGAGGATCATTACAAGGTCCGCCTCTTTCTGGGCCAAGAACTCTTCAAGAAAGGTGATTTGGATGGCGCCCGGACCGCGTATGAACGCGCCCTGGAGACGAACCCGAAATATCACCGGGCATTTTACGGCTTGGCAGAGGTGGCGGCGGAGAGGAGGCACAGTGACCTTGCAATCGCCCATTTCCAGCGGGCGTTGGAGTTCGGCTCCGACAGGGCCCAGGTCCAGTACGGCATCGGCTTGGTGCGCTTCAGCCAAGGAGACTTGGAGGGAGCAGAGCGGCGGCTGCGGGCCGCCGTCGAAGCCGACCCGGCCTTCGCGCTGGCGCGCATGAACCTCGGGCTTCTCTACGGCAATCTTGGAAGGGCGGATGAAGGCAAGATTCAAATCCTCCGCGCCATGGCGCTGGACCGGACCTTGGCCGCCGTCGGCCATTTCCAGCTGGGTCGCATCTCCCTGCGGCGGAACCAAGTGGAGGAGGCGAAGGCCCACTTTGACTCCGCCCTGGGCATGGAGCCGAATTTCATCCAGGCCTACCTCTCCCGCGCGGAGGCTCTCCGCCTCTTGGGAGAGAACGACGCGGCGAGAGCCGACTACAGGAAAGGGGAAACCCTCGCCAGGAATCCGCTTCTGAGGGACACCATCCGAAGGGCCCTCAAAGACCTCCCCGGGAGGTGAGGACGGATGGTGGAGCGCGTGACCATCCTGGGGGGCGGCCCGGCGGGCTTGGCCGCCGGTTACTACCTCCGCAAGGCGGGGTTCGGCGTGGAGGTCCTCGAGGCCGCCGGGGAGGTCGGAGGCAACTGCCGCACCGTCGAGATTGACGGCTTCCGGTTCGACACGGGGGCTCACCGTTTCCACGACAAGGACCCGGAGATCACGCAAGAGGTCCGGAGATTGATCGGGGAGGGCGGCCTGCACGAGGTGGAAGTCCCCAGCCGGATCCTCTCCGAGCGATCGTACTATCACTTCCCCATCCGCCCGAAAGACATCCTCCTTTCGGCGGGGGCCGGGAAGGCCCTGCGTGTCGCCGTGGACCTCGCGCGGCGGGCCCTTAGGCCCAGGGGCGGGCCTCCCCGCTCGTTCGAGGAATTCGCGCGGGCCACCTACGGAGACTGGCTGGCCGAGAGGTTCCTCTTGCCGTACACCTCGAAGCTGTGGGGGTTGCCTTGCGGCGCGCTCTCGGCGGAAGTAGGCACCGCCCGGCTGGGGGGGTTGAGGCCCTTCGACCTCATCCGGGAATTTTTTCTAAGCGACGAGAAGAACTCGCGTCACTTTGACGGCCTCTTCCTTTATCCCGCTGAAGGCTACGGCGACATCCCTCTGGCGCTCGCGCGGGCCATCGGGCCCGCCTCGATCCGCCTCAATTCCCGGGTCGAGGGCATCGAGGCCGAAGGGGGTCGCCTCACCGCCTTCCGCCTAGCCGGCGGGCGGCGGGAGGTCCTCGCGGGCCCCGTGCTGTGCACGCTTCCCCTCCCCCTCGTGGCCCGGATGCTCGCCGGCTGCCTTTCCGCTGGGGCCCGCGCCGCGGCGGCGAGGATCCGGTACCGGTCGCTGAGGCTCCTCTTCCTGGCTCTCCGGAGGACTTCCGTGTCGCCGGACGCTTCCATCTATTTTCCGGATCCGAACGTCCCCTTCACACGCATCCACGAGCCCAGGAACCGCTCGCGCCGCATGGCGCCGGCCGGGATGACCTCCCTCGTGGTGGAGTTCCCGTTCTTCGCGGGGGAGGCCGTGGGAGAAGCTCCGGCCGGCGAGCTGGCGGAAACGGCGCTGACCCTTTTGGAGCGGTGGGGCCTGGCGCGCCGGGCCGAACTCCTCTTCGCCCGCTCGCTCTCGCTGCCAGCCGCCTACCCCGTCATGGAGATCGGCTACCAGGAGGGCCGCGACCGGGTGCTGGGGGAGGTCTCGAAGATCCGGAACCTCAAAATCCTTGGCCGCGGCGGGAGGTTCGCTTACGCCCATCTCCACGACATGATGCGGGAGGGGCTGGCGGCCGCGGAGGAGATTCAGGGCGAGAGGAATCGCCCCTCCGGCGGCTAGAAGTTGTACTGCAATCCCATGCCGAAGCTGTTGATGTCGTAGTTGTAGCGGAAGGTGCGTTCGTCCTCGGTGTTCGCGCGGGCGATCGTGCGCTTCGCCTCCAGGACAAGGGCCCAGTTCTTGTGGAACTGGTAGACGAGGCGGGGCGAGATGATGTGGGTCACGTCGACCTCGGTCAGATTCTTGAGATTCCCGAATTCGTCCTTCGCCTTCCTGTCCCTGTACCGCCTGTAGCTCCACGAATAGGAAGAGGAAAAGATGAGGGTGCCATTGAGCGGGATCCCGAACACACGGGTGCTGACCTTCCTCCGGAAGGAGACTTCCGGCGAGAGGAGCACGCTCCAGTAGTCGTAGTACCTCTCCGAGAAGACCCCGACGGGCGGGAGAGGCGAGACAGTGTCGTTGAACCCCGAGTTGCTCTTGTTGTACTCGAAGTTCCCGCTCAGCCCGAGGGTCAGCCCCTCGAAGCGGCCGATGGGGGACGAAACCCGCCAATCCAAGGTGTTCGTGATGTCCCTGCGGCG
>Ga0156093_1057_pt2:0-45000 | contig 46443 bp, 47 predicted proteins | sample RifCSPlowO2_02_FD_107746 | JGI IMG/M metagenome (GOLD analysis project Ga0156093, IMG submission 107746) | Candidatus Tectomicrobia bacterium RIFCSPLOWO2_02_FULL_70_19 | reverse complement strand
GTTACGGTGTGAATGTGCCGAGTTCCTTAGCGAGTGTTCTCTCAAGCGCCTGAGTATATTCTACCCACCCACGTGTGTCCGTTTACGGTACGGTCTGCTCGAACCTATAGCCTAGAGGTTTTTCCAGGCAGCATGGGCTTGATCACTTTGTGGAGCGAGGCTCCTCGTCATCACACCTCGGCGTTTGGGATGGAGGCCCGGATTTGCCTAAGCCTCCCGCCTACATGCTTGAACCGCCATCCATCAGGCGGCTGACCTACCCTTCTGCGTCACCCCATTGGCAGTCTCGCGCAGGTACAGGAATGTTAACCTGTTTCCCATCAGCTACGCCTTTCGGCCTCGCCTTAGGGGCCGACTGACCCTGAGCGGATTAGCCTTGCTCAGGAACCCTTGGGTTTACGGCGAACGGGTTTTTCACCCGTTTTATCGCTACTCGTGCCTAGATGCTCACTTCTGCCTCGTCCACCGGTCGTTGTCCGTCCGGCTTCAACCTACTGCAGAAAGCTCCCCTACCACTGGCCGCACGCGAACGTGCGGCCAATCCGCAGCTTCGGCGGCGCGCTTGAGCCCCGATTCATTTTCGGCGCGGGGCCATTCGACCAGTGAGCTGTTACGCTTTCTTTAAAGGATGGCTGCCTCTAAGCCAACCTCCTGGTTGTCTTGACGTCCCCACAACCTTTTCCACTTAGCGCGCACTTGAGGGCCTTAGCTGGCGGTCTGGGCTGTTTCCCTCTCGCCCACGGATCTTATCACCCGTAGACTCACTCCCGCATAAGACATCCCGGCCTTCGGAGTTTGGTTGGGTTTGGTAACCTGGTAGGGCCCCTAGTCCATCCAGTGCTCTACGACCGGGAGCATACGTGCGAGGCTGCACCTCAATGCATTTCGGGGAGAACCAGCTATCTCCAGGTTTGTTTGGTCTTTCGCCCCTAGCCACAGCTCATCCAAGCAGTTTTCAACCTACACTGGTTCGGGCCTCCACTGGCTGTTACACCAGCTTTACCCTGGCCATGGCTAGCTCACCTGGCTTCGGGTCTACTCCCAGCGACTCAGCGCCCTATTCAGACTCGCTTTCGCTACGGCTCCGCCTCACGGCTTAACCTTGCCGCTGAAAGTAACTCCTAGGCTCATTATGCAAAAGGCACGCGGTCACACGGCCCGGGAGTCGCCCCCCGGACATCGTGCTCCCACCGCTTGTAGGCACACGGTTTCAGGTTCTATTTCACTCCCCTAACAGGGGTGCTTTTCACCTTTCCCTCACGGTACTGGTGCACTATCGGTCGCCAGCGAGTATTTAGCCTTGGAGGGTGGTCCCCCCGGATTCCGACAGGGTTCCACGTGTCCCGTCGTACTTGGGAGTGCTGTCCAGGAAGAGCGGCGCATTTCGCTTACAGGACTATCACCTTCTATGGTGAGCCTTTCCAGAGCTCTTCAGCTATACGCCGCTTTTGTAACTTCCCGGGACAAGCCCCGGCAGCATCCCGCAACCCCGGCGCGTGTCGCCACGCATCCGGTTTGGGCTAATCCGCGTTCGCTCGCCACTACTAGCGGAATCTCTGTTGATTTCTCTTCCTCCGGGTACTGAGATGTTTCACTTCCCCGGGTTGGCTTCTCCCCGCCTATGGATTCAGCGGAGGATTCTGGGAGATTAGTCCCAGAGGGTTGCCCCATTCGGAAATCCCCGGATCAAAGCCTGCTAGCGGCTCCCCGAGGCTTATCGCAGCTGGCCACGTCCTTCTTCGCCTGCTGGCGCCAAGGCATCCACCGTATGCCCTTAGTAGCTTGACCGAAACTTGAGAGAGTTCGGACCTCAGTTCAACTGAGCCCGTTTCTGCCAACTCGCGCGATTCGGTTGTCAAAGAGCAAGGGGCGGAAGAAGCTTCCGCCCGGAAACCCAAAAACGCCGCAGGGGGCCAGTGCCCCGGCCATCCCCAGCCTTGGTGGAGATGAGCGGGATCGAACCGCTGACCTCCTGGTTGCAAACCAGGCGCTCTCCCAGCTGAGCTACATCCCCACGCACGACGAGACTTCACGCGCGCCGGGGCCGCCCCTCCGGTGGAGCATCGAAGGCCGTCCCACCCGCTCCGCCACTTCCGGGCGCCGGCCGCCCACCCAAAAGCTGGTGGGCCTACCTGGATTTGAACCAGGGACCTCGCGCTTATCAGGCGCGCGCTCTCACCAACTGAGCTATAGGCCCGGAAGTATCGTGCGCGCGTCAGAGGCCGTAGAGCCCCGCCCGGTGGCGAAACCCCTCCAGGCGCCCTCCCGGGAGTTTCACGGGGAAACCCATCCGGAAAGGCCGGCAGACCCGCTGCGGCAAATTTAAGTCGAATAGGGTGCGGACGGCCCGAACGGGCCGAAGACCTGCGAAGTACCGGCAGCCTTCTATGTACATGGTGCCGCCCCCAGAGGAGCGGACCGGCGCGCCATCCTCAGGCGAGAGGGCTTTGAGGCTCTCTCCCCTCCGGCGCTTGGAGAAGCACTGCCTTGAGGTACTCCTTAGAAAGGAGGTGATCCAGCCGCAGGTTCCCCTACGGCTACCTTGTTACGACTTCACCCCAATCATCGGTCATACCGTAGACACCTGCCCCCCTTGCGGGTTGGCTCCGGTGGCTTCTGGTACACCCGACTCTCGTGGTGTGACGGGCGGTGTGTACAAGGCCCGGGAACGTATTCACCGCGGCGTGCTGATCCGCGATTACTAGCGATTCCGGCTTCACGAAGTCGAGTTGCAGACTTCGATCCGAACTGAGGCGCACTTTTTGGGATTGGCTCCATCTCGCGACTTAGCTACCCTTTGTATGCGCCATTGTAGCACGTGTGTAGCCCTGGGCGTAAGGGCCATGAGGACTTGACGTCATCCCCGCCTTCCTCCGGCTTATCGCCGACAGTCCCCTTAGAGTTCCCGGCCGAACCGCTGGCAACTAAGGGCAGGGGTTGCGCTCGTTGCGGGACTTAACCCAACATCTCACGACACGAGCTGACGACAGCCATGCAGCACCTATGCACAGGCCCCGAAGGGAGACCATGTTTCCATGGCTGTCCTGTGCAGTTCAAACCCAGGTAAGGTTCTTCGCGTTGCGTCGAATTAAACCACATGCTCCACCGCTTGTGCGGGCCCCCGTCAATTCCTTTGAGTTTCAACCTTGCGGCCGTACTCCCCAGGCGGGGCACTTAATGCGTTAGCTGCGGCACGGGAAGGGTCAACGCCTCCCACACCTAGTGCCCATCGTTTACGGCTAGGACTACCGGGGTATCTAATCCCGTTTGCTCCCCTAGCTTTCGCGCCTCAGCGTCAGTTATGGTCCAGAGAGCCGCCTTCGCCACAGGTGTTCTTCCTGATATCTACGCATTTCACCGCTACACCAGGAATTCCGCTCTCCCCTACCACACTCAAGAACAGCAGTATCGAATGCACTTCCCGGGTTGAGCCCAGGGCTTTCACATCCGACTGGCCATCCCGCCTACACGCCCTTTACGCCCAGTGATTCCGAGCAACGCTTGCTCCCTCCGTATTACCGCGGCTGCTGGCACGGAGTTAGCCGGAGCTTCCTCTTGAGGTACCGTCAAGCATGGCGGGTGTTAATCGCCATACCGTTCGTCCCTCCTGACAGGAGTTTACGACCCGAAGGCCTTCATCCTCCACGCGGCGTCGCTGCGTCAGGGTTTCCCCCATTGCGCAAAATTCCCCACTGCTGCCTCCCGTAGGAGTCTGGGCCGTATCTCAGTCCCAGTGTGGCCGATCACCCTCTCAGGTCGGCTACCCATCGTAGCCTTGGTGGGCCGTTACCCCACCAACTAGCTAATGGGCCGCGAGCCCATCTTCGGACGACAGCTTGCATGCAGAGGCCATCTTTGACCCCTGGGCCATTCGGCCCTGTGGTCTCATCCGGTATTAGCCCCCCTTTCGAGAGGTTATTCCAGTTCCGAAGGCAGGTTGCTCACGTGTTACTCACCCGTTCGCCACTCTACTTGCCCGAAGGCTTTCGCGTACGACTTGCATGTGTTAGGCACGCCGCCAGCGTTCGCTCTGAGCCAGGATCAAACTCTCCAATTGAAATACATGAAAGGGACTGCGCCGAAGCGCAGACCGCCGGTTGCCCGGCGGCTTTCCCGTCCCTTTACGAACAATTGGGAAATTACGGGACCCGCTCGAGTTCCGTCACGCACCCTATTCGGTTTTCAAAGATCAGGTTCCCCCCGAAACGGGGAGACGAACGTATAGAATATCGCGGGTTGACAGTCCTTGTCAACCAAAAAGTTACCTAAAACAAAAGAAAAACGACGCTTTCGAGGGCTCCGTTCTCACCCAAGATGGGGACTTCCCACCCCATCTCCACCAGGGGGGGTCGAACCAACCCAGCCCCCAGCGCCGGAGCATACGAGGAAGGCACTCCTTCCTGTCTCTCTCAGCCTACTCAATATAGGCTGGCGCCCAGCTTTTGTCAAAGCCCCCGGGCCTTTTCGCCCGGGGCGGGGCGGAATCCGCAAGGAATTGAAATCCCGAGTTTTGCGGCATTCACCAGGGAACGCGCGCCACGCCCGGCCATCCGTGAAATCCGCCCGCGCTACCCCCTGCCGAGAAACGTCGTCAGCGCCTGGGTGACCGCCTCGGGCGCCTCCAGGCTGGTCAGGTGGCCCGCCCCGGGGATTACCATCCTCTCCGCCCCCTGGATCTTGGCTGCGATCTCCTCCGCCGAGGCCCGGAAGCCCGGCAGGTCCCGCTCCCCCACCATGATCAGGGCCCGCGAGGCGATCTTAGGCGCCAGGTCGAGGAGGGAGCCGTCCTTCGGGGGGGTCGGGTCCAGCCAGTGCGCCCCCGTGTAGGTGAGCATCATCTGCTCGACCTTGGCCAGGGCGTCCGGTTTCTCCTTCACCGGCGCGAAGATGGGGAGCGACATCCAGTACTCCTTGGCCGCCCGCAGCCCCTCGGCGCGCAGGGTGGCCATGGTCTGGAGCCGCTGGTCGAGGAACTCCGGCATCAGGCGGGCGTGGTCCGTGCTCGCCCCGATGGCCGCGACCGAGGCCGTCCGCTCGGGGTGGGCCGCCGCGAAGGCGAGCGCGATCCCCGCCCCCCGGCTCAGCCCGACGACGTGCACCCGCCGGGCCCGGAGCACCCCGATGAGCCCCTCCAGGTCCTTCACCTCCTCGTCCCTCCCATAGCCCGTCTTGGGCTTCTCGGAGCGGCCGTGGCCCCGCAGGTCCACCGCCACCACCCGCAGCGAGCCCCGCAGGGCCTGCTTCTGGTGGTCCCACATCGAGCGGTTGAGGCTGTGGCCGTGGAGGAAGATGACGGGGGTCTTGGAGGTGTTCGGGTCGGTGTCGTCGTAGGAGATCTGGATTCCGTTGCAAACCGCCAGCGCCAAAGGGTGAGCCTCCCGCGGGGTTAGTGATCATCCGGCCCGGATGGGGCGAAAGCCGTCCCCTCCGCCCGGCTCCTGGGAGGAGCCCCCCGCGGCGGCGGCCGGGCCGGTTGAGAAGCGGTAGGATATACACGGAACCCGGCGGAATGGCAAAACCCTGAGGGCGCCTTTCCAAGCGCGCGGAATTGAAGGAAAATCTCCGGGCAACCAGACGGACTCTTCCTGCTTTTCCTATTGACCGGGGATCCTCCATGCCCCTCCGCTACGAGCACGCCCACCTCGTCCACCGCGACCCCGGCGCCGCAGTGCGGTTCTACCAGGACGTCCTGGGGGCCACGATCAAGGATCACGTCATGCGCCACGGGGCGCCCCAGACCAAGCTCCTGCTGGGGGGCACCATGTTCATCGTGCGGGGGGTGAGGCCCGGGGAGCCGCCCCCCTTCCCCCCCGCTGCGCTCCCCCGGATGGGGGTGGACCACCTGGGCTTCTACGTGGACAAGGGGGAGTACGAGCCCATGCTCCGGGAGCTGCGCGCGAAGGGGGTCCGGGTCCTGGAGGAGGGGGACCTGCCCCACCTGCGCTACTGCTACTTCGAGGGCCCCGACGGGGTGGTGCTCGAAATCATGGAGATGAAGTAGGGGCGCACGGCCGTGCGCCCCTACAGGCGGGAGGCAATGCCGTGAACGTGCGCTACGACCACACCCACATCATCCACCGCGACCCCGAGGCCGCCGTGAAGTTCTACGAGGACATCCTGGGCGCCAAGCTCCTCGACCGCGCCGAGCGCCTGGGCGCCCCCAACTACAAGCTGGAGATCGGGGGCGGCGTCTTCTCCGTCCGGGGCGTCCGCACGGCCGAGCTGCCCATGCCCCCCGGCGCCCAGCCCCGCCTCGGGGTGGACCACCTGGGCTTCTACATGGAGAAGGGGAGCTACGCGGCCACCGTTCGGCGCCTGCGGGAGAAGGGGGTGCGGATCATCGAGGAGGAGGACCTGCCCGCCGCGCGCATCCTCTACTTCTACGGCCCGGACGGGATCGTGATCGAGCTGATGGACCCGAAGTGATGCGGCCGCCGCTTCTGTAGGGGCGTTCCATGGAACGCCCCTACAGGCCTGCGTTTCGCGGCAAATACCTGGAGGCCGTATGGACAAGGCCCGCACCCTGATGGAGATCACCAGCCCCGAGGCGGGGGGGATCATCGCCGAGACCCGGCTCGCCATCCTCCCCCTCGGGAGCGTGGAGCAGCACGGCGGCCACCTCCCCCTGGGGACGGACTACTACGCCGCCGAGGCCTTCGCCCGCCGGGTGGCCGCGCTCACGGGGGGGCTCCTCGCCGACTTCTGCCCCTACGGCGTCACCCCCCTCCACATGGGCTTCCCGGGCACGGTGACGCTCCGGTCCGAGACCCTCATCGCCCTCCTGCTGGACGTGGTGGGGAGCCTCCACCGCCACGGGGCGCGGCGCTTCGTCTACCTCAACTGGCACGAGCGCAACGCCCCCGCCGCCGAGATCGCCGCCGAGCGCGCCCAGAACGAGCTCGAGGGCGCGCGCGTCCTCATCGTGAACGCCCACTTCGTCGCCAAGAGCCTCTACGGCCAGAAGGTGGGCCTCACCCACGGCGGGGAATTGGAAGTGCTCCCCGTCCTGGCGGACCGCCCCGGGCTCGTGCGCCTGGAGAAGGCGACCGACGCCTCCCCCCTGGAGCGCGGGGCCCAGAGCGACCGCTTCCGCCGCGACCCGGCCATCTACTACGTGCCCAAGGACGTGCGCGACATGTACGCGACCGGCTGGTACGGGGTGATCGAGGACACCTCCCCCCGGCGGGTCGAGGAGGTGATGGAGGGCGTCTCGCGGGCGATTGCCGAGCGAATCCGGGGCTTTTTTGGCATGTGACAGGCGGCCATCTCTTTGATATAATTTCTCCTATCCTGGTTTCGCCGCGGAAGGGCTGAGGATCCCATGGGCATCCGGATCAACCAGAACATCCAGTCGCTCCAGATCCTCCGCAGCGCGCGGGGGGCACAAGAAGCCCTCGCCCGGGACTCCGAGCGCCTCTCCTCGGCCCTCCAGATCAACCGGGGGGCGGACAACCCCGCGGGCCTCATCACCAGCGAGAACCTCCGGGCCCAGGTGGCCGGCCTCGGCGAGGAGATCCAGGCCCGCGAGACCCAGATCAACCAGACCCGGGTCGAGGACGTCCGCTTCGACGAGGTGCTGAACCAGCTCCGCAACGTGCGCAACCAGGCCGTCCAGTCCCTCAACACGGGGGCGGGAGACGCCACGACGCGCGCCGCCAGCCAAGCCTCCGCCCAGTCCTCTCTCGAGGGCATCCAGCAGGCCCTCCAGGGGAGCCAGGCCGGGGAGCTGGGCGTCGACACGGCGAACGTGGACAACGCCATCAGCGCGCTCGAGGGCATCGACCTGAACACCCCCCAAGGGGCCGCCCAGGCCATCGAGCGGGTGGACGAGGCCATCCAGCAGGTCTCCACCTTCCGCGGGGAGCTCGGGGCGCGGCAGGCGAACCAGCTCGAACCCGAGGCGCGGCAGCTCGCCGCCCAGTCCGAGAACCTGCAGGCCAGCGAGAGCGCCATCCGCGACACCGACTTCGCCGAGACCGTCGTCTCCTTCACCCGCAACCAAGTCCGCCAGTTCGCGGGCCTCGCCGCCCTGCGGCAGTCGAACCAGAGCGCCCAGCAGCGGGCCAACCTCGTCACCGGCGGCCGCGGCGGAAACGTCAACACCCTCGCCTAGAACCATCCCCCGCCCTGCCTATCCAAAGCCGAAAAGCAGGTTCCCCGCTCTGCCAGGAATGACGCGGGAGGATTTTCCGCCCGGCTCTCACGCAAAAAAACCCGGCGGCCTCTACGCCGCCGGGTTCCGGTGATCCGCCTGGGGGCCGGCCGCGCCGGCCGGGGTTACTTCTTCTCGGCCGCCAGCAGCGCCTTCTTGGCCGTGCCGACGCAATCCACATACTGGAATTGCTTGAGCTGGTCTTCCGCCCTCACGATGGCCTCTTGAACGTCCTTCTGCGCGGCCTTGTCCTCGACGCCGGGAGCCGCCGTCTTCATCCTGGCGATGAAGTCCACGCAGGACTGGGCGAAGGCGGGGGCCCCGCCCAGGAGTCCCAACGACACGGACAAGAACGAGACGACCCAAATCTTCTTCATTTTGGTTCCCATGGTGTTACCCCTTGAACCACGATGCACCGTCCACGCCAATCGTAAACGGACATAACACTATAGTTAATAACACGCCCAGGGGCCGATAGCAAGGGAAATAAACTCCGCACGGGCGCCCTCGAGGGGCCCGAACGCCTAGGGCGAGGAAATCAGGGGGCTTGCGGCGCCGCCGCGGGCCGGAACGTTTCGCGGGGCGGCCCCGCCCCGGCAACCGGGAAAGGGGCCGCCGGCTGAATCCGCCCAAAGGGCTTTCGTGTTATGGCCGTCCCCGGCCCCGCCGCCGGACGGACCCCGCCCCGGTCAGTTGCGCTGGGAGGCCGCCACCTTGTCGAAGATCGAGCCGTCCACCGCCTCGCCCTTGTCGAAGGCGGGCACGGTCTTGATCCAGCCGAGCTTCTTCTGCTTCTCGGCCATGTCCACCATGTAGGCCTTGACCTCGGGGGTGATGGCGGGCTCGGAGCGCAGCCGCTTCACCACGGCGAGGACCACCGGGTACTCCCCCTTGTCCCCCGTCTCGGCGAGGGCGCCGGTGTAGACGCGGGCGTACTTCTCCGGGTCCTTCTTCTTGAGGTCGTGCGCGCGCAGCCAGGCGCGGAAGTACTTCTCGTAGGCCCCGGGGTCGCGCTTCAGGGTCGCCGGGTTCCCGGCGTGCATCATGCGGATGTTGTCGTAGGGGCAGAAGTCCCCGAGGAAGCGCACGAGCCCCTTGCTCCGGGCGATCTCGGCCTGCGGGTCGTCCAGGACGGCCGCCTGGGCGTTGCCCGCGAGCATGGCGGCGACGCGGTCGGTCGTCGCGATGTTGAGCCACTTGAGGTCCTTCTCCGTCATCCCGCTCTTGGGCAGGATGTAGGACTTGAAGGCGAAGTCCGTCCCCTCGCCCGTGCGGACGGCGAAGGTCGCGCCCTTGAGGTCCTTGACGCTCCTGGCCTTGGAGCCGGAGGGGACGACGATCCACTCCGTGCCGCAAATGTTGGCCGTCACCGCGATCGCGGTGAGCTTGGCCCCCTTGCCCACCGAGGTGACGAAGGCGGCCACCCCCACCGTGCCCACGTCGAGGCTGTCGGTGAGGAGCGCCTGGGCGATGAGCTTGCCCTGCTTGAAGTACTGCATCTTGTAGTCGAGGCCCGCCTCCTTGAAGTAGCCCATCTTGTGGGCCACCACCTCCCAGGAGCCGTGGACCGAGCGGTGAGCCCCGATGCGGAAGGGCGCCGCGCTTGCGGGCACCGCCACAAACCCCGAGACGAGCACGGCCGCGCACAGCCGCGCGAGACGCCTGATCATCTCCTCCCCTCCCCTTGCGCGCGGCGGCCGCCCGCGGGCGGCGGACCCTCCGCGCGCTCGTAAAGTGTGGAACGTGGAAACGAAAAGCAGGCCGGATTATACCCGGCTTCGCCCGGCAAGAGCGAGGGTGCGCCCTGCTCCCCCGCCGGCCCGCGGGCCTACAGGGCTTCCCCATCGTCCGAAAAAAAAGATAACGCGCGAGAAGCGGTTCGCCGCCCCCGGAAGGATCAGGCCTCCCCCCGCATCTGGAACCCCCTCTTCGTCAGATAGGCGCCGAGGGCCATCGAGGAGAGGACCACCAGGGGGAGCGAGACGAGGAGCCGGACCAGGCTGAACCGGAGCCCCAGGAAGGAGGCCTCGAACGCCGTCATCGGGATCCGGGTGATGGCGGAGGCGCCCAGGTAGGTGAAGACCACCGCGAGCCCCGCCCCCTTCGTGCGGAGGGAATACGCCACCGGCAGGGCCACCAGGAGGCCGCCGACCGTCGTCCCGGCGAGGAGACTGGCCCAGAGGTGGCCCCGGAGGCCCGCCTTCTCCCCCATGTGCCTCTCCACCGTCTCCGGCTTCACCCAGACCTCGAACAGGCCGATCAGGAGGAACACCCAGGGGAGGACCTTCAGCATCTCGCCCGCGAAGGCGAGGAAGTTGGCGGCCATCTCCCGCCCGGGCCGGAAATCCAGGACGAAGGAGAGCAGGCCGAAGAGGGCGATCCCCCCGAACGCCGCCCAGCGCGCCACGGCCTGCCGGGTCATCGCGGGATCTCCCCAAAGATGAGGCCCACGGCCAGGGCCACGATGAGGGCGATCAAGAAGCTCACGCCGTTCCGGAGAAGGGTGACCTTGAGCCCCAGGTACTTCATCTCCACGGGGGCGGAGACGACGCCCACCGTCATCAGGGTGGTGGAGAAGGCCGCGAGCACCGTGTAGGGCACCCCCTTGGCCAGGAGAATCCCGCACAGGGGGAAGGCGATGAAGCCCGGCATGACGCTGACCGAGCCCAGCAGGGAGGCGAAGAGGACGCCGGCCCAGAGGTTCTCCGTGCCGAGGTAGCGGGCGATCACCCTCTCGGGGACCAGGTAGAGAACCACCGCGACGAGGAGGAGCATCGGGATGAAGCGGGGAAGGATGGCGACGAACCGCTTGGCCGCGATCCGCACGGCCCGGAGGGTCTTCTCGCGGCCGGCCAGGAAGGAGACGAGGAGCGCCGCGGCCGTCAGGAGGGGAAGCTCGTACATGGTGCCCCCGGGGGATGTCCCCGGCGGGTGCCTGGGGCGGCGGGCCGGCGGCGCCCCGGGCCTTCGCCGCTAGGGAAGCTGGAAGAAGTACCTCACGCGGAACTCCACGCGGTAGTCGTTCTGCTTCTCGCCGAACTCGGAGTCCTTGCCGCCCGAAAAGCAGGCCGCCCGAAAATACAACCCCGGACTCCGGCGCGGACTGTAGACGATCCCGGGGATCAAGGGAAAGTGAGACATGCGCTTTTTCCTTCAGGCCAAGCAAATGGCCAGCATGGCACCCAGGTTCCTGCGAAAATCGAGGAACTCCTCGGCGAAGGCGCGGGCCGCACGCGAATGGAAGGCGTACCGGGCGTCGATACGCTCCACCCCGGCGACGGCTTCCTCCAGATTCTGGAAGGCGAGGAGCCCCTCGCCCGCAGGCAGATACCCGCTGAAGCCGGTGTCCTCGGCCAGCACCGGCCGCCCGCTGGCCAGGTAAGCGGCGCTGCGGTCGCTGAACCAGCCGGTGCGGAGCTGAACGTGGATAGGCTTCGGACACGCGAACTCGGCCCGGGAGTTTCGGATGAATCGCTGGTAGGCGGCGGGGGACCGGACCGCGCGGTAGGGGTGGATCAGCCGCCACCCGTAACCCTTGAGCAGCTCCCGGTCGCCGGTCGTGTCCTTGGGATGGAGGTGGACGGCGAGCTCGAAGGGGCGGCCCGTCCGCCGGGGGATCTCGACGTACTTGAAATAGGCGCTGCGCTTGGAGACGCTGTAGACGCGGCCGTTCAGCTGGAGCTCCTCCCAGGTCCAATGGGTGACCGAAGTGAAGGGCGCCCTCCGGCCGGGAGCGGCTGCGCTCTCCCACATCGGCAGGTACACGATGGGGAGGAAGGGCCGCCACCGGACGCCGAGCGCGGGCACCTCGCAGCCGGGGGCGTCCATGCGCAGGCCCACGGTCAGGAAAACGTCGTGCGCCTGGATGTCCGTTTCCTGTCCCATGGCGGAAACCTGGAGGTGGCCCGGGTCGAGATCCACGAGGGCGCGCCGCCGGAAGAGCGAAAGGAGGGGCTCCCGAATGGCCCAGCAGAAGTTCCAGAGCAGGTCGGCCTCCTGGACAATCGTCTGGATGCGCCGCTTGCTCATGCCGAACGCCCGGGCCGATGACAGGGAAGCCGGCCCCGCGCCTGGCCGGTGCAGGAGGAGGGCACAACAGCCCTTGAACCCGTAGCGCGCCATCCGCTGGAAGAAGGCGCGGATCAAATAGCGGTCACGGCCTGGATTCCCGCTCGATCGCATGACCTCGAGCCAGAAGACATCGTGACCCAGGGCCCTGAGGCCGAGGAGGTACTGAAGGAACACAGACCAGTGGCCGCCGCCCTGGGGGTAGACGGCCAGGAATCCGCCCCCGAGGACGATTCGCACCCGGGACGCGGGCCTCGGCCCTTTCACTGGCGCCGCCATCGGGTATCCCTCGTGTGCAGGTTCCGCGCCGCCATAAGGTGCACTCTGAGACCTGCAAAAACTGAGAAAGGATGGCGGCGAGCCTCCTGGCGTCAGGGAAGCTGGAAGAAGTACCGCACGCGGAACTCCACGCGGTAGTCGTTCTGCTTCTCGCCGAACTCCGAGTCCTTCCCGCCCACCAGGAAGCCCGCCCGGAGGCGCAGCTCCAGGTTCTGCTTGGGGCTGTAGACGATCTCCGGGAGCACGTTCAAGCTCCCGTCCTGGAGGTTGACGATGGAGGTGACGGCGGGCGTCAGGTAGAGGATGTCGAAGGGCTCCTTCTGGCTGGCGCGGAGGTAGAAGTAGTCGCGCATGGAGTTGGGGCGCCCGAAGGGGCCGTTGGCGAGCTCGGACGTGCGGAAGAGGGCCGCCTTGCTCCCCGTCCGCCGGAACCCTTCGTAGCTGTTGTCGGCGAAATCGAGGAAGCCCTTGAGGTCGTCCCGCTTGAAGCCCGCGCCGTTGTGGTAGTACTCGGCGATCCAGGTGGTCTCCTTCTCGGTCAGGTAGCGGACGCCGAGGAGCCAGGAGACGGCGTCCGTCTCCCGAATCGTGATCCGGCCCGAGGGGCCGATGGACCGCCGCTCGGCGTCGGTGACGAGGGCCGCCTCACCGTGCGCCTCGAAGTTCGGGGTGATGTTGCGCGAGAAGTCGAAGCCGTAGCGGTTGCTCCGGCTCCCCCCGCCGAAGAACATGAAGTCGATGTCGGTGTCGTAGAGGAGGAGGTAGAGCTTGGCCGCCCCGTTCAGGTGGCCGGTCACGCCGAAGTCCCCGTTCACGTCCTCGTGCACGGGGAGCAGGACGCCCGTGAGGCCGACGGTCTTGAGGGGGCCGGGGAGGCTCTTCACGTAGTCCGCGCTCGCGAGGGTGAAGCCCTCCAGGGCCTCCTCCGGGTCCTCGGGGTTCTTGGGGCGGTCGATGAAGCTGGCAGGGTTCCAGGCGTAGCCCTTCCCCCACTTCACCGCCTTCTTGCCCGCGTCCAGGACGAGGGAGGGGTGGGGCTTCAGGGAGGCGTAGCCCTCCATCAGGGTGGTGCTGTGGGTCCAGCCGTCCTGGACCCGGCGGAGCTGGCCGTCCGCCCGGAAGAAGGCGGAGAGGTTGTCCTTCCGGTAGCTCCCCTCCAGGCGCAGGCCGAAGTCGTACTGCTCCATCGTCCCGCCCTCACCCTTCTCGAACTGGCGGATGCGGCGGAAGGCGGCCTCCCGGTCCAGGCCGAACAGGGTGGGCTCGAACTCCAGGAAGCCGCCCAGGCTGTAGGGCTTGGCGGCGGCGCCCGCGATCTCCTTCTCGATGTCGGAGAGGCTGATGCCCCCGCTCTCGGCGGCGAGAGCGGGAGAAGCGAGGAGCAGGACCAGCAGAAGGGCCGCTCCCCATCCCCTCACCGGATCGTGCCCACGTTGGGGAGGAAGTTCAGGGTGAAGTACTCGTCCGGCACCTCGCGCTTCTTCATCTGGGCGTAGACCATGTAGGACTTGTAGCCCTTGTAGAGGGGGCTGTCCGTCTCGACGATGGCGGGGCGGACCATGCCGTCCTCGAACTTCTTGAGCTCCTTGAAGTAGAGCGTCTTGATGAGGAGCCCGCTCGCCGCATAGCACTCCACCCGGGTGGGCAGGAGGGCGCCCTTGTCCACCCGCATCTTGAGGCGGTCGTAGGCGACGGCGTCGGTCTTCGCCTTGAGGTCGAGGACGTACTCCTTCCCCTCCTCCTTCATCCCCTTCACGTCGTACTCGACGTTGTAGTCGAGCCGCAGGATGTCGGCGTTGTTGAACACTCCGCCGATGACGGACTGGAGGCTCGTGATCCGGATGGGCTTGCCCACGTTGGGGATGTAGAGCCACATGTTGTCCCCGAGCCGCAGCGTCCCCCGGCCCTTGTCGCTCGCCGGGGCCAGGAAGAGGGAGATGAGCTTGTCCTTCCCCTTCTTCAGGGTGAAGAGCAGGAACTCCCGCTTCTCGCCGTTGGGCTCGACGTTGATGAGCTTGCGGTAGGACTCGAACGACTCGGGCTGGAGGTTGGCGTCCACCTTCTTGAGGATTTCGTTCCCGTCCAGCCCGTAGGCCGGGCCGGCCGCCAGAAGCGCCCCGAGCAAGACCGCCGCGATTGTCTTCACTGTGTGCCCCTTTCTAGACGTGCCGGAGCGCGTCGATGGGCTCCATGCGCGCGGCTTTGTAGGCGGGCTGGAGGCTCGCCAGGACGGAGACGATGATCACGGCCAGCGCCACGGTCGCGACGTCCCAGGCCGCCACGGCGGGGGACAGCACGACCGGATTGCGCCCGAAGCTGAAAGATATCTTGGTGAAGTTGAGAACCAGGATGATCGCGCCCCCCGCGGCCCCGCCCAGGACCGCGCCCGTGACGCCCAGGAAGAAGCCTTCCACCAGGAACAGGGAGAGGATCCTCCGGGGGAGGGTGCCGATGGCGGCGATGGTGCCGATCTCCCGCACCCGCTCATAGACCGCCATGATCATGACGTTCAGGATGCTCACGAGAACCACGGCCACCAGCATCAGCTTGATGAAGAAGGTCATCACGTCGATCATGTTCGCGATGTTGGCGAAGGGGGAGAGCTGGTCCCAGGTGTGCACCTCGAACTTGGGCATCCCCATCGGGTTGAGCTCCCCGGCGAAGGCCTCCTGGAGCCGCCGGCTGACCTGCTTGAGGTTGTTCCCGTTCTTGAGGTTGACGACGACCTCGGTGACCTCCCTCTCCTTCAGCCGCAGGAGGTCCACCGCGTCGTCCATGTGCATGTAGCCGTCCCGCCCCCCGGGGCCCGTCGCGCTCTCCAGGATCCCGCCCACGGCGAACGTCTTGCCGTTCACGCTGCCCTGCCGGTTCGTCGCCACGATCACGACCGTGTCGCCGAGCTTCACCTTCATGCCCCGGGCGAGCAGCTCGGGGATGAGGATCTTCCCCCGCTGGAGGGAGCTGACATCCTTCACCCCCTCCAGGATGCGGGACCCCATGAGGGGGCAGGCGGCGAACTCCTTGTCGGGGACCACGGCGTTCATCCGGATGTTCGTCGTCTCGGTGAAGTTGCTGAACATCCCCCCGAACTTGATCCGCTCGGAGACGGCCTCGACCTCCGGGATCCCGGCCAGCGCGCTCCGGATCTTCTCCGCCTCGCCGGCCTTGAGGTTCATGGTCAGGGGGAGGTTCTCGATCGAGGCCACGTAGCCCCGGCGGTGGACCTGAACGTCGCCCAGGTAGGAGTCGGTGATCTGGCCCACCATGTAGCGCTTGAAGGAGCCCGTCACCGCCACGAAGACCAGCACGAAGACCACCCCGATGCCGATGAGCGAGGTGGTGAGCAGGGTGCGCCGCTTGTAGCGCAGCAGGTTGCGGGAGGCGATCTTGCACAGGTTACGCATGGGCCACCTCCCGGCCGAGGAGCTTGCCGTCCTCGATGGTGTAGAGGATCTCCGCCTCCCCGATGATGCGGGTGTCGTGGGTGGAGAAGATGAAGGTGGTGTTCAGCCGCTTCCGGATCTCCTTCATCAGGTGGATGATCCGGAAGGCCGTGTCGTGGTCGAGGTTGGCGGTGGGCTCGTCCGCGAGGACGAGCTTGGGGCGGGTGACGAGAGCCCGGGCGATGGCCACCCGCTGCATCTGGCCGCCCGAGAGCTGGCCGGGGTACTTGTCCCTCTGATCGGCCATCCCCACGGCCTCCAGAAGCTCCAGCACGCGCTGCCTGCGCTCCCCCGCCGGGACGTTCCGCACCATCACCAGGGGGTACTCGATGTTCTCGTAGGCGGTGAGGACGGGGAGCAGGTTGAAGCTCTGGAAGATGAACCCGAAGTTCTCCCCCCGGAAGACGGCCGCCGCGCGCTTGTCCAGGGGGGTCACGTCCGTCCCGGCGACCTCGAGCCTCCCGGAGGTCGGCTTGTCCATGCAGCCCAGGAGGTTCAGGAGGGTGGTCTTCCCGCTCCCCGAGGGCCCCACGAAGGAGACGAAGGCGCCCGGCTCGATCTCGAAGCTCACCTCCCGGACGGCCCGCACCTCGATGCCGTCCGTCTTGTAGGTCTTGCTCAGGTTCTCCGCGGTGACCAGGCTCATGCGCCCCTCTCCCTGAATCGCCCGGACCTGGGTTCTTCCTCGCGAGCCCGGGGCAATAAAAGACCATTCACTCCACAATGACATAGACGCGGCGGGTTCCCCCGCCCGGCCCAAGCACCCCGCCCCCAAGAAGAGTGAGAGAACACGAGGTCAGCCGGCGGGTGGAAAGGCAATCGCCGTGCCGTCCGCTAAAAGCGGGGCAGAAGCAGCCGGGATTGTCGTGAGAAGACAAGGAAAAGGGGATGCGCGGAGGCGCATTCCCTTCAACGGAAGAGCATTGCGTGAAGTGGGGCGGAATTGCTTCCCAGAGGCAATTTCGCCCGGATGGGGAATGCCGCCCCACCTCCACGGAATGGCCGGGAAGAAAAATCCGAAGCCCCGCCCGCGGGCGGGCGGACGAACCCTCCGCGCCCCCGTAAAGTGTGGAACGTGGAAGAGAGTGGAAGAGAAAAGCAGGCCGGGTCATACCCGCTCCGCGGGACGGGGGGGAGGGGGTGGCTCATCCTCCTCGCTAACGTGGCAAACCACCCCCCCCATCCCCCCCTTGAACAAGGGGGGGCAAGGGGGGGTATGCTCATCCGTGCCCGGCAGTTCACCACCAACGAAAGGATATGGCGTGGCCCGCATCTACAACCGCTCAGAAGAAAAGCAGAAGCGGCGGCAACTGCGCCGGAACATGCCCCGGGCGGAGGTGCGGCTTTGGTCGAAGCTGAAAGAGCGGAAGCTGGGCGGCGTCAAATTTCGCCGTCAGTACAGCGTGGGCAGATATGTCTTGGATTTTTACTGCCCGGAAATGAGATTGGCGATCGAGCTGGATGGGGATACCCACTTCCGCCCCGGGGCTGATGTGCGCGACGAAGAACGGCAACGCCTCATCGAGTCATACGGAATCCGTTTTCTTCGATTTCGGAATGACGAGGTTCAACAAAATATGGAAGGTGTGTTGGGCGCAATCGAAAAGGGGCTCAGGGACGGAATGACCCCCCCTTGCCGAGGGGGACGGAGTCTGTAGGGGCGATGCTTGCCTTCCTTCGCCCGCCGACCCGTCCTCCGCAGCAGCGGAGCTGCCGCTGCGGAGGGTGGAAGCGGGTTTCGCGAAGGCGGGTCATCGCCCTCGTGCGTGTGGATGGGCGAACACAAGGTTCGCCCCTACGCCCGGCGGGGGGAGGGATTTCCGTGGCGGGAGGGGTCCGTGGAGGCGAGATGAAAGTTCCGATCTCTTCCGGGAGGTTCCGCCGGGGAAAAACGCGCGCGGGGCGCGGGGGGGGGCCGGGCCTTGGGAGGCCGTCCAGGGATTTTGCGGATAGTTGCGGGTAATACCGGATACTTCCCCGTTTTTTTTCGCGAGGGGTTGCTACCCGCCCAGCCCGTCCCCCACCCTGGGCCCGTAGATCTGGCGGGCCTCCGCCTCGTCCACGGGGCGGCCCCGCGGGTCCCGCAGGGGGAAGGCCCCGAGGGTGCGCATGAAGACCTGCATGCCGTAGTGGAGGGCGATCATCCCGCCCAGCTCCATGATCTGGGCCTCGCTCCAGTGCCTCTTGCCCTCGTCGTAGAAGGCCTTGCCGATCTTCTTGGGCTCGCGGTACATGAGCCAGGCGTAGCGCAGGGCCCACTTCTCGGCGGGGGTGAAGCGGGGGTCGGCCTCGAAGTCCCCGCAGCCCGCCTCGACGAGCTCCTCGGTCAGGCCCTCTTCGATGGCCTTCCGGGAGCGCAGGTTGGCGAAGTAGGTGTCCCCGGCCCGGCGGGCGAGCTGGACGCGGATGATCTCCTTGAGCGTGTGGGGGACGTTCCCCTCGGCGTGGGACATGTGCATGGCGTCGTGGATGGCCTTCGCGTAGCCGGGGGCGCGGGCCAGGATGCGGACGAAGAGGTCGTCCGGCGCCTGGACCTCCTCGCAGCGGCGGAGGATGCGCTCCCAGCCCTTCTCCTCGACTTTGTCGCGGTCCAGCGGCTGGATGATGGGCATGGCGTCACCTCCTGGGCGCGGCGGCGGCCCGGGCCCCGCCCTCCGGAGCCCCGGCCTGGGCGCGCGCGAGGGGCCCGCGCAGGTGGGAGACCGGCCGGTCGCCGTAGATGCGGCGGCTCTCCTCCTGGCTCACCAGGCGGCCGTCGGGGGAGAACATGGGGTAGAAGTCGAGGGTGCCGAAGAAGGTGTGGTAGCCCGCGTTGAAGCCGATGAAGACGCCCAGCTCGACGATCTCCGCCTCGGAGTAATGCTCGCGCAGGGCGCCGTAGAACTCCTCGCCGATGGCCCCGGGGTCGGTGGCCATGAGCTCGCTGTAGCGGAACGCCAGCTTCTCGGCCTCGGTGAACTTGCCGCTCTCCCGGTAGCGCTCGACGCCCTCGTCGATCATCTCCTCCGTCAGCCCCATCCGCTTCGCCGAAGCGGATCGGACGTTCCCTCAGTAGTTGCAGTCGGCCATCCGGGAGAGCTGCACCCGGATGATCTCCTTGAGCTTGTGGTCCACCGCGCCCGTGCTGAAGACCGCCCCCCAGGCGACGTACATCGCCTTCGAGAGGTCCTCGTTGTGGCCCTGCATGGCGTGGAAGGCCGGATCCGGCGCCCGGTGCTTGAGGCACTTGTGGATGAAGGGGGCGAGCTTGGTCTTCTTCAGGTCCTCGATGTCCAGCATGGTGATGTTCGGCATGGGCCGATCCCTCCTCCCGGGGCCGCCGCTCGGCGCCCCGATCCGCTCACCGCTCAGGCGCGCGCCGGGAAGACACGCTTCTTGGCCTCCGCCGCCCCGCCGAGCTTCCCGGCGAGCCGGAGGAGCTCCCGCTTCTCCTCGCCGGTCAAGACCGCCATGAGACGCGCGTTGATGGCGTCGAGCTCCGCGTAGGTCCGCTCCATCAGGTCCAGCGCCTTGGGCGTCAGGCCGATGAGCTTCACCCGCCGGTCCGCTCCGACATGTGCCGCCGCAGGGCCGCCCCGAGCACCTCCACCACCCGGTCCGCCTCGGCCCCGGTGATCACGAGGGGGGGGCTGATGGTGATGGTGTTGGAGGGGCCGTCCGCGATGCCCGCGTTCTTGCCGAGGATGACGCCCTCCTCCCTCGCGTAGCGGAGGATGCGGCCCACCGCGTCGTTGCCGAGGGGGGCGCCGTCCTCCTCGACGAGCTCCACCCCCCAGATGAGGCCCACCCCGCGCACGTCCCCCACCGAGGGGATGTCGCGCAGCCGGGCCAAGGCCGCGCCCAGCCGGGCGCCCACCTTGCGGGCGTTGGCGCAGAGGTCCTCCCCGGCGAGGATCTCCAGGTTCTTGAGGGCCGCCGCGCAGGAGGCAGGGTGGCCGCCGTAGGTGTTGATCTGGAGAAAGCCCGGGTCGCCCTCGGCGTTAAGGGCCTGGAAGACCTCCTCCGTCACCGCCGTGGCCCCGATGGGGAGGTAGGCGCTGGAGAGCCCCTTGGCCAGGGTCATGACGTCCGGCCGCACCCCGTAGAGGTCGGAGGCGAACATCTCCCCCGTGCGCCCGAAGCCGGTGATCACCTCGTCGCAGATCATGAGCACCCCGTAGCGGGTGCAGACCTCGCGCATGCGCTTCAGGTAGTCCGCCGGGGGCGGGATGACCCCCCCTCCCCCGATGACGGGCTCGGCGATGAAGGCCGCCACCGTATCGGGCCCCTGGTAGCGGATGACGGCGTCGAGCTCCTCGGCGCAGCGCGCGGCGAGCTCCTCCTCGGTCCTGGCCCCGCTGCGGTAGAAGTAGGGGGCCTGGACGTGGATGATGCCCGGCAGCAGGGGCTCGAACTGCCGCCGCCGGTGGGTCTGGCCGGTCAGGCTCGCCCCGCCGATGGTGGCCCCGTGGTAGCCCTGGTAGCGGGCGATGATCTTGTGGCGGCCCCCCCTCAGCTTGCCCCAGGCGCGGGCGATCTTGAGGGCGGTGTCCACCGCCTCCGAGCCGCTGTTCACGAACCAGACCCGGCTCACCCCCTTGGGGAGGATCTCCGCCAGCTTGGCCGCGAGCCGGGCGGCGGGCGGGTTGATCTGGGTGAGGGGGTAGTAGGGGAGCTCGAGGAGCTGCCGGTAGGCGGCCTCGGCCACCTCCTTGCGGCCGTAGCCGATGTTCACGCACCAGAGGCCCGCCATGGCGTCGATGTAGCTCTTGCCGCCGGCGTCGGTGACGGTGCACCCGCGCGCCTGGACCATGACGCTGAGCGGGCTCTTGGCCAGGGAGCGGTGGTTGAGGAGCGGGTGCCAGACGTGCGCGGCGTCCTGCTCCCGGAGAGCGGCCACCTCCCGCTCGGCCCACGCGGTTGCGGGATTCATGCGTCCTCCCCCATCAATCGGCCCGGCAAAGGGGCCGGGCGCCAGGATGCCGCTTCGCTGAAGCGCCCTGGATCATAGGCCCCCGGGCGGCGGGCGCGCAAACCCCGCGCCCCGGGTCAGCGGAGCATGTAGCGGGGCTTCTCCGCCCGGACCTCGAAGCGCTGGCGCCCGATCTTCTGGATCTCGCCCTCGACGACGTCCCCGGGCTTCAGGTACTTCCCCCAGACGGCGGCGTTCCCGGAGGGGGAGCCGGTGGCGATGACGTCGCCCGTCCGCAGGGTGGCGATGGTGGAGAGGTAGGCGATCTGCTCCGCGATCCGCCACACCATCTCCCCCGTGCCCGCGCTCTGGCGCAGCTCCCCGTTCACCCACAGCTTGAGCCTCAGGGCGTGCGGGTCGAGGCCCTTCTCCGGGAGGAGGAGGTAGGGCCCCAGCGGGGCGAAGCCGTCGGGCGCCTTCATGTGGTACCAGTCCACGAACTTTCCCGAGCCCAGCGTCTCGCGGTCGCTCATGTCGTTGATGAGGGTGTACCCCCCCACGTGGCTCATGGCCTTTTCCTCGGGGATGTTCTTCCCGCCCCGCCCGATCACCACGCCGAGCTCCAGCTCGTAGTCGAGCTTCTTCATCGCGGGGGGGATGACGACCGGGTCGTAGGGCCCGTTCACGCAGGTCGAGGGCTTGAGGAAGCAGTAGAGGGGGAGCTCCTCCTTGAAGTCCGCGGGCTTCTTGCCGGCCATCTCCGCCGCGTGGGCGGCGTAGTTCCGCGCCATGCAGAAGAGCGTCCGGGGCTCAACCGGGGGGAGGACCTTCACCTCCTCCGCGCCGAAGACCACGCGGGCCCCCTCGAAGCGGGCCTCGCCGCCGCGGCGGCCCCGGGGGCGCAGGGCCGCGAGGGCGTCCTCGGCCAGCTTCCGCCCCGTCTCCGGGCTGGCGATGAACTCCGCGCAGCTTGAGGGCGCCTCGGCCTCGGCGCGGGCCCGGGCCTCCGCCGGGGGAAGGTCGGCGATCGAGAGGGCGCAGGCGAGCTTCAGGTCCGCGATCCGCCCGCCCGCGAGGACGCCCACCCGCGCCTCGCCGCCCAGGCTGAACGTGCAGATCCGCATGTGCCTTCCTCCTTGAACCGCCGGGGCCGGGGCCCTCAGCGCGATGGGATGGAATGCTTTCTCAGGAAATCGCGGATGAGCCCGCGCGCCTTCTCGTTCCCGGCCAGGTTGTGGGCGTTTCCCGGGAAGAGGTGGAACTCGACCGGCCTCTGGTACACCGTCCCCCACTCCCCGCAGCCCCGGGCGGAGCGTTTGTTCCGCCAGGGGTCGCTCTCGGAGTAGACGGAGAGCACCGGCGTCCCCTCGGGGGCGTTCAGGCCGTACTGGCAGGTCGAGCCGCTCACGATGACGCCGTTGAAGCCCCGGTTGGGATAGGCCGCCACGGCGGCGCCCCCCTGGCTGTGGCCCATGAGAAAAACGTTGCGCTGGTCCACCCAGGCCAGCCCCCGGAGGCGGTCCGCCGCCACGGGAAGCATCACGTAGGCCCGCTCCCAGGTGATTTCCGCCCCTGCCCCCTCCGGAACCTGAACCTCCGCGCATCCGCCGAGGAGAAGGGCCGCCAGCGCCGCCGCGCACGCCCCGCGCTTCATGGAAAGCCCCTCATGGCCCTTCTTCCCTGCGGACTGAGTGTGGCGCCTCAGGAAGGCGCGGATGAGCTCGCGCGCCCGGGGGTTCCTGGCCTGCTTGTGGCCGCCGCCGGGGAAGAGAAGGAACTTAATCGGCCGGTCCCGCGCCGCCCATTAGCTGTGCCCAATGAAAAAGAAATTATCGGGAGTCGGCCATGGCAAATCAACACGTGAAAAAATACAAAGCGCGAATTGCCCCGCCATCCTCATTACCGAAACTGAAATGGACATTGCGAGTCACCTCTGTCGCTTATCGGCCCCTTCAACTCAGGGAACCCGGCCCGTCTATGTCTATAGAATTGCGGATTAAACAGTCTGATTTACGTCCGGGCATTTGGCCGAGGCAAGCCAGTCCGGGCAATCCAGGGGGAAGGCAGCCATGACAGCCAGAATTGACCATTTCGCCACCACGGTGCGAGGCCTGTTTCTCGGACCGGACCCCATCACCCGGGAGATGCCGGAAGTCTCCCTCCTGGACGCTCCCCTTTCCAGCGGTGCCGTGGCCGTGGCGGAGGTGGCCTCGGCACCCGCGGGTTGCGCCGTGGACCGCCTGGAGGTGATCGAGCCCCTCCCCGGCTCGACCGACGCCTGGCAGACCCGGGAAGTCCCCCTCAAGCCGGGCATGCGGGTGGCGGTGGCGCTCGGCGGGCGCTTCGCGAACCGGGGCGTCCCGGGCCGGGGGCCGGACCGCCCCGTGCCGCCCGGCGCGACGCTCGACCTGCTCAACGTGGGCGGGGTGACGGGCCTGAGCAACGACCCCCAGCGCCCGGTGGTCAAGCTCCGCATCCTGGGCGGGGTGGATCGGGACGGTCGGCCGGCCCTCATGCGCGACCTCCCTTCCATCCCGGGCGGGAGCGCGCCAGTGTACGAGGACGGGGCCCCCTTCAGCTCCCTGGTGCTCGTCGTGGGATCGGAGATGGAAGTGGGCAAGACTACCTGCGCCGCCTCGGCCGCTGTCGCCCTGCGGGCGGCGGGCATCCGCGTCACCTACGCCAAGCTGACCGGCACCGGCCGCATGCGCGACCTCATGCGGGTGAACTACGGCCGCAACGAGGGCTTCTTCGACGCGATGCGCCTGGCCTGGGACTTCGTGGACGCGGGCCTGGCCACCACCTTCGAGATCCCCGCCAAGGAGCTGCGCCGCCGCGCGCGCCTCCTCCTCGGCCACGCCGCCCTCCACGGCGAGGTCGTGGTGGCCGAGCTGGCCGACTCGCCCTGCGCGGACGGCAGCATCGCCGCCGCCACCGACCCCTGGCTGCTGAACTGGCTGAGGCACCGCGGCCTCGTCATCTGCGCCTGCGACACCCTGGGCTCCACCCACATCGTGGACTGGATCCGGAGACATATGGGGGTCGGGGACGAGAACCTTCTCATCTCCGGCATCGTGGCGAACGACCCTGCCCTGCGCCGCGAGGTCGAGCGCATGACGGGGGCAATCCTGTTGAACTGCACCTCGCCGGGCGGGCACTTCGCCTACCGGGTGCTCCACCACATCATGTCGCGCCAGAAGGAGGCCGCCTGATTCCGCCTCCCGTGCGCCCCGCGAAGGCCACCTGCACTCGCTTCGCCTTTCACGCCGAACTCCTGCGCCCGGGCGATCCGCAAGGGCCTCCGATTGCCGGACGCCGACGAAAATAAAGATGACGCAAGATGCCGCATCATATGGCCTTCCGAGGCCAAATGGCCCATTTTGCCTTTCCCGGCTTCCTCTCCCGTTTTGGAAAGCCAGGCGATTCGCGCGCCAGGGCGGGTCTTTCCCGGCCACGGCACGATCCACGCGTTTGGGTGGGCGAATGAGGGAACTCGCTGCGTCTATAGCATTGTGGAGCAAATGGTCTTTTATCGGCTTGGGCTGATGAGGAGAGAGGCTGATGAGCCTGATCACCGCCGGGAGCATTGAGTGCCCCTGGCCATGGCGCGGGGCCCCCCACGAAGCAGCTCAGTTGCCGCCTCCGTCGAAGAAGATCCAGGGATTCCGCCGTTCCGGGTTGCGCACCACCCGGCTCCACCCAATCAGCAGAAATCCGCCCCCGAAGGCAATGACAAAAAGAGTGACGGCAACGCACGTCAGGTCCAGCAGAAATGCACCCACGGCGGCAATGACGAAAAGGGCGATGGCCACCCACGTCCGGTTCCGCCACATGTCCGTGTTCATGTTCGTGTTCTCCTCCGCTCGGCCGGCCCTCCCTCTGCACCTGTTAGACGTTCCCATGTTCCCCAAGGAACCTCGGCGGATGCCATCACGCAAAACGGAAACAGGCCAGAAAAGAAAGCGCGGACTGCGAGGATGGACGGGAGGGAGCTACCTGCATTTTTCGGATGAACCGCAAGCGTTCAACCGGCGAAAAAAGACGGCACCACATCGGCTGTGTTTCTTTTGTTGAGATGGAGGGAAAGACATGCGGAAATACCTTCTGACCCTTGCAGCGGGCCTGATGGCGGCGAGCCTGGCGATTCCTGCCTCCGCCGCCGACTTCAAGTACACGGGCTGGTTCCGCGTCCGGGGCATCACGGCGGACGACCTGGACCGCAACAAGAACACCCACGACGGCCAGCAGTACTACGACTCCCAGATACGCCCGCGCTTCACCGCCACTTCCGAGGGCGGGAAGATAGTCTCCGTCTACGAGCTCGACTACCAGGACGGCGGCAACTACGTGTGGGGCCGTGATCAGGGCCGTCCCACGGTCGGCATCAACCGGTGGTGGGTCGACTTCCTCATCCCGGGCACCACGCTGCGGATGAAGTACGGGAAGGACGACTGGACCGACCCGACCAAGGAGATCTTCGACAGCGTCGGGGCCAACCGCCAGCACGGCATCGGCCTCTACGGCAAGCTCTTCGGCCCCGTCGATCTGAGCGCCTTCACCGTCAAGTACGTGGACAACACCACGGGCGCGACGGCGGGCGCCTCCCGGGTGGGCGCCAGCGACGGGGACGAGTACTACGTCGCTCTCAAATGGCAGGCCGCGCCCCAGATCGCCATCACCCCCTGGGCCGCGCTGGACCGCCGCAACACCGAGAACGCGGCGGGGACCACCGGCTACGCGGTCTACATGTTCGCCCTGCACGGCCAGGCCAAGGTGGGCATCCTGGACCTCGCGGTCCAGGGCATCTTCGAGACGGGCGACGCCGCCCAGCCCACCCGGACCCGCCGGAACCTGGGCGACCGCGACGTGGACGTCGAGGCCTGGGCCCTGATGGTGCGCAGCTGGCTCACCTTCGAGAAGCTCAAAATCGGCTTCTATTTCACCTGGCTCACGGGCGACGACGACGGCGTCACGGCCACAGGCAACCAGGCCCAGCAGCCGGACCGCACGCTGAACCGGTTCATGTTCCCCCGGGGCGGCGCCTCCGGCTGGATCGAGGGCCCGAACATTCTGACGGGGCGGCGCTGGTCCACCATCACGACTGGCAACGCCTCGGGCACCAACACCACTTCGGTTTCGCAGGGCATCGGAGCGGGCCAGAACACCCGCCCGAACGGCCTGATCATGCCCGAGATCCTCGTCAGGTATCAGCTGACGCCGGCCGTCGAGCTTGAGGGCGCGGTCTCCTTCGTCCGCTCGGCCCAGAAGGCCCCGGACGTCGGCGCCATCAGCTACGACAACGCCAAGAACTTCGGCACGGTGGTCGAGGCCGGCTTCCGCTGGAAGATCTACAAGGAGCTCTACCTGAACATGGTCGGCTCCTACCTGGCGGCCGGCGACTACGGCGTGACCCAGGGCGGCAAGGCGAACGACGACGCCTGGGCCATCTACTATGACCTCAACTACGTTTGGTAGGAGAAACCTGTAAAACCCGTACGGACGGAAGAGACTCGGGTGCCGAGGGGGGGCCTTGGGGGCCCCCTCTTTTTTGGCGGGCAACACTCCTGGCGGCACAACAGAAAGAAACCTCGCCAAGAGAGACAGATACAAAGGCAAAACCAGAGGAAAGAGTGCAAATCGGGATGAGGGCATGGCGGGCTTCGAAGGCCAGCCGAACTTCTACAACGCATCCGGGAACGTCTACAGGACGATCCCCTGAGCGGCGCGGCCCCTGAACTCACACCGGCGGCCTCCGGCTCCTCAGCTCGGGGGTGGCCTGCTCGAAGGCGTGGCCCGCGCGCAGCACCCGCGCCTCCTCCCAGGGGGGGCCGATGAACTGGATGGACATGGGGATGCCCTCGCCCGAGAAGCCCATGGGGACGGCCAGGGCCGGGAAGCCCGTCATGTTCTGGTGGGTGAGGAAGGGCTGGGTGACGGCGAGGGAGTAGGCGATCTCCTTCCCGTTGATCGTGCTCTTGATCGTCTCGATGAAGGGGGCGGTGCAGGGGAGCGTGGGGGTGAGGATGAGGTCGGCCTTCTGGAAGAGCCCCCGCACCTCCCGGCGCAGGAGCACCCGCTGGCGCTGGGCGCGGATGTAGGCGTCCGGGTTCCCGGTGCCCAGGCGGTCCTCGATGCGCTTGCGGGTGAAGTCCCCGTAGCCCGCCGGGTCCTTCTCGTAGAGCGGGCGGTGGAACTCCAGGAACTCGTGGGACATGATCGCCTCGCCCACCGCCCGGATGCGCTGGGCGTCAGGGAAGGGGAGCGTCTCCACCTTGGCCCCCAGCTCCCGCAGCACCCCCACCGCCCGGCCGAAGGCGAGCTGGATCTCGGCGTCCACCTCGGCGTTCTCGCAGAGGTCCGGGCAGAGGGCGAGGCGCAGGCCCCTCGCCCCCTCCTCCAGCCCGGCGGAGAAGTCCGGCACGGGCACGTCCCGGCTGTAGGGGTCGCGGGGGTCGTAGCCCGCGATGGCCTGGAGCACCAGGGCGGCGTCCCGCACCGTCCGCGTCATGGGGCCCACGTGGTCGTAGCTCAGGGTGTTGGGGCACACCCCCGAGAGGCTCACCCGGCCGTGGGTGGGCTTCAGGCCCACGATGCCGCAGTGGCAGGCGGGCCCCCGGATGGAGCTCCCGGTGTCCGTCCCCAGGGCGGCGGGCGCCATGCCCGTCGAGACCGAGGCGGCCGAGCCGGTGCTCGACCCCCCGGTGATGCGGGAGAGGTCCCAGGGGTTCCGCGCGGTGCCGAGGTGGGGGTTGTGGCTGAGGGGCCCCGAGGCGAACTCCTGGGTGTGGCACTTCCCGAGGAGGACGGCCCCCGCCCGCTTGAGCCCGGCCACGGCGAAGGCGTCCGCCTCCGGCACCCGGTCCTTGAAGAAGCTGGAGCCGCAGGTGGTGCGCACCCCCGCGGTGTCGATGATGTCCTTGAGCCCGAAGGGGATGCCGTGCAGGGGGCCCTTCGCGCGCCCCGCCGCGATCTCCTCTCCCGCCTTCCGGGCCTCGGCGCGCGCCTGGTCCGCCCTCACCAGGATGAAGCCCAGCACCTTCTCGTTCACCTCCCCGATGCGCCGGAGGTTCGCCTCCACCACGTCGAGGGGGGTGATCTCCTTCTTCGCGATGCGGCGGGCGAGCTCGTGGACGGGGGCGTAATGAAGATCGTCGTTGGTCATGGGGTTCTCCCTGACATTACCCAATCGTTTCGTAGGGGCGCACGGCCGTGCGCCCCTACAGGGGAATACGTCAAGTTCATCCCCCCAGCAGCGCCCGCTTGACCTGGGGCGCGGCCTGGCGGGCGCGCTCTCCGATCTGGGCGTCCGAGAGGGTGCTCAGGGGATGGGCGATGACGGCGGGCTCCACCCCCTCCATCCCGAGGGCGGCCCGCTGCATCTTGGCCTCGTGGAGGAACGGCTCCGTCACGATGACGGCCGCGGGCACGCCCGCCCCCTCCAGCGCGACCGCGTCGTGCATACAGCACGACGTGCAGGAGCCTCAGTCCCCGATCGCGGTGACGGCGGCCTCGCACTCCCGGGCGATCCGCCCGATGAGCGCGGGATCGGCGTTCCGCGAGAAGCTCTCCTTCTTGTAGTAGCGCACCTCGGCGAAGGGGGCCTCCTGCTGGAGGAGCGCCACCGTCTTCTCCAGGAGCCTCCGCCCGTTCCACTTGGTGTTGTCCAGCACCCCCAGGCGCAGCCCCGCGAGGGACTTCACCCGGGGCGAGACGGGCCGGGGCTCGGCCCCGACGGCGCCGCGGGGGTCGTAGACGGCCTGGCCGGTGCCCAAGATCGCGGGTGTCATCGTCAACCTCCTGAACATTCATCGGTAGGGGCGATCCTTGTGATCGCTCCCTGCGGAAATCCATCGGGCGAACACGAGGTTCGCCCCTACAGCCGGCAGGTCCCGTCCACGCAGACGGGGCCGCCCGCGGGGGGCCTACCGTCGAGCGCCCGGAGGACCGGGCCCGTCATGTGCCCCCAGCCGGGGATGAAGGCCGAGAAGCGCCCCGCCTCCCCGCCCGCCACGAAGAGGTGGATGTCGTCGGGGCTAGGCACGATGGGGATGCGCTCCCCGGGCTCCCGCCGGTACCAGCGCGGGAGGTTGCGGTTATAGATCTTTCCGTAACGGCCGTGGAAGGAGATGTCGGCGAAGGTGTTGGTGGTGTGGGCCCAGAGGTAGCTCTTCACGTCGGCGCGCGTCCAGCCCTTGGCCCCGATGGTGGCGGCGTGCTCGGGGCCGATCACGACGGCGCAGGAGCCGCTGCTCACGGCGTTGTTGTGGGCGATGGTGCTCATGGCCGAGCAGACGCTGTCGAGGACGCCCTCGGGGTCGTCCGCCACGTGGTTGGTGACGCTGTGGGGGGCCTCGGCGGCGATGGCGAAGACGGTGGAGTCCTCCGGGGCGTAGCCCTGCTCCACGTGGTAGGGCGCCCAGGGGGAAGCCTCCTCGTTCTCGGCGATGCAATAGGTGTACTTCCCCGGGTGGCCGAGGGTGCTCTTGTCGAGGTCCCCGGGCCGGCCGCCCCCCACGTTCAGGAGGACGAGGCGCACCGCCCGGCCTATCGTCGCGTTCGCCCGGTTGCCCGGGCCGAAGACGTTGCAGCCCGCGTTCATCCCGATCCGCCCGCGGACCGGGCCGTTCACCACGAGGAGGGGGCAGGCCACGTGGGTGGTGGCCTGGACCCCGTTCAGGTTGAAGCGCGGGTCGCAGAGCGCCAGCATGGCCGCCCGCACCACGGGGGCGTACTCCGGCAGGCAGCCCGCCATCACCATGTTGACCGCGAGCACCTCGCGCGTGAGGCTCCCCCAGCGCGGGGGGACCCGGCACTCGGCGAGGCCCCCCTCCCCCCCGAGGGCCACCACCGCCGCCTCCACCTTCTCCGGGGTGGGGGGCACGACGGGCAGGCCGTCCGTGAAGCCCTGGGCGTAGTACCACTCGACGAGGTCCGCGCCCTCGGCGGCGGCCTGGATCAGGGTCCGGCTGGGCATCTCGGGGCCTCCCGGCTTTCGGTTTCCCCCACTATGCCCCCGCCCGCCCCCCGCCTCAAGCCCCCTGGGGGCGGGGCTCGAACCGGCGCGCGAAGCGCGACATGGAGTAGGCGCAGGCCCAGTAGACCAGGGCGATGAAGAGGTAGAGCTCGAAGGGCCGGATCTCGCGGTTGTTGACGATCTGGGCGGCCTTGGTGAGGTCCACGTAGCCGATGATGGAGGCGAGGGAGGTGTCCTTGAAGAGCACGATCATCTGGGTGACGAGGGAGGGCACCATGTTGCGCAGGGCCTGGGGGAGCACCACCCAGAGCATGGCCTGGGCCCGGGTGAGCCCGATCGAGGCCGCCGCCTCGACCTGCCCGCGCGGCACCGACTGGATGCCCGCGCGCACGATCTCCCCGAAGTAGGCCGCCTCGAAGATCACGAAGGCCGTCAGCGCGACCCCGTACTCGGGGATGGGGAGCCGCAGGAGCTGGGGGATGACGAACCACATCCAGAAGATGACCATCACGAGCGGCACCCCCCGGAAGAGCTCGACGTAGGCCGCCGCGGGGAGGCGGACGAGGGGGGAGCGCGCGAGCCGCGCCAGGCCGATGAAGATGCCGAGGAGGAAGCCGAGGGCGATGGCGGGGACCGCCAGGGCGAGGGTCCCGCCGCCGAAGGCGCCGAGGCCGAGGAACCCCTGAACCAGCAGGAACCCCAGGTTCTTGAGGACAACCCCAAAGTCGAGCATGGCTCAAGCCCCCCCGCGGACGATGAGGCCCGGGATGGCGAAGCGCCGCTCGACGCGGCCCATGACGCCCGCGATGAGGAGGCAGAGGGCCAGGTAGATCACGGTCCCGGCGGTCAGGGCCTCGATGGCCTTGGCGGTGTAGGTCTCGATCTGGCGGGTCTGGAAGGTCAGCTCGGCCACGCTGATGGTGAGCGCCACGGAGGAGTTCTTCAGGAGGTTGAGCGACTCGTTGGTGGCGGGGGGCACGATGAGGCGCAGCGCGATCGGCACGATCACGAGGCGGTATACCTGGGCCGTCGTGAGCCCCATGGCGTAGGCGGCCTCGAACTGGGTCCGCGGGATGGACTGGATGCCCGAGCGGATCACCTCGCTCATCCGCGCGCCGTGGTAGACGCCCAGGGCGAACATCCCCGCCCAGAACTCGGCCCCGTGGTCGAAGAGCCAGCCGCGGAAGGCCGCCGGCAGCAGGGGGGGGACGCCGAAGTACCAGAAGAACATCCAGACCAGCAGGGGGACGTTGCGGAAGAACTCGACGTAGAAGGCCGCGGCGGCCCGCAGCGGCCGCCAGGGCACCGTCCGCAGGGCGCCCGAGAGGATGCCCAGCGCCGCCGCCAGGACCCAGGCCAGGGCCGATATCGCGAGCGTGGTGAGGAGGCCCTGGAGCAGCCAGGCGCCCGACTGGCCGCTCCAGAGCACGCTCCAGCGGAACTCGTAGCTCACGGGCGCGCGGCCCCCGGCCTACTTCGGGACCACTTGCATGGTGAGGAACCGCTTGTTCTCGGGCGTGAGCGGGTAGGGCACCTCGCCCTTGGGGCCAAACCACTTCTCGTAGAGCTGGAGGTACTTGCCCGACTCGATCGCCTCCATCAGCCCCACGTTCACGAGGTGGCGGAAGTCCGAATCGTTCTTGCGCAGCGCCATGCCGTAGGGCTCGTAGGAGTAGAAGTCGCCCACGATCGCCCAGTCGCCCGGCCGGGGCGCCTTCGCGACAAGGCCGGCCAGCTGGATGCCGTCGTTCGTGTAGGCGTCCACCTGGCCCTGGGCGAGGGCCTGGAAGGCGGACGGCTGGTCGGGGAACTCGCGGAGCTGGGCGCCCGGCACCCGGGCGCGGATGATGCGCGCGTTGGTCGAGCCCTGCTGGGCGGCAACCCGCTTGCCGGCGATGTCGCCGATGCCCCTGATCGGGCTCCCCTTCTTGACGAGGAACTGGGCCCCGGTCACGAAGAAGGTGAGGCTGAAGTCCACGCTCTCGCGCCGGGGGCGGGTGTCGGTCATCGTCCCGGCGATGAGGTCCACCGCGTTCGAGGTGAGGAGGGGGATGCGGGTCGCGGGGGTGGACTCCTTCTTCTCGACCTTGACCGGCTTGCCGAGCTTGCGCTCGACGGCCGGCTTGATCGCCTGCTCGACGAGGTCGATCGAGAAGCCGACCCACTCGTTCTTCTGGTTGACGTAGCCGAAGGGCGGAGAACCCCGCCGCGTGCCGATGGTGAGGGTGCCGGTGCGGGCGATCTTCGCGAGGGTGCTCTCGGCGGCGGGCGCCGGGGCGGCCCACCCGGCCAGGGCCAGCGCCAGCGCTGCGGTCAAAAGACGTTTCATGGCTCTCCTCCATCCGTGGTCAGTGAGTGAGGATCTTGGACAGGAACTCCCTTGCCCGATCGGATTGCGCGGCGGCGAAAAAGGCCCCGGGCGGCGCTTCCTCGATGACCTGGCCGCCGTCCATGAAGACGACCCGGTCGGCCACCCGCTTGGCGAAGCCCATCTCGTGCGTGACCACCATCATGGTCATGCCGTCCCTCGCGAGGTCCGTCATCACGTCGAGGACCTCGTTGATCATCTCCGGGTCCAGGGCGGAGGTGGGCTCGTCGAACAGCATGATGCCCGGCTGCATGGCCAGCGCCCGGGCGATCGCCACGCGCTGCTGCTGCCCGCCCGAGAGGTTCGCGGGGTAGGCGGACGCCTTGTCGGGGATCTGCACGCGCTCGAGCAGGCCGCGGGCGGCGCTCTCCGCCTCGCCGCGGGACGCCTTCTTCACCTTGATCGGCCCCAGCATGATGTTCTCCAGGACGGTCATGTGGGGGAACAGGTTGAAGGACTGGAAGACCATCCCCACGCGCGAGCGGAGGAGGGGCATGTCCGCCCCGGCGCGCGAGATGCACTCGCCGAGCACGTGGAGCTCGCCGGACTGGATGGGCTCCAGGCCGTTCACGCAGCGGATGAGGGTGGACTTCCCCGAGCCCGAGGGGCCGCAGACCACCACCACCTCCCCCGCCTGGACGGCGAGGCCGATGTCGCACAGCACGTGGAGGCAGCCGAACCACTTGTTGACGGCCTTGAACTCGATGACCGTCCCGCGCGGGCCGCTGGTGCCCGGCGGCTGGCCGTCCGCGAGGCGCGTTTCCAAGGCTCACCCACGAAGAGGTCAGTGAAGGAATACCCGGAAGACGCGGGGAATCCCCCGCCTTCGCGGGCGCCCACGGGGCCGGGCCGGCGACGGAATTCCATTATACCACGCGGAGGAGACGGGCCAGCCGCCCCGCCGGGCGGGGGCAAGATGGGCAGGGAGGATGCGGGGGACGGGAAACGGCGCGGCGCGCTAGCCGCCCGGCCGCTTGGGCCCTTCCGAGAGGGACTTCTTCCAGGCCAGGAAGCGGTTCTCCGCCCTCGCGAGGGCGGCCTTCGCCTGCTCGTACGCCTGCGCGGCCTTGGCCCTGGCTTCGCGGTGGGATTCGGCGAGGCGGGCGAGGAGCTGCGGGCCGTCCGGGCCTTGAGGCCCCTTCTTGGCCTTGGCCAGCTCTCCCTGGTAGGCCGAATCGAGCTTTCGGATTTGCGCCTGGGCGCTCAGGAGATACCGCCGGGCGGCCTTCAGGTGGCCCTCGACGCGGGAGATGATGGGGCGGACCTTGGTCAAGTCCGCCTTCCCGGCGGAGCGGCCCTGGGATTCCAGGTCCATCTCCACGCTGCCCCGGTCGGCCCTCTCCTTGGCGCTCGCCGCGAACTCGAGCGTCACCTGGGCGACCTGCTGGAACACCATCTGCGCCTGGAGCATCTCCAGCAGGCTGAACGCCTGGGCCCCGCGCGGCGCCCCGGCGGACAGCGCGAACAGCCAAGCGATGGCGAATGCCGCCTTCTTCCACATGAGGGCAATCCTCCGTTGAGGGACGCGAAGCGCCGGGGTCAGGGCTTCTTCGCCTGGCCCTTCTTGAGGGATTGAAGCCGCTGCTTCGCCTTGGCGAGCCCGGCCTTGGCGGGGCGGCGCTCCTTTTCGATCTTGGCCTTGGCCCCCTTGCACGCCCCGTCGAACTTGAGGATGTCCTGCTGGATAGCCCCCCGCTTCGGGTCCGCGCCGGGGAGCTTCTTTTGCTCCTCCCGCCACTCGCGCAGGGTCTTGAGGCAAAGCTCGCCGAGCTTGCGGATCTCCCCCTCCGCCCGTTGAAGCCCCTCCCCCGCCGCCGCCAGGTGCGCTTCCCACTTCTTCAGAAGGACGGCGAACTCCCCCGGGGAAACGCCGGGGTCCCGCCGGGCGGTCTCCGCCAGCTTCACGGACTGGTCCGCTTGTCTTATGGCAAGGATGCCCATCGACGCGATCGCTTCGAGCGCCTGGAGTAAAACCACCACGGTGTCGCCTTCCGCCCTGGGGGGACCGGCCACGGGCGCGGCCAGCGCCGCCGCCATCACGAGCGCGAGGAACCATCTCCGCAAGCCTTTTTCCTTCATCGCCCGCCTCCTCCTCAATTTCCCCAGAACCGCGCCCCGGCGCCGATCGAAGCCGCCCGGCTCGCAGGGGAAATCTAGCAAGAAACCGGCCAGAGGGATCGCTCCCTCCTGCCAGATCCCTCTAAAAATCCGGCAATACGTGGCCTAGGACACAGATCCCGGCGGGAAATCGGCACCGCGGCACCGCGGATGGGGCGCGGCGGGAGGCCTCCCGAGCCCGCTCAGTTCCCCGGGGCCCCCGCGGGGGACTTGGCCTTCTTCAGGGACTTGAGGCGCTCCTCCGCTTGGCCGAGGGAGAGCGTGGCCCGCTCGTACGCCCGCTCCGAGCGCGTCTCGGCCTCGCGGTAGGCCTCCCCGTAGCGCGAGAGGATCAGTTTCTCGTCCGCCGTCTCCGGCTTCCCCTGCGGCTTGGAGTCCCGCCTGGACAGGGCCAGCTGCCTCTGATAGGCGAAGGCGAGCTGCCTGATCTCCCGCCGGGCCTCTTGAAGATCAGCCCGGGCCGCCTGAAGATGATCCCCGGCGCGCCCGAGCGCCCCCTGGACCTCCTCGGGGGAGAGACGAGGCCCCTGGGCGCGGTCCATCTCCGCGTTGGCCTGATCGGTCCGCTTGCCGGCGCTCCCCGCCAGCTGGAGGACCTTCTGCGTCATGTCCGAGAAGACCTCCGAGGCCTTCGTCAGCTCGGCCAGGGTCATCGCGCAAGCGCCGCCCGGCGCCGCGGCGAGGAGCCACGCGGCCGCGAGGAGGGCCGTCTTCCCAATCCATCCGGTCTTTGGCATGGAATTCATCGTCCTCACTTTGCAGGATTCCTCTCCCTTCACCGCTTGTCCTTAAGCCAATGTAGGCCCCGGCCGGCGACGGGCGCCCCGGAATCCGGCAAAACGTGGCCGGATTCACTCGCCCCCCGCCCCGGGCCGGAAAAAGGACCCGCCCTCCGGCAGCCGGGTGGCGCCGTCCGTCCGGGCGGAGGCGAGCTGCTCCGGGGAGAGCCCGCGCGCGCCCGTCAAGTCCGCTCCCCGCAGGTCCGCTCCCTCCAGGTGGGCGCGCGCGACGTCCGCCCCGGCGAGGGAGGCCCCGCGCAGATCGGCTCCCTCCAGGTGCGCCCCCCGGAGGTCGGCGCCCTCCAGCCGGGCCCCCCGCAGGGCCGCCCCTTGGAGCTTGGCCGCCCGAAGGAGGCTCTGCCCCAGGTCCGCCCCTTCGAGGTCCGCCCCCCGGAAGTCGGCCCCGAGGAAGAGCCCCTCCCGCAGCCGCGCCCCGCCCAGGCGGGCGTTGCGCAGGTCGGCGGAGAAAAATACCGCGCCCTCGCCCTGGACGCCCTCGAGGCTGGCCCCGGCGAGGATGGCCGTCCTCAGCATCGCGCCCCGGAGGTCCCTGCCCCGCAGATCCTGGCCCGTCAGGTCGGCCCGCAGCCCGCGCGCTCCGCCCGTCTCCACCCAGAGGCGGTGCGCCTCCAGGAGCTCCTCCCAGGAGCGGGGGCGGGAACGGAGCATGGGGAGGCGCACGGCCTGGGAGAGAGTCGCGCCGCGCTCGTAGGCCCGCCGCGCGTCCCGGGGAAGCAGCCAGCGCAGAAGGCGGGAGAGCGCCATCTACTTCCCCCCGCAGCCGCCCGGGACGGGGCCCCCCGGAAGCCGGGTGGCGCCGTCGGTTAGGGCCCGGGCGAGCTGCTCCGGGGAGAGCCCGCGCGCGCCCGTGAGGTCCGCTCCCCGCAGGTCCGCCCGGTCCAGCCGGGCTCCCGCGAGGCGGGCGCCGCGGAGGCAGGCCCCCTTGAGGTCGGCTCCCTCGAGATCGGCTCCCTCGAAATCGGCCCCCGCCGCGTTCGCGGAGAGCAGCCCGGCCTCCCGGAGCGAGGCCCCGGCGAGGCGGGCTCCCTCGAGGTTCGACTGGAAGAGGTCCGCGCCCGAGAGGTCGGCGCCGGCCAGGTCGGCGCCGGCCAGGTCCGTCCACTGGATCTCGGCCCGCTGGAGGTTCGCCCCCTGGAGCCCGGCCTCGCGCAGGTTCGCCATGAAGAGGGAGGCGAGGCGGAGGGACCTGCCGGAGAGGTCGGCCCGCCGGCCCTCCCTCCCTCCCGTCTCCACCCATTGGCGGTGCGCCCGGAGGGCCTCCGCCAGCTCCGCCGCCGGTCCGGCCGCGGCGGCCGGGGCCATGGGCAGGGAGAGGGCCGCGGCGGGGCGCGGGGCCGGCTCCGCCGGGCCGTCGGGGGGCAGGGAGGGGGCGGGGGCCCCGGACATCCAGGCGAAGAGGCGGTTCAGGATGCGGCGCATGACGGTTCCGCTGAGAACCCGCTCCCCCGGCCCAGGGAAGGCCGGCGGCCAGAATTCCCGGGGGGCCGGGAGCGTAAGACGCTAGAGCTTGCGCTGGAAGATGGAAGGCGGTGTCGCGAAGCCTTTCTTTTCCACGCCCATGAGCTTGTTGAGCTTCTCCTCCACCGTAGCCTGGGAGAAGGGCATGGTGAGGAAGTCGTTGACCCCCGCCTGGATCGCCTGCATGACCTCTTCCTTGGTCGGACCGGAGAAGATGATGAGGATCTTCAGCGAGGCTCCCCCCGCCTCCCGGACCTTGCTCACCACCTCAAGGGCGTCGGGCTGGCCGCTGTCCACGATGATGATGTTCCACTTCTTGGCCTGGGTCTTGACGGCGACGAGCAGCTCGGAGGTGGAGGAGTACATCTGGATGGAGCGGATCCCGCACCGGCGGAGGATGTCCCGCAGGACATCGCGCCCGACGTCCTGCTTGGCGACGACCACCAGGTTCAGGTTGTCCATCTTCATCCGGAGCCTTCCCCTCTTCGGGCCGATGCCTCAACCGCCGGCCGAACGGACAACCAAACCGCTGAGGTTCCCCGATTATATCAGACAAAATCCCTGGCAAGTAAACAAAGGTTCCCGGCGAATCGTTCATCCCCTAGAACACGGGGGCGTCCTCGGGCCCCCAAAAAAAGGGGTCCAGCAGATAGCCGGCGCGCGGGAGGGCGGCGGCGGGGGGCAGGCCCTGCGCCGCCTTGAGCCGCTGGATGGTGCGCAGGTGCACCAGCGCCTCCCAGTGCATGTGGCGGAGCATTCCCTCCAGGGTGAAGGTGAAGGTGGTCTCGTCCTCGGGGTGCTGGGTGATCCCCTCGTCGTGGAAGGTGGAGACGTAGGACCAGAATCTATACACGGGCAGGTCGGTCTGTCCCATTTTGAGATCGGGCGGGAAGGTGCGCGTGAGGGTGAGGGAGCGGAGCGCCTCGGGAGTTCTCCCCCCTGCCGCGCGGCGGGCGAGGGCGAGGGCCTCCGAGAACTTGGGCAGGAGGTCCTCCAGCCGCCAGTACCTCTCCTCGTCCAGCCGGCGGTCGTAGACGCCCGCCTTCTTGAAGTCCACCGGGTCGGGCGGGGGAGCGTCCGGCCAGAGGGTCTTCCCCCACATCTTGGCGAACCAGAAGAAGTAGGCGAGGGCGACGTGGCTGACCTGGCGGCGGATGCTCCAGCGCGACCACTCCTGGACGGGCTCGTCCCAGTCGAGATGGGCGTCGGTGAGGCCCGCGATCTCGCGGAGGAACATCCCCTCCAGGGCCTCGAAGTCGGGGACGGGAGCGCTCACGGGAGGCGGAGGTCCCGGCCCGTCATCTCGGGGGTGGGCGGGATGCCCATGAGCCCCAGCAGCGTGGGGGCCACGTCGCAGAGCGCCCCGCCCCCGCGCAGGGGGCCGCCGAAGCCCGGCGCGGCGACGACGCAGGGGGTGTCGTTCAGGGTGTGGGCGGTGTGGGGGCTGTTGTTCCCGGCGTCCCACATCTGCTCGCAGTTGCCGTGGTCGGCGGTGACGACGGCCGCCCCTCCCTTGGCCTCAAGCGCCTCGAGCACCCGGCCCAGGCAGGCGTCCACCGTCTCGACCGCCCGGACGGCCGCCGCCTCGACCCCGGTGTGGCCCACCATGTCGGGGTTGGCGAAGTTGACTACGATGGCGTCGTCCGCCCCCTCCTCCAGCGCCTTGAGGACGGCCTGGGTGACCCCATCGGCGCTCATCTCGGGCTGGAGGTCGTAGGTCGCGACCTTGGACGAGGGGATCATGATGCGCCGCTCGCCCGGGGGGGGCTCCTCTACCCCGCCGTTGAAGAAGAAAGTGACGTGGGGGTACTTCTCCGTCTCCGCCACCCGGAGGCAAGCCTTGCCCGCTGCGGCCAGGGCGTGGCAGAAGAGGCCCGTCCGGCTCTCGAGCGGGAAGGCGATCGGAAGATGGAAGGTCTCGTCGTACTCCGTCATGCAGGCGTAGTGGACGGCGGGCCGCCCGGCCACGTCGAAGCCCTCGAAGGGGGTGATGGCCAGGGCGCGGGTGATCTGGCGGGCGCGATCCGAGCGGAAGTTGAAGCACACCACCGCGTCCCCCTCCCGGATGCGCGCGACGGGGGCGCCCCTCTCCTGGACGACGCGCGGCTCGATGAACTCGTCCGTCACGTCCTTGGCGTAGGAGTCCCGGATGGCGGAGAGGGGGTCCGCGGCGGGGATGCCCTCCCCCTTCACCAGCGCGAGGTAGGCCCGCTCGGTGCGCTCCCAGCGCTTGTCGCGGTCCATCGCGTAGTAGCGGCCCATCACCGTCGCGACGCGCCCGCCCGCCTCCTTCCTCAGGTCGGCGGCGAAGCGCCCGACGAAGCCCAGGCCCGAGCGGGGCGGGGTGTCGCGGCCGTCGGTGAAGGCGTGGGCGAAGACGCGCTCCACCCCCTCGCGCCGGGCCAGGCGGGCGACGGCCACCCCCTGGTCCTGGTGGCTGTGGACGCCCCCCTCCGAGACCAGCCCGATCAGGTGGACCGCCCCGCCGCCCGCCTTCGCGGCGCGCACCGCCCCGAGCAGGGCGGGGTTGCGGCCGAGGCTGCCGTCCTCGATGGCCTGGTCGATGCGGACGATGTCCTGGTTCACCACCCGTCCCGCCCCCAGGTTGAGGTGGCCCACCTCGGAGTTGCCCATCTGGCCGTCGGGCAGCCCCACCGCCCGGCCGCAGGTGCGCAGGCGGGTATGGGGCCGGGAGGCGAGGAGGGCGTCCACCACGGGGGTGCGCGCGAGGGCGACGGCGTTGTGGTCCCGCTCCTCGCGGAGGCCCCAGCCGTCCAGGACGATCAGCATGACGGGACGCGGAGGCTTCATCGGCTGTCCACCCTCCTGGCTCTCGCGTGAAGCGGCGGCCCCCCGGCGGCGCCCCGCTCAGGGGGACTGCGGGACGCGGACGAACTGGGAGAGGCGAACGTCCCAGCGCCAGCGCTCTTCGAAGGGGAACGTCTGGAGCGACTTCTGGCTGGCCGGCCCGCCCCCCGGGGGGGAGGAGACGACCTCCTCCAGCTCGCGCTCCCCCTTGAGGATGAGGGTGGCGGGGCTCACGGGCCCGTCGAACTGGAGACGCACCTTGGCGCGGAGCTGCTCCAGCCGCTCGACCACCTTGCCGGCGCCGCGGGGGTCCGGCCGGGCGGGCCAGCGGTACTGCTCCTGGAGGCGGGCGAACCAGACCATCTCGAAGCGGCGGCTCTTGGCCAGCTTGACGACGCGCACGGCGTCGGAGGGCCGGCTGCCCTCCCCCTCGCGGGTGAAGACGAGCAGCTCGTTCCCGCCCTCCCCGGTCAGGTTGACCAGCTGGAAGGTGATGGGCCGGCTGCGGCTGATCTCGCTGTAGGAAGCGATGGGCGCCCGGCCTCGCTTCGCGTCGTCGAGCAGGCAGAAGGTCACGTAGCTGACCGCGCCGGGATCCGACTGGATGACGATGAGGGTCTCCTCCTCGGGGTCGGCGTCCATGCTGACCGGGATGAAGTCCACCGAGAAGCGGTACTCCTCCATGTGGCGGGAGGAGAGGTACCAGGGCCACTCGCTCTCGGGCGCCGGGCAGCTGGCCAGGGCCCGGAGCTGGACCGCGCGGTCGCTCGCGAAGAGCTTCCGCACGAAGAGCCAGTCCTCGGACCGCTGGAGGCGCTTGAGGTGGGCGACGAGGCGCTCCACCCGCTGCTTCTCGTACGGGCCCGCCAGCTCGGGCTGGGCCGCGGCGGAGGGCCCCGCGCCCCAGGCGAGGAGGGCGGCCAGCACGCCCGGGAGAAGGGCCCCGGGGCGGAAGCGGTGGAATCGGGTCCAGTCCATGAAAGGCATCCCGCAAAAGGCCGCGCAATTCTGTCACGACTGGGGAGGGCCGCCAAGCCGGGCCCCCCACGGGGCCCGGGCGGGCGCGGCGCCAGGGACCCCTCAGGGGGCCAGAAGCACCTTGAGGGTCCCCCGCTCCCCGGCCCGGGACAGGGCCTCGATCCCCCGCGCCAGGGGGAAGCGGGCGTGGACCATCGGGGCCGTCCGGATGCGCCCGGACGCCAGCGCGGCCAGGGCGGGGGCGAAGGGCCCGCAGCGCGAGCCCAGCACCTCGATCTCGTCGATCACCGCCGGGGCCAGGTTCAGGGCGGCCGCCCCCGCCACCGTGCTCTTCAGGACGAGGAGCCCCCTCGGCGCCACGAGGGAGAGGGCCAGGCCGAAGCCTCCGGCCGTGCCCGTGGCCTCGACCACGGCGGGCCACCTGCCCCCCCGCGCGGCCTCCGCCGGGCCGGTGAAGACGGGGATGCCCAGGCCGTCCAGCAGCGCGAGCTTCGCGGGGTGGCGGCCCAGCACCGCCGCCTCCGCCCCCGCCTCCCGGAGCACCTGGGCCTGGAGCAGGCCGAGCCGCCCGTCCCCCAGGACGAGGACCCGCCGCCGCGCCAGCTCCGGCCGCTGCTCCAGGGGCTCGAAGCAGGCCGCCAGGGGCTCGCAGAAAACGGCGGCCTCGTCCGCCACGCCCCCGGGCACTTCATGGAGATTGCGGTCCGGGAGCGCCAGGCGCTCGGCGAAGGCCCCGTCGCGCCCCAGGATTCCGAGCACGGTGCGCCGCGGGCAGTGGCGCTCGAGCCCGCCCCGGCAGAGGGCGCACGCGCCGCAGCCGCAGTTGATCTCCCCCACCACCCGCCGGCCCCGCAGCGGATGGCCCGCGGGACCCTCCACCACCCCGACGAACTCGTGGCCCAGGACCCCCCGGAAGCCCATGTAGCCCTTGAGGATCTCCAGGTCGGTGGCGCAGACGCCCGCCAGGCGCACCCGCACGACCGCCTCCCCGGGGCCGGGGCGGGGATCGGGAACCTCCCCCAGGGCGGGCCCGCCTTCGCCGAACGAGAGGGCCAGCAACGGAGGGCTTCCCTTGGGGCGCGGAGGAGGAGGGCAGGCGGGAGGCGGACGGGCTTACTCCTGCGGCCCCTTCTCCTTGGCCTGGAAGATGGGGCAGCGGGAGTAGGAAGACGACAAGCAGAACTCCCGCTGCCGCTGCGCCGAGATGGCGGCGTAGGGAAGGGTGTAGGTGCGCAGGAGCTTCCGCTCCTGGGACTCCTGGGCGTAGCAGACGTTCACCGCCGCGGGATAGTCCTGCACGCTCTCGCGCTTCGCCTTGCCGCCCAGGTGGGGGCAGTAGCGCTGCTTGACGCCGAGGTTCTTGGGGGTGCGGAGGCCCCCGCCGCGGGACTCCTCGAGGTCGCCCTCCAGCAGCGAGCCCTTCTCCGGCCGCAAGGGCGGGGCCGCGGGAGGCGCGGCCGGCCGGGCGGGCGCGGCCGGCGCCGAGCTCGCCCGGGCGAAGTCCTCGGCGGAGGGGAAGCGCAGGGGGCCCTCGTCGGGAAGGGAATCCGGGGGGGCTTCCTCCCGGCGCCGCTCGGGCTCCTCTTCGGGTTCCCCGCCCCCTGAGCGCTTGATGAGGTCGATCATCCGGACCATGCGAGTCTCACCCTGAGAAAAGGGGCGGCAGGCGGGCTTCTAATAAGAACATAACAAAAAAGACTTTCGTCCGCAAAGGCAGCGCCGATGCCGGAACCCCGGGTTCCCTTGGCGGGAGCCGGGCCGCCGGGTATGGTGTCCGGGCCCAGGGCAGGCGCCCCTTTTTCAGCAAGGAGAGCCATGATCCCCCCCTACATCCGCCTCGCGCTCGTGGCCATGGTCCTGGTGGGCGTCGCCGACTTCGTCTACGGGCGGGCCGTCCGCAGGGGCATCACCCCCGGCACCATGACCAGCTCCCAGGCCTGCTTCTTCGTCCCGGCGACGGCCCTCTGGGCGGCCCTGCAAGGGGTGTACGCCTGGAGAGGGGCGGCGCTCCTCGGGGCGGCGGCCGGGATCCTCACCTTCCTCGGCCTGTGGGCCTTCATGCGCAGCGTCTCCCTCGGCCAGGCGAGCGTGACCACCCCCATCTACCGGATCAGCTTCGCCGTGACGGCGCTGGTGGCCATCCTCTTCCTGGGCGAGCCGATGACCCTGCGCAAGGGCGCGGGCTTCGCGCTGGCGGCCGCCTCGATCTTCCTGCTCTCGGACTTCGGCGCGAAGGGCTCCCCCGCCGGGGTGCGGCCCGCCTCCATCCTCTGGGCGCTCGCGGCCATGGCCTCGGTGGGATTCCTGAACATCGTCTACAAGCTCGGCGCCTCGGCGGGGGTCGCCCCGGCCATGCTCCTCCACAGCCAGGGGTCGTTCTTCATCCTCATCGCCTTCGGCTACGCCTGGGCGAGCCAGGGCGGGCCGCGCTTCTCGCGGGCGGGGTGGGCGCACTCGCTGGTGACCGGGGCCTGCCTGATGGGAGGGCTGATGGCGCTGATCGCCGCCATGCGCGAGGGGGAGGCCAGCGTGGTCACCCCCATCGGCCAGCTGAGCTTCGTGGTGAGCGCCCTGCTGGCCACCCTGTGGATGGGGGAGAAGATCACGGCCCGCAAGTCGGGGGGCCTCGCCCTGGCGGCGGCCGCCATCCTGGCCTTCGCGCCGGGCTAGCGGGAGGGCACGTCGGCCTGGGGGACGCCCTCCCCCCGCCGGGCCCTGACCCGCAGGGCGGCGAGGCGGAGGGCCGCCATGTCCCCCCGCGGCCCCGCCTCGCGGAGGACATCGAGGGCGGCGTCGAGGGCGGGGTCCCCGCCCGGGGCGGGCAGGGGCTCGGGCCAGGCCGGGCCGGGGGCGGCGGGCGCCCCCCGGGAGGCCCCCGGCCGGGGCTCGGCCGCCTCCAGGTCGGGGAGAACCCCCTTGTGGTCGATCTCCCGCCCCAGGGGGGTGTAGTACTTGGCCGTCGTGAGGCGGATCCCCGCGCCGTGGCTGATCGGCAGGATGGTCTGCACCGAGCCCTTCCCGAAGGTGGCGCGGCCGACGACGAGGGCGCGGTCGAGGTCCTGGAGGGCGCCCGCCACGATCTCCGCGGCGCTGGCGCTGCCCCGGTTGACGAGGATCACCATCGGCTGCCGGATCCAATGCCCGTTGGCGTGGGTGCGGAAGTGCATGGCCTGGGCGCGGTGGCGGCCGCGGGTGAAGACCACCATGCTCCCCTCGGGCAGGAACTGCTCGGCCGACCGGACCGCCTGGACGAGGAGCCCGCCCGGGTTGTTCCGCAGGTCCAGCACGAGCCCCTTCGCGCCGGCGGCCCGGAGGCGCGAGAGGGCGCGCTCGAGGTTCGGGCTCGTCTCCTCGTGGAAGGCGCTGAGGCGGACGTAGCCCCACCCGCCCTCGTACAGGCGGGCCCTCACGCTCAGGATGTGGATGAGGGCGCGGGTGAGCGCGAACTCGCGCGGGGCCGCCCACCCGGCGCGGAGGATGCCCAGGCGCACCTCGCTCCCCGGCGGGCCCCGCATCCGGCGCACCGCCGCCGCCAGGGGCCGCCCCGCCACCGGCTCGCCGTCCACCGCGGTGATCTCGTCGCCCGGCTCGATCCCGGCCCGGGAGGCGGGGGTGTCCTCCAGGGGGGAGACGACGACGAGCTTGCCGTCCCTCTGGGAGATGGTGAGCCCGATCCCCCCGTAGCGGCCCGAGGTCTCCTCCTGGAGGGCGCGGAACCGCTCGGGCCGCATGAAGGCGCTGTAGGCGTCCATCGCCGAGATCATGGACCCGAGCGCCTCGTACATCACCTCCAGCCCCTTGCTGCCTGGGGCCGCATGGGCCAGGGCGAAGCGGTAGGCCCGCTCGAACCCATCGAGGGAGGCGCGGGTCCCGCCCTCGATGCGCACCTCCACCTGATCCCCGTCCGCGCGGAGGCGGAAGGTCCGCGGGTCCGCCCGCTCGACCGTCACCCGCCCCTCCCCGGCGGCGCGCCCCAGGGCGGAGAGCCCCTCGGCGTAGGCCTTCCGCATGTCGGGCAGGGCGACGTAGCTCTCCTCGAGCAGGGTCACCGTCTCGCGCAGGAGGAGGAGGGCCGCCGCCTCGTCCGGGGAGGACGCGACGAAGGACGCGGCCGGGAGAGCCGCCCACGAGGCCGGGGGAAGGACAAAGGCTGCCGCCAGCGCGAGGGCGCCGAGCCGCCGCCGGATCATCCGCAGGTAGGGGCGCATGGGGAAGGTTCCCCTCCGAGGAACGAACGCGCGGCAGCCTGTCTCATCGAAAGGTTCCCGCCGCGCCGGACTCCCGCCATGATACGGGCCTCCGGGCGGGGGAAGCAATCCCAAACATTTGAATGCCTTGGAGGGCCGGCGGGAGCGCGTCAGGCGCTGGCGGGGGCCGAGCCTCCCCTGCGCCCCGGGCGTCCCGGCGGGGAGGCTGGCGAGATTTTACGGGGACGTGAGGTGATACCTACTCCTCCCCCTTCCTTCTCGGCGGGTGGGGCGGGGGGGCCGGGGGCGAGGGCGGGGTCTTGCCGGGGGCGCCCTTCTTCTCCTCCTCTTCTTCCTCGTCCTCGTCCTTGCCCCGGCGCAGGCGGCGGAGGTCCTCGTACATCTGGATGAGCCGGGCCTCGGCGAGGCCGTGGACGCTCCCGGGGGGGAACTCCCCCGTCTCGGGGCCGCGCTCC